>Ga0137393_10002552_pt1 | contig 11832 bp, 13 predicted proteins | sample 15con2h34BmetaG_FD_101396 | JGI IMG/M metagenome (GOLD analysis project Ga0137393, IMG submission 101396) | Vadose zone soil microbial communities from Angelo Coast Range Reserve, California, USA - 15con2h3.4B metaG | ecosystem: Environmental > Terrestrial > Soil > Vadose zone > Saprolite...
CCCGCGAGGGACAGGCCGGGCGCCTTGGGGTGGCGGAGAGGTTCGTAGTACCGCTGAAGCCGGGTAATGCCGGTGGAGGGAAGGGACCTCAGTTCAAGACAGACGCAATACGTGGTGAAGGACCTGGAGATTGGGCAACCTATCAACTCCGCGAGTGTTCAGAAACTGCAGAAGGCGTTGCACGCGAAAGCAAAGGCGTGAAGTCTTGTCCGAGAGCCGGATGCGGGAGATCTGCATGTCCGGTTCGATGAGCGGGATGTGGAAACGGAGCCATGGCTGAACCACTAAGGCACCGCCAGACGAAAGAGGCGGCAACAGATATGTTCTACCTAAAGCCACCGCGCCACATCTCGACTCTACCAATCGCTACCGAAACGCGATGTCCGCGCTATGTCCGTTCTTCCCCTGATAGCGACCGAAGAGCGGACATCGCAGGATGTCTCAAACGTGCCACTAGCTGACATCGCACGTTTGGTTTGGAAATAAAGAGCCGCGTTTCTAGCTCCAGCGGCTCTTAGGGTCGGTTAGCCAGCATCATCCCTGTCGATAGGCGTCGGCGGAATAGGCGGTGGATGAGCAGCACTGGTTGGCGACGACGATTACGCCCCAACCGGTTCGAATTAATGAAGATTGCTGCCCGTAAAACTGGCGCTAAGTGCAGCAATCCCAAGGCCGCTTTGGGTCAGGGGGGGCCCGCACTCTCGATCATATCCGGTATGAGTCAAGGGCGGCGGTGTGGCGATGTCGGCCGTATGGCGGCTCTTCATTCGATTGCGGAAGAGTTCCCGAACTCGCGACGGGCACGAACACTCGTATCGACGGCGTCTTACACCAACTCATCGAGCAGCGTCTTGGCCCGTGTCAGGTCCGGCGTGTCGAAGCCTTCGGTGAACCAGCCGTGGATCGGGGCGAGAAGATCGCGGGCATTGGTGCGCTTGCCTTGGTCGCGCCAGAAGCGGGCGCGCCAGGTGGAGGCGCGCAACTCGAATAACCTGGCCCCTTGGCTGCTCGCGAGCGCAAGGCCCGTTTTCAGGGCGGTCTCAATCTTTTCATCGGGGGCACCTTGCGCATGAAGCAACACCGCCTTCACACGGTGCAGTTCTGCAGCCGCGTACATTTCTCCGTGGGTCTTGACGTGCGTGAACCCCGCGACAAGGTGCGAGTTCGCTTGGTCTAGCTCGCCACAACGGAAATAACTCTCGGCTAACTGCAAGTGAAAGCGGCTAGTGTGAAGCACCGAGCCTGTCCCGTGCAGGCTCCGAAATGCTTCTTTTTGTAATTCAATTCCTGCGCGTAGATCGCCATCCAAGCACATTGCGTAACCGAGCGATTGTTCGGCGAACGCCCTCCATTGCGGCAACCGATGTTCGCGCGACAAGTCGATTGCTTCCAGAGCAACACGCCTGGCAGCAGACGTTTTGCGGCACCACGCGTAAGCGCCGGCGGCGCTGATAAGTGCCCAGGCCAAGCTGACTGGATTGTTGCGGATGCGAGCGTGTTGAATGGCGGCTTCCGAGAGCCGAGAGCCGTTATCGAGAAAACCCATGAGACAGCGGGTGTAGCCACGATAGGCACGGCAGACCATGCCAGGATGCTCGCCATAGATGGCAAACTCAGCGTCCAGGGCACGGTCGGCGAGCAATGCTCCTTCCGCGAGGAGCTCATCTGCTTGCGCCGGAGCACCTGCGACCTGCATCGAATAGCCGAGCGCACGATGAGCAATCGCAAGTCGAGCGGTGTCGTTAGTCTCACGTGCAAAGGTCATTAGGTTTTGCGCCAAGTCCACGGATTGAGGTACGGGACGACGCAGCAGACAAGAGTTCCACACAACTCGGTACACTGCGAACCGGCTTTCATGTTCACCGAGCCCATCACTGAGCTTTCTAGCGCGTGTTGCGCAGTCCTCAACAGGTGCTGAGCCGTATCCATGCATCGCAATCAGCGGGACGGCGAGCGCAAGTTGACAGTTGATCTCTTGTTCGTCGCGCGCGCTATTCTTCGGGAGCGTCGCGAGCAATTCTATGCCTTTGGTGAGATGTGTCGCCGCTTCCCGCATGGCGAAGCGTGCGCTCGCCTGCCGACCCGCGCTATACCAATAGGCAATCGCCCTCTCTATGCGATCTGCCTCTGTACAATGAAGTGCTAACAGCTCAGGCCGCGCTTGCGCCACCTCTGGAAATCTCTCTTCGATGGCCGAAGCAATGAGCCTATGCAATTCTTGCCGTCGGCTGCGGAGCAGTGTTCCATAAGCCGCGTCCCTCACTAGCGCGTGCTTGAACAGGAACGTCGCCTGGGGCGGAGTGCCGCGCCAAAACACGAGCCCTGCATCGCGGAGCTGTCCGAGCGCCTGCTGCAGCTCGGCATCGGTCTTGCCCGCTACAAGAGCTAGCAACTCGTATGTAAATTCTCGGCCAACCGCAGCGCCGACTTGGGCTACTTCTCTTGCGACCGGCCGGAGGGCATCCAGACGTGCCAACAACGAAGCGTGAAGCGTAGAAGGGACCATAAGTCGCCCGAGGGGTGTCGCTAAGACGGCCCTCGTAGGCTCGTCGCCGCGAGCACGAGCTTCCACGACCGCCTTCGTCAACTCCTCAACAAAGAGCGGAACACCATCTGTACGTTCAATGATCTCGCCGACGATCTCTTCAGGAAGCTCGTCACTTTGAGCCACCGAACCAACAAGAGCTATCCCCGACCAAGACGACTGAGACTAAGCATGGATACGTGCGTTTGACCCGTCCAGGGTGGCTGGAACTCGGGTCGGAAGGTGATGACGAGCAGCACCGGCAGGCGTACCACTCTCTCGACCGCCATGTCCAACAGCTCGCGCGCGCTGGGATCGATCCAGTGTACGTCTTCGTAGATCACGAACACCGGGAGTTGCCGACTTAATACCTCAAGCTGCCGCAGCAGCGCCTCCAGAGTCTTCTCCTTTTGCCGCCGAGGATTCCAGTTTAGAGGCGCGTGGCGATCTCCCGCTGGGATCGACAGCAGTTCCGCCAGCAATAGAACGTCTTCGTCATGAATGCCGGGTAGGCCAACCAGCGACGACAGCTTGTCGAACTTCGCGTCCGGCGTATCGTGCCGTGCGAACGCCATCGCCCGTTCGAGCTGCGCGATGACGGGATAGAAAGCGCTGTCTGTGTGCTGCGGCGAGCAGAAGTATCGCAGCCTCGTGTGCGGCACCGCTTGAAGTCGCTCTTGGAGTGCCACCATCAGTCGCGACTTGCCGATCCCAGGCTCTCCTGACAGCAGAACGACGCGGCCTTCCCCGCTCACTGCCTGCCGCCATCGGCGCATCAACAGCTCCAATTCCTCGTCGCGACCCACCAACGGCGTGAGGTTAGTCTCATGCTGCGCTTCGAAGCGGCTCTCCACCGGGCTCGCACCCGTCACCTGCCAAGTTTGTACCGGCTCGTCCAACCCCTTGAGCGCTATCCTTCCGAGATCGTGGTACTCGAACAGACCTCCGGTCAGACGCCGCGTGCTCTGCGAGATCACCACCTGCTGTGGTTCTGCCAATGCTTGCAGTCGCGCCGCCAAGTTCGGTGTGTCGCCGACGACGCCTTGTTCCCGAGCAGCGCCTTCTCCAATGAGATCGCCAACTACGACCACGCCCGTTGCGATGCCGACGCGAACTTGGAGCACCGCGTCCTGTCTCGAGCTCCGCTTCGGGATCGTCTCGAGCAGCGAAAGCGCGCTTCGCACCGCTCGTTCTGCGTCGTCCTCATGCGCCTGCGGGTAACCGAAGTAGGCAAGGACGCCGTCCCCCATGTATTTCGCAACGAACCCACCGCCCTTGGTGATCTGCTCGGTGCAGCAGCCGTGGTACGCGCCGATGACCTCTCGCATGTCCTCGGGGTCGAGGCGCGCCGACAGAGCGGTGGATCCGACGAGATCGCAGAACATGACCGTAAGTTGGCGGCGCTCCGCAGATGCCACGGGTTGAAGCGGCTCATGAGAGATAGTGGCGGTCACGGGCCTTGTCGTGGTCTCGGCCTGAACTGTCGAGAGCTTTTGCCCGCACTCTAAGCAGAACCTCGCACCCGAAGGATTCGCTCTACCGCACGACGGACAGCGCCCAGGCAGAGTTGCGCCGCAAGCGACACAGAACTTGCCGACATCGGGTGTCTCCGCATGGCAGCTCGGACATTCCACCGGGAGTGCTCCCCTTGAGGCGACGAGCCGTGACTACTGTTCCTTAGGTACGGTAGCACGGCAAGTGGCGCTGGCCGGTGGAGAAGCCGTCCACAGCATCATGAACGGACTCTTGCACCGCAGCAAAAAGCTTGGTTATCCGATCACCTCGTCAGCGCGTGCGAGCAACACGGTGGCACCGTCAGGCCGAGCGCCTTCGTATATGACTGTAATTTCTAAACTATAGCAGCCTCGAACTATCCAACGAGTGACAAATGGCCGCTAAAAATCCTAGGTGCACATAAGGTCCAATGTCCGAAACGGGTCATTTGCGTCGTTTGACCCTCTGCCGGCCACTTCCGGTCTACCCCAATCAACGGACGTCGACAGACCGACTCGGTTCGTCCGTTTAGTGCCACAACCAGACTCATGCACCGCGGCAAACATCATTCGATCACCTCGTCGGCTCGGACAAGCATCGATGGTGGGATTGCGAGGCCTAGCACCTTCGCAGTCTTCAGATTAAGAACGAATTCGAACCTGGCCGATTGCACGACCGGCAGGTCTGCCGGCTTGGCACCTTTGAGAATTTGGCCAGTATAGACGCCGATCTGATGATACGAATCCGTAATGCGGGTTCCATAGCTCATCAACCCCCCGGATACGGCGGCTTCCCGAAACTGATAAATCGCGGGCACCCCATGGCGCGCTGCCAGCGCGATGAGCTGGTCACGCCGGCTGAACAGAAACGGATCCGAGGCGACGAGGAGTAAGCCGGCCCGCCGTTGGATGATGGTTGCGAACACCGTGTCGAAGTCACCTTCGCTACTGGCCTTCAGGACGAGCAATTGTAGCCCGAGAGTGCGCGCGGCCTCGTCCACCTCTCTTAGCTGGCTCTCTGCATCCGGATAGTTCGGATTCACGAGCACGGCGACGGTGGTGGCGTTGGGAGCAAGTTCATGCAGCAGCCCAAGCCGCTTCGCTTCCAGGCCGCTCGATAACTGGTAGATACCCGTTACATTGCCGCCTGGCCGATTGAGGCTGGCGACGAGACCGATTTTGACCGGGTCGTCGTCGCTCATAAAGACGATCGGAACTGTCGCGGTTGCCCGCTTGGCTGCAAGTGCCGCCACCGAGCCGCCGCCCGCGGAGATCACCGCAACCCGACGCCGGACCAGATCAGCCGCCAACCCGGGCAGTCGATCATAGTGACCCTCTGCCCAGCGATCTTCGATCGCAACATTTTGTCCCTCGACAAATCCAGCTTCGCGCAATCCTTGGTGAAAGGCAGCGACCATGCTAGCGGCCCCGCCAGCCGAGCGGCTATTTAGAAATCCGACTACCGGCATTGCGGACTGTTGCGCGCGCGCAGCAGGCGGCCAAGCCACCGCCGCACCGCCGAGAAGCGTTATGAAATCGCGGCGGAACATGTCCGACCCCAAGCTCAGGAGACGACATATAGCAACTAAAGAGAGTACTTTGGTAGGGCTCGAAAGCTCCATTCGCGACGTTGCCGCCGGGCGCAGCCGATGTCCGAGATGGGTCAAAACCGGAAAAGCTCAATACGAGCACATGTTTTCCGCTGTTCATCCAAGAACGGACATTGACGGGTTCTCGCGCGCTTGCGATGGACAACAAAAAAATGTCCGTGCGTATTACGCGGCCTTGCCGCGTCCTACCGTCTGGCGAACCTCAAAACCCTCGAACTGGGGGTGATCCAGATACAGCGGCTTGTTATCCCCTGCCCGACTATGCGCAGCACGGAATGCCTCTGATTTGGTCCACGCTTCAAACACGGCACGGTTTTCCCAGACGGTGTGAGAAGCATAAAGCGTGTGATCCTCAGCTTCGGGACCTTTGAGAAGGTGAAACTCTACGAAGCCCGGGACTTTTTCGAGATGACTGTCGCGCGACACCCAGACCTGCTCGAAGGCTGCTTCAGAACCTTTGGCAACGCGGAAACGGTTCATTGCGATAAACATCGTGATCTCCCACTCTCGATGGCTGCTATGGACACATAGTACGAAGCAAGCGCGAGATTGCGATCCGCTGGGAGTCCGCGCAGCGTTGACGTGAAAAGGTAGAACCCTCTCCCCGCGCGAAGCTTGGATTTGTCCACTTAGACAATTGTAAACGGGGACAAGGTTGAGGGGCGCCAGTTTGTGCCCTGCTCAATCGTGGGCCAGAGCTCAAGGGCGCCTCGTGACCCACGTTTGGCAGCGATCGTTTTGCCCACAGCAGCGAATTCAAGGATCGCTCCCCGAACGGCCGCTTATGGCCACAAGCAGCCATTCCATTACCGTTCATTCCGCGAATCGACGCAATTGTGGGAACTGACACGCACGCAATTGATTGGCGAAAGTCCGCCTTGCCGTAAGTAGCGGCTTCATCCTAAGCAAACGGCACGTCCGCTATCTGCCCATGAGCGGAAATCCCGCCAATCGTGGCGGGTCCGGAAAGTGAAGATGGTCGACCATGAGCCTTCGATTGCACGTCTTGCCTCCTGACACTCTGTCTCGGCAGACGCCGTGCGCGCCGACTTGCGCGCGCTCCGCTCGGGTGGCGGCAGCATGGCGCAGTTTAGCCATGCGACCTTTTTGTACGACAGACTTTCAGATCTTGCGATCGGGAGTCGTTAGCTCTTTTCCTGAAGGGATTATCGTCATATTGAGATTGCGCTGAACGACTTTCTGTCCGGTCTGGTTCAGGCTATCGCTGGATGCCCGACGGAGCGCTGTAATGACATCACTATTGCTGCCGTTACCGAAGGCTAAAGGTCGACCAGATCGCCAACGATATCGGCATGTCCCGCCAGAACGTCGAGCACTACATGCGGTTCCGCGATCAGATGAAGGTTGGCGCCGATGACCAAAAGCGACTTCGTCTCGTCAACCGCGAGGACTAGACCGCGAACGCCGGCTCGGCTATATCGGCGCTGCCAATCGCCGGGTTTGCAAACTCCTGGCTCTGATTGCAAAACTTCCGAAAAAGTTATGTTAAATCAGTGCCTTAGGTGGGGAATGGTGTAACGGTAGCCTAACGGTTTTCGGGCTAAGCCGTTGAAATTTCTCATCAAGTTTTGCAAACACCCCCAAATTTGATCCGCCTATTTCCGGCCACTTCTGAGCCGTTTGCGAAACTCTCGCGTCTGGCGCGAGCCGGTATGGAACTCCTCCTTGTTCCAGCATCAAAGTTCCAGAATTCTTTGAAATATGGACTTGAAACCATATGTATTCGGGAGCATTATCTGTACGCGTACGTACCCGATAGCGTTATCGCCGTGGTCTGGATCATTAGCTTTCACGATGAGTTCGAGCTTGATGAGCTTCCTGAGGAAATTCAGGATGAGCTCTTTGCTCGATTGAAAGTGCTAGCTGAATTCGGGCCGCACCTCGGGCGGCCGCACGTCGATACACTCAATGGCTCGTCCTTCGCGAACATGAAGGAGCTCAGATTTCAGAAGGACGGCGTCTGGCGTTTTGCTTTTGCGTTCGATCCGCTGCAACAAGGCATTGTACTGGTTGGCGGCGATAAAGAGGGCGAGAACCAATCGAAGTTCTACAAGAACTTGATAAAGGTCGCTGACGCCCGCTTCAGCGAGCATCTGCGCAAGATCAAGCCGGCGCTGAAGAAAGGCAAATAGGAGATCAACATGCGCACACTCAATGATGTAATTGGCAAGCTCCCCCCTGCTCGCCGGCAGAAGGTTGAGGCTAGGGCGCAGGAGTTGATTGCCGAGGAACTGACCCTGCAGGATCTTCGGAAGGCTCAGAAGCTGACGCAACAGCAGATGGCCAAAGCGCTCAACATTGGTCAGGACAGCATTTCTCGCCTCGAAAAGCGGAGCGACATGATGCTTTCGACCATGCGGAGCTACATCGAGGCTATGGGCGGTTCACTTGAACTGGTTGTTAGCTTTCCGAAGCGAGGATCAGTCATAATTAAGTCGATCGAAGACGTAGCCCCCGCGCCCAAGAAATCTGCGAAGCGACGGAGACCGGAACTTGTTCGCGCCTAGCGGCAACGCTTTCGAGAAGTTGAGGAATATGAGAGCAGAGGCCGCCACCTGAGGCGGCCTTTTTGCCAGATCGTATAGGAAAAGCCATCTTTAGATTGATACAGCGCTCTCGGCCGCAGCACCGTTTCAAAGGCACCCTTCTCGAAAAACTCGATGACGCCGTCTGGGCCGCACGCGAAAGCAACGAAGACTACCTTATCGAGGAAGTTTCAGACGTTGGGACAACAATGAAGGTTGTCAAATATCGCCCTGGCGAATTTGAAATGGGCCGAGACTCACGGCCCAAATGAGCCAGCGGCGGCGCGCCGGCTCTTCTGTTTCGACAAACCCTTTAGGTTTAAGGACCAGATGAAGGTCGCGGAAAGAAGCGGCTTCGACTCGTAAATGGCCCCGACAAGGATTAAGCCCGCCCCCGGAGATAAACACGGTTACTCGTGAGGAAGTGAATCTAATGTTTTCCGAGCGTAGCTGCGCCTCATTCGCGCGAGTAAGCAATTCGAATAAAAGCTGCAGTCACTCTGCCGCAAGCGCGCCTCATCCCAGCGGCAATCTAAGGCGCTCCCACACATCGACCAGCGCTTCAGCGAGCGCGTCAATTAGCTTGTCATCATGATAGGGCGTTGGCGTGATGCGCAGCCGCTCGGTGCCGCGCGGGACGGTCGGATAGTTGATCGGCTGGACATAGATGCCGTGCTGGGCGAGCAGGAGATCGCTGGCTTCCTTGCACTTCTCCGGATCACCCACCATGACAGGCACAATGTGCGTGTCGGTCGGCATCAGCGGCAGACCCGGCTGCATTGAGCACGGACTTTACCCGCGCCGCGCGGTCCCGATGGCAGTCGCGCTCCCATTGTGAAGACTTGAGGTGCCGGATCGCCGCGGTCGCGGCGGCGCAGACCGCCGGCGGCAGCGCGGTGGTAAAGATGAATCCCGGCGCATAAGAGCGCACCGCATCGATGATGTCGGCATTCGCCGCGATATAGCCACCGAGGTCATCCTGCGACCAGCGCCGACGCCGCTCCAACCCGCCCAAAACCTCGACCCGCATCGCCTGATGACCTTAAAGCTAGACTTAAGGTCACACGCTTCGCGAATTACCACACGTCACACAAGACGGCGCTCGTCGGATGCGTACCGTCCTGGGATCGCGAAGATCGCTAAAAGGGGTATCAGCGCGGTGCGTGGAGGTTGCCTCTGCGGCGGCGTAAAATTCAAAATCGCCGGCCCGCTATCCAACATGCCACGTCTTCGTCGGCAGCAAGGCACCGTGGTTCGAGATCACCGACGATTTGCCGCAATATTCAGAACAGTACGCGTCCGCAAGTCGGAAAAATCCGCGTCAGGCTATGGCGCACGCTCGCCGAGCGTGACATGCGTCGAGCTCACTTCGCGGCGTCGGCGCCCGCTTTGGCGACTTGGCCATCCTGAACCGAGGTCGCGCCGGAGACGCCGATGGCTCCGACAACCTTGTTGTCCACGATGAGAGGGATGCCACCCTCCAGCGGCGAGGCTCCGCGGAGCGCGAGTGTGCGCATGCCGATCCCGCCCTGCGCCACCAGGTCCTCGAACACCTTGGTCGGGCGCCTGTAGTCAAGCGCGCTGCGCGCCTTGTCCTCGGCGACCCCGATCGAACCGTACTGCGTGTTGTCAAGCCTGTGCAGCATCACGATATGGCCGGTGCTGTCGAGGATGGCGATGGCCATGCCCCAGTTGTTCTTCGTGGCCTCCGCCTCCGCGGCCGCCATCACTTTCTTGGCTGCTTCAAGCCCAATAGGCGCTCCATAGGGCGTCGTCGGAGGTGCGGTTGGCGCTTGTTGAGCGCTGGCCGCAGCTGCGATGGAGATGGCGAGGATGGAAGCGAGTACCGATTTGCTTTGCGTCTTCATATGTTTTCCTCCCACCCGTTATCCGGGTTACGATGAACGATCTGAGGATAGGAGAAGCGAATGATCACGTCGTGCTCGTAGGTCGTCCATCGATCGAAAGGATCCAGAATGTGGTGCCTTCGATCTGCATGACCTGGCCTCATTTTGTCCCTATTCCCCGTAGCTGATGCGGTAGACCGCGCCGTTGTAGTCATCGGACACCAGCAGCGAGCCGTCCTTGATCGCCAACACGTCGGCCGGCCGGCCCACGTAGTTGTTGTTCTGGATGAAGCCGGTGAGGAAGGGCTCAATCGACTTGAAGCTGCCATCCTCGTTGAGCTTTACCACAACGATGTCGCCACCGATTTTCTTGGTTCGGTTCCAGGAGCCGTGGCGCGCGATGAAGATTGCGTTCTTGTATTCGGCTGGGAACATGCTGCCGGTATAGAACCGCATGCCGAGCGCGGCACTGTGCGGTCCCAGCAAGGTGACCGGCTTGGTGAACTCGTCGCAGGAGCGGCCCCCATCCGAACTCGTTGTCAGCGATGTTGCCCTGATGGCAGAACGGGTAGCCGAAGTGCTGCCCGATTTCAGACCATCGATTGAGCTTGTCCTCCGGCACGTCTTCCGACAGCCAGTCGCGCGCGTTTTCGGTGAAGTAAAGCTCGTTCGTCCCGGGGCGAAAATCCATTCCGACGATCTGTCGTATCCCCCGAGCGATCACCTCCGCGCCGCTGCCGTCGAGGTTGATGCGCCGGATCTGTGCATGGGCGTCCGATGGCATGCAGATGTTGCACGGCGCGCCAACCTGGAAATAGAGCTTGTTGTCGGGCCCGACGGTCAGAAACTTCCAGCCGTGCGGCTCGTCCTTCGGAAGGTCACTATAGATGACCGTCGGCTTCGGCGGGTCGTCGAGGTTGTCCTCGATCTTTTCGATCCTCGAGATCTGGGACAGCTCGGCGATGTAGAGCGTGCCGTTGTGAAGGGCGATCCCATTCGGGCGGTGGAGGCCCTGGGCGATGACCTGGACCTCGCGTTTGCCGCTCTTTTCGACAATGGCGTAGACCTTATCCAACAGGCGCGTGCTGACGAACACCGTGCCTTTGTCGCCTTGTCGCAGCGTGCGCGCGTTGGCGACGCCGCTGGCGTAGACCTCGATCCTGAACCCATTGGCAAGCCGCAGCGCTTCGAGCGGCAGCTTGTCCGCGGCGGTGGGAATCGGCGGCGGCGCGACCGGCGCGAGCGTCGACCGGCTAGCAGCTTCCGGCCGACCCTGTTGCCAGGGCGGAGGCTGCTGCTGGGCGGCTACGGAGCATGCAGCCAGGAGACTTCCGACCATTCCGGCGAGCAGCAGCGCCCGCCGCTTGATGCAAATCGTCATCGTGGTCCTCCCTCGTGCGGAGGCCCCGACAATCCGGCCGCGGCGTGAATCGCGCAGCCCGAAGGGCTCCGCCGCCCCAGTATCCACCATTTTCCGTTGGGGCGCGTGCGCTCGTTTGCCGCGGGGGCGTCGGCGGCTAGAGCGCAACGCAGACGTGCAACGAACCGAGAGGCGAGGAGTAAATTTGGAACTGCAAGGACACCCCGCGTAGCGGCTCTCCAACTGGCCGCGTAACGAAACCTAGAAGATCGCCATGTCGCACATCGCTCGCACTCAATGCGTTGCAGCGCGACCAGTTAAGGTTTTTTGGCAGTCCGGACAGGCTTGATGACGTCGGCATGGAGCAGACCTTGCGCATCCACGTTGCCGGATACGTTTACACGCTGACCGACACGCAGTTCTGGGCTTAACCCGTTTCTGATGGCTACCTC
>Ga0137393_10002554_pt1 | contig 11832 bp, 8 predicted proteins | sample 15con2h34BmetaG_FD_101396 | JGI IMG/M metagenome (GOLD analysis project Ga0137393, IMG submission 101396) | Vadose zone soil microbial communities from Angelo Coast Range Reserve, California, USA - 15con2h3.4B metaG | ecosystem: Environmental > Terrestrial > Soil > Vadose zone > Saprolite...
CCGGCCCCCCCGAACGCGGCCGTCACCCCGATGCCTTCCAGTCCTTTGACGATGGCCTCATAGACCCTCATGTGTCCTCCTCAACAATGCGTAACCGGTCCTTGAGCCCGGCCTCAGCCGGGCCGGGAGCGTCGCTACGAGCGGCCACCCTGGGACACCAGCGGGGATGCGGGCGGGGATGCCGGCGCGGGCACCCACTCGAGTGGTGGCGCGCAGCGTTCGGCGGCGTCCATGACCGTGGCCGCGCCGAGCTGGAGGTAGGCCTCGAACTCGGTGGCGCCGTACAGCTGCTCCATCGTGCTGTCACAGGGGTAGGTGGAATGACCCTTGGCGTAGGCCAGGACGTCCCAGGGGGCGCCGGTCCACCAGCCGAGCTTGCAGACCCAGATCTCACCCTGCTGCGGTAGCCCGGGTACCTCCTGCTGCCGGTGGAACCGGCCGTGCGCCCACGGGTGGACCACCTGCCCCGGGGCCAGCCCGGGCCCGCCCATCGCGGTCGGGTCAAGCTTGATGTCCACTCCTGCGTCGGTTCTGGCCAAGGCGATGGCGCCGCCGAGAGTGAACCAGGTGTCCGCTTTGTCTCCGGAGGCATCCAGCACCACGATGTGCCTGGCCCCGCGGCGCAGCGCCTCGACCAGGCCGAGGTTGTCGTAGTGGCCCCCGTCGGTCACGTACATCCAGGTGGAGCGGTAGCTCAGGTGCCCGGCCGCCTCGGCCCACAGCAGCCCGAGGGTGGGCTGCATGGCCCGGTACCACAGCGTGCCGCGCAGCCCTCCGCGGAGCCTGAGCGTGAGCACATGAGCCCACAGCCGCGTCTCCCGCTCGGAGTTCTGGCCCGGGTCGCGGTTCCACAGCAGGTGCGCAGACAGGTACCAGAGCAGCAGGAGCAGCGGACGGCGCACCCACCAGGAGTCGGTGCTGCTGCGCTCCGGGTGGTCGATCCACTTGCGCGCGTCCCTGACCACGTTCGGGTGGGGCAGCCACACGCCGAGCCGGACGTTGGTCGCGGTGAGCAGGATCCGGTAGGCGTGCCGGGTCGCGGCGCCCATCAGGGGCGAGATCGCTGCCCCGCTGATCGCGGACACGTCGAACAAGGTGCACCTGCGGTTACCGACCAGGGCTTCGTAATCGGACGTCGCGGCCTGGGCGGGATCCAGGCCCGCCAGGCCCTTCTCCCGGTGCAGGGTCACGTGCTCCGGGTCGAACGTGACGCAGAAGCCTCCTTGCCCAGGCGGCACCTCCCGGGCCGCGTTGATGTTGGCCGTGCCGCAGATCACCAAGCCCGGTTCGGCTGCGTGACGCTCTCGCAGGTCGGACAGGCGGGTGGCGGCGGCCTGGGCGAACAGCATGCGCGCCCGCACGGGATTGCGCGCCTGCGCTGCCCGCCGGGTGACGGCGAAGGCGTCGGCCAGCCGCCACCGGTAGAAGTCATGCATCGACATGCGGTTGACGTTCACGACGACGCGGGTGAACAGCATCACCGCCAGCGCGACAACGACCACCAGGAGCTGGCCGGGGGTGAATCCCGCCCTGGCGCCGTCGCTTATCCACAGCAACGCCAGGACCAAGCCACCGAGCACGATCACCGCGCTGGCCAGCCACGGCAAAACCAGCTGCCGGAGCCGGCCAGCCAGCCGCGTGAGCAGGCCTGGCTTCGCCGCGGCCGCGCCTTGGCCCGCGGCCGCGCCTTGGCCCGCGGCCGCGCCTTGGCCCGGGGCCGTGCCTTTGCCCTGGGCCGCGCCGCCCAGCGCGTTCCACTTGGCGAGCCCCGTTTGGCAGGACCGGGCCACCGCCGTCACCGCGGCGATCAGGCCCGCCACGGCCGCGAGCGAGAAGGATGGCCTCGCGCCGAAACCAAGGAAATGCGCGATCGTACCGAACGATCCTCGGCTGCGAGTCAGCCACGAGATCAACGGGGGCGCTGCGAGCATCGCCAGGGCCAGGCCAGCGGTCAGTATGGCCGCCCAGCTCACCAGCGTCGCACGGTTGGCCCCACGGTCGCGGTCATCCGGTTTCAGCGACGTCCACCAGTGCACCCGGCGGCTGGGGCGGAGCCCGGGCGGTTCCAGCGTCAGCCACCAGTATCCGAACAGCACAAGCGTGATCCCGGCAGCGATCACCGACGGCAGCCACCAGGCCAGCGTGGTGACCGACGCCGACATCGCGTGCGGCCCGGACGGGACCGCCACGCCCTGCCAGCGGAGCAGCCATCCCCAGGTGTGAGCCAGCGCGTACAGCGGGGCGAGCACGAGAACAAACGTGACCATCGCCCCGAGGAGCAGCGAGAGGACGCCGACCAGCACCGTGGCGCCGTTGGGCGCGATGTAGCGAGTGTTGTACCGAAGGTTGAGCTCTTCCGGGGTACCGGAAGCGTAGGCGTGGGGCTCTGTCCCGGCGGGCAGGTCGTGCGCCACGAGCGCACGGGACGTCGCGATATAGCTGCCCCCCGATACGCCCAGGATCCATTTGACCTTCGCGAGCAGCCCGCGCTGGTCCAGGCTCTGCAGCGCCCCGAGGCAGTAGGCAGCAGACCGGATGCCGCCCCCTGAGCAGCAGATGGCCCAGTCATCCGCCACCGGTACCTGCGGCCCGGCCACCGCGGCCTGACCCGGCCCGGCCACCGCCGGTGCCGCCTGGTTGCCGGGTGCCCGATCGCCTGATCCTGATGACTGCATGCCGCCCGCCTCCCCCATTAGTTACCTAGGAGGAGGGCGGGCGGGCCGCTCTGATACCGGTTAGTGGCGCATTTCTTCGCGCGGCATCAGGTCCGTAATGATCCCCACGCCCCTCGTTTCTGCGGGGGGGCCGTGGTTTCCTGCGGGGGCGCCGCGATGCGGGCCATCAGGGCCGCATCCTCATGAATCTCCGCCGCGGTCGGCGACAGTGAGATGACCGCGGTCAGGACGAACGCGAGGATGCTGATGCCGAGGATGAGCGGCAGCAGGAACGATACGGCGCTCACGCCGCCCTGCATGGACGCGGCCATGCCCGGACTCTGGACGCCGTACACGCGCATGGCGGCCATGCCCGTGTAATGCATCCCGCTGACCGCCACGCCCATGATCAGGGAGGCGGTGAGCGTGGACCACACGGAGGTCAGGCGCAGCGCCGCCCACAGCGCCGCGGTACCGGCCACCACCGCGATGACGACCGACAGCACGAACAGCGGCGTGTTGTAGCCCATCGTGTCCGGCATGCGCATGGCCGCCATGCCGATGTAATGCATGCTCGCCACGCCGCATCCGATGATCAGGCCGCCCAGCAGCAGCGGGCGCACACCCTCACCGCCGAACCCGACGATGAGCAGGCCGATGCCCACCACGACGAAGGCGATCAGCATGGAAAGGATGGTGACCGGCACGTTGTACCGGACCGTCTGGTCGGGGATGGTGAACCCGAGCATGGCGATGAAGTGCATCACCCAGATCCCCGTCGTCGCGATGGACACCGCGGCCAGCAGCAGCCAGCGGGCGCGGGTCTTGCCGCTGTAAGCGCGGGCCCGGCTGGTGCACCGAAGGCCAAGGAAGCAGCCCAGGCTGGACATCACGTACCCAAGCGCGGGCGTCAGCAGCCCGTAGGAGAAGTTGTGCACGCTAACCATGTGACCCGAAACCCCCCTGCGTCCTAGCGCCCGACCCCACTTCCCTGCCCGACCTGGCCAGCATGACACGGCAGATCAGGCTGGGTAACGCATTTCGGCCTAGCGTAAACAATCGATTTCATACGGTCAGAATTTGCATACAGTCAGATATGCATCCCACCGTCGACGGTCAGGGTGCTTCCGGTCACGAACGAGCTGTCCGGGCCGGCCAGGTACAGCACGGAGCGCGCGATCTCCTCGGGGCTGGCGTGGCGGGCCAGCGGGATCCGGGCCTCGAAGATCCGCGCGGCCACGTCCGGTGCGGCGCCCGTGGCGGTGACCTCGATGTCACGCTGGAAGTCCGTGTCGGTCGGCCCGGGATGCAGCGTGTTCACCCGGATCCCGCGGGCCGCCATCTCCTTCGCCGCGGTGCGCATGAGGCCGACCTGCGCATGCTTGGCGGTCGCGTACCCGCAGATACCGCCGTCCGAGGTGAGCCCGACCACGCTGGAGTTGATGATCACGCTTCCGCCGTCCCGCAAGCCCGGCAGTCCGTGCTTGAGCAGGAGGAACGCTCCCAGCACGTGCACGTCAAGGACCCGGCGGAAGACGTCGACCCGGTACTCGGTGATCGGGGCTATGTCGCCGCTGATGCCGGCGTTGCTGAACAGGATGTCCAGGCCGCCGAAGCGGTCGGCCGCCTGCCGCAACGCCGTCACGACCTGCTCCTCCTCGGTGACGTCCGTGACGCTCCAGCTCGCTGCCTCGGGGCCCAGTTCGGCGGCGGCGGCGGCGAGGCGATCCTTGACCAGCCCGGCGATATGCACCCGCGCGCCCTCCGCGACGAGCAGGCGTGCCGTGGCCAGGCCGATGCCGCTTTCACCACCGGTGATGAAGGCGACCTTGTTATCTAGCCGAGCCATGCTGGTTCTCCCGCTCGCCTGCGGGGCGCTTTAAGGCGTCGCCTTCCCTCGTCGCTCGTTCCTCGCTCCTCAGTCCAGGCAACGCCGCGCCCCTCCGGCTCGCTCATGGGGACTCCTCTCATGGCCTGGTCTCAGGCCGGCGGCAGGCGTACGCTGACCACGGCCGATCGGCCACGCTGGACCTGGTCAACCGCACGGCCGAGGATCTTGGGCAGGCGCTCAGCGGAGGTGACAGTGCGCGCGTATGCGCCCCCCGCCGCTGCCGCCACCCCGGGCAGGTCGGCCTCGGGCCGCAGACTCGCGGAGAAGCCGCCCGCCGCGACCATCCCGGCCGGATGCACCGCGATCGCGGACAGCGCCGGCGCCCTCCAGCCCGCGTTGTCGAAGATCACGGTCAGCGAGGGCGCGCCGTACCGGCGGGCCATCCACTGCGCCGACGAGGGGACGCCGAACAGGTACGACCCGTCGCCGACCAGGCTCACCACCATGCGCTCGGGTGCGGCCAGCTTGGCGCCGACGGCCGCGCCGCCGGCCCAGCCCAGCGATCCGCCGCCGCTGCCCAGCAGCGAACCAACGCGGCTGGCCGCCAGATGCTCGCTGACGATCTGGTAGTTCGTGATGGCCTCGGTCAGCACCAGGGCATCGGGGCCGATCGCGTCGCGCACGCAGCCGACCAGGTAGGCGGGGGTAATGGTGCCGTCGGCAGCCGGGTGTTCTCGGGCCGCCCACCGGGCCCGCTGGGCGTCGTGCAGCTCGCGGGACCGTGCGCCGCGGGCGGCGACCGCGTCGCCGTCGAGCCTGCCCCGGGCCGCCAGGCGGCTGGACACCTGGCGCAGGGCCAGAGCGAGATCCGCCTGGGCGTACCGCCGGGCCGGCAGGTGCCAGAGCGGCATCTGGTGCTTGAGCGGGTCCACGTCGACCACGTAGATCTGCGCGGACCGGTCCGGGCGGTTCCGGCTGGGGATCCACGGCACGTCGCTGCCGAGCACCAGGATCACGTCAGCCTTGGCCAGCAGCGAATTCTGGCCAGCGCTGTTCCACTCGTAGCCCCAGTGCAGGGGGTGGTCGGCGGGAAGTTCATCCGCGCCGGCACCGACTCGATGACGCTGATCGCGGCCATCTCGCAGAGCCTTACAAGCTCGCCGACCGCAGCCGGATCGCGGCCCAGATAGGACGTCACGACGAGGGGGTCACGAGCGCCCTCCAGCACCTCCGCGATCTCGTCGACGACATCGGGCGCCAGCGCGGCAGGCGCGACCGGGCTCCACCATTCCCGCTGATCCGGCTGTGGCTCCAGCGGCTCTTCCAAGATCTCGCGCGCGCCGACCAGGTACACCGGGCCGGCCGGCTCGCTCCGGGCGATCTGGACCGCCCGGTGGACCAGTTGCTTCACATTGCGCCCGGTGCGGATCTCATGCTCGTGCTTGACGTAGCCGCGAACCAGCCCGCGCTGATCCGGGGTGTCCTGCAGCCACTGGATGAACTCGCTGCGGGTGCCGGGAAGCTCGCCCTCCTGGGTCACCGGCGAGAGCCCGGCGAAGATCAGCACGGGAACGCGGCCCCGGGCGGCGTTGTGCATCGCACCGCCGAGATTCTGGGTACCGCATTCCACATGCACAAGCACCGCTTGTGGTTCGCCGCTGACCTGTGCATACCCGTGGGCGGCGCTCAGCGCCACGCTCTCGTGCGGGCACAGGATCAGCTCGGGAAACGCGGCCAGCGTCCCCGACCGGCCCGCCCACGCGTACGCCTCCAGGATGCCGGTGTGATCACTGCCGAGGTTCGCGAACGCATAACGCACCCCGGCCTCGCGCATCGCCTCAAGGAGCGCCGTGCTGGTCGTGTAGGGGGCTTCGGCCATCACGGCGCTCCCTGGCCAGCGGGCCGGACGCGATACCCGACGGGCAGCAGGGACCAGCCGCGGCGCCCGGCCAGTGACCCCCACAGGCCGGCCGGCGCAAGCAGTACCACGCCGATGGCCAGCGCGCCGATGCCGAGCAGGTACCAGGCCCCGTACTGGGCGAACACCTGCTGGGCGGCAAAGAAGATGACCGCGCCGATGATCGGCCCCTCCATGGTGCCGAGGCCCCCGATGACCACCATGAACAGCATGTCGGCGCTGTAATTGACGCTGAACACCGAGCCCGGGTCAATGTACAGGCTGCTGATGATCAGCACCCCGCCGACCAGGCCAGCACCGGCCGCCGCGAGGATGTAGGCCATCCGCCGGGTGCGCTGCACCTCCACGCCCATCGCCGCCGCCGCGGCGGGCTCGTCGTGCACCGCCCGGCTGTCCAGCCCGAACCGGCTGCGCACCAGGAGATACACTCCGGCCACGCACACCGCCATCACGGCGAGGGCCACCCAGTACGTGTCGGCCTGGCGGACCAACGGCGCCATCGCCGACAGCTGCTGCAATCCCGCTCCTGTCGCCCCGCCCAGCCAGCCTTGCGTGGTGACATACAGGAACAGGCACTCGGCGACGACCCAGCTCGCCACCGCGAAGTACCCGCCGGTGAGCGGCCGCAGCAGCAGGAAGATCCCCGCTGCGGCGAGTCCGGACGCCACGGCCGCCAGCGGGATCGCGGCAAACGGGTTCACCCCGGCCCGGCCGATCAGGTAGATGGCGTAGGCGCCGATCCCCAGGTAGGCCTGCTGGCCGAAGGAGATCATCCCCGCGTACCCGGCCAGCAGGTTCCACAGTGCCGCCATCGCGACCAGCAGGAACAGGGTCACGAGCGGCTGGGTCACTTGCGTCCCGACGACATAGGGCAGCGTGATGAGCACCGCGGCGGCGACCCCGGAAGCAGCTACCGTCACGGTCGCCGACCTGGACCACTGGCTCACCGAGACGGCGGTGGCAACCCCGGGCCGGACCTGGCTCCCCGCGGCCGCCGTGGGCCCGCCGGCGTGTTTCGCGCTCATCATGCCTCCGCTCAGCTCACTGCCAGGGCCGAGCCGAACAGGCCTTGCGGGCGCGCCGCGAGGACCACCAGGAACAGCAGTTGCGAGGCGAGCGTCGCATACGGCACGCTCACCTGCGATACCAGCACCTGGGTGACGCCGAGCATCATGCCGCCCGCCAAGGTGCCCCACAGCGACCCGAGGCCGCCGATGACCACCGCCTCAAACGCGAAGATCAGGGTGAGCGTGCCCAGTGTGGGGTCCACGCCCGTGGTCACTGCGTTCAGCGTGCCCGCCAGCGCCGCCGCGGCGATGGCGATGCCGGTCACCGCCGCGAACAGCGGCCGAACCCGGACTCCCTGCAGCCGGGCGACGGCCAGGTCGTCTGAGGTCGCCCGGACCCGGCGCCCCCACGCGGTGAGCCGCAGCACCGCGGACAGCCCGCCGATCACCGCCACCGCCAAGACCAGCTTGAGCACCGACAGCCACGGCAGGACCAGGCCGCCGATGTGGCCGGCGGCCACGTCGAAGCGGCCCGCGGGCACCCCGCGGACGTTCGCCGAGTAGGTCTGGAGCAGCAGGTTCTCGATCATGACCGACAGACCGAAGGTAACCAGGAGCGGCGCCATCGGCCCGGTGCTCAGCGCACGATCGAATAGCGCCAGCTGGAGCAGAGCGCCGAACAGGAACGCCAGCGGCAACATGATCAGCAGCGCGACCCACAGGGGCGCGCCCAGCGCAGCCATCACCGTGGTGACCAGATAGGTGCCGCAGACGGCCAGGTCCCCGTGGGCCAGGTTGACCAGCCGCATCACGCCGAACATCAGGGACAGGCCAACGGCGGTCAAGGCGTAGGCGCCGCCGAGGAAGATTCCCTGGAGCGTGTCGTTAAGCCAGGTCATGCCCGTACCTCCTGGTCCGGGGCAGCAGGTCCTGAAGGCGAGCCGAAGTAGGCGGACACCAGCTCATCCCGGTCCAGGGTGGCGCTCTCGGCGGCCAGCGCCACCCGGCCTTCGAGCAGGCACACAGCGCGGGAACTGGCGGCCAGCGCCCGGTCGATGTCCTGCTCGACGAGCAGGATGGGCACGCCGGACGCCTGGATGCGGGGCAGCAGGCCGTAGAAGTCGTCCACCACCGCGGGCGCCAGGCCCAGCGACACCTCGTCCATGAGCAGGATCTGCGGGTTGGCGGCCAGCGCCCGCGCGATCGCGACCGCCTGCTGCTCACCACCGGACAGCGCGGCGGCACGGTGCGAGCGTCGCGCGGCAACGATCGGGAACAGGTCGTACAGGGCCTCAAGCGTCCACGGGCCTGCCCCGCGACGGGTGGAAGGGACCAGGATGTTCTCCTCCACGGTCAGGCTCGCGAAGAGCCGCCGCCCCTCGGGCACCAAGACCATGCCCGACCGTGCGCGCTGGTGATCGGGGTCGGCCGTGATGTCCTCGCCGCCCATCACGATCGTGCCGCGCCACGGGCGCAGCGCGCCGGCGAGGGTCATCAGGAGCGTGGTCTTGCCCGCGCCGTTCGCGCCGATCAGGGCGACGGTCTCACCCTCCGCCAGGTCGAGGCTCACGCCGAACAGCGCCTGGAAGTCCTGGTACCCGGCGTCCAGGTTGCGGACGGTCAGCGTCGTCATGTGATCGCGCCGCCGAGGTAGGCGCGGCGCACCTGCTGGTCGCGCAGCATCTGCTCCGGGGTGCCGTCGAACAGCACCTGGCCATCGGCCAGGCAGACCACCCGCTGCACCACCTGGGTGAGGGCACGCATGATGTGCTCCACCCAGACGATCGTGGTTCCGGCCGCATGCACGGTCCGGATGGTGGCGATCAGCGCGTCGGTCTCCGGTTCCGTCAGGCCACCGGCGATCTCATCGAGCAGCAAGACGGACGGCTGGGTGGCCAGCGCCCTGGCCAGTTCGAGCCGCTTGCGTTCGAGGAGGGTCAGCCGGCGGGCCGCGATGTCGGCCTTGACGGCCAGGCCGGTGCGCTCCAGCGCACCATATGCGGCCTGGTGAGCCGCCCGCCGGCGCAGCCCGGCCCCGCGAACCGCGGCCACCAGCGCGTTCTCGAAGACGGTCATCGAGCCGAACGGGCGCGGGACCTGGTAGGTCCGCCCGAGCCCGAGCCGCGTCCGGTGCCCCGGCGAGGCCGCGGTGACGTCCCGGCCGGACAGGTGCACCTGTCCCCGGTCAGGACGGCGCCCGCCAGCCACGATGTCGAGCAGGGTGGTCTTGCCCGCGCCGTTGGGTCCCACGATGCCGAGCGAGCCCAGGGAGTTGACGACGCTCGGGAACAAGATCGCCTTGGCGATGCAGGCGATTTTCGGCCTGTAGCCCATGGAACTGGACTGCTTCCAGAACGTGGAGAAGTCGGGCGGGAGCGGGCAGCCCTGCACGACCTGAACGTCAGCGGCCTTGAACTTGTTGATGATGGTGGTGAAGTCCGTGGCCCCGTCCTGGTAAGCGCCCGGGTCGGTGAGCTTGTAGCCATCGCCCGGCAGTGCCTTGGTGAACGCGCCACGGAACGCGGTCCCGTCCGCGTCGCTCGGCCACAGGCCGCCGACCTTGTGGTTGGTCGTGAGTTCTTTCCAGGCCGGGATCTGGCCCGCGAGTTCGTCCTCCAGGCCGATGAAGTAGAGGTAGGTGTACTTGAACGAGGTGGAGGTCGCGGCGCTGGACCCGATCTTGCCGCCACGCCCGAGAAACCAGGCCTGCCACGGCACGATGGTGCCTACGCATGGCACATGCGCGCTCTCGCACTGGTCGGAGACCGGGTTGACGGTCTCCGGTGCTGACGTGGTGAGCATGATGTCCACGTTGTGCTGGGTGATCAACTGCTGGGCGACCTGGGCCGCCCGGGTGTCGACTGACTGGCTGTCGCCGGTGAAGATCTCTACGTTGTACTTCTTGCCGCCGACTGTGATGCCCTTGGAGAGGGCCTGGCGGACCTTGCTGATCACGAAGGGCTCCGCCGTGGCGAAGGCCGCGTCGACCCCGGTCTGCGGGCTGATATAACCGATCTTGATGGTTCCGGTCGAGGAATTCGTCGACCCCTTGAGACCGCCGCCGCAACCAGCCGCGAGACCCAGCCCGGCCGCTCCGGCCAGCCCCACGAAAGCACGGCGGCTCAGCGCGGACGCGGTCTGCGCGGTAGCCGGCGGTGCATTGTCATCCTGGTGACTCACTGGGGTAACCTCCTGTGCGCCATTGCCTGATAGGAGCATCGCGGCAATGGGCGCCTGGGCGGTTGTCACAGAGTGCCCGCAGGTTGGCCGTCAGCGCACTCAAGTCAATTCGCCGGTGTCAGCCCACTCGGGGCACTAGTCCCCCTAGCGGCTCCGGAACCAAGGCGGGTAAGCCGCCAGCGCGGCCCGCTGTAGCCGGCTCATGCCTGCAGCAGTGATCTCATACGGGGCGTGAAGCCGGGTCAATGGCGTTCTGCGGCCCGGCCATGCTGGTGTGCTCAGCCGGAGGAGAGTTGGGTGAGTTGGTCATTCAGGGATCGGCGTTCGGCGTCGGTCTGGGCGAGTTCGAGTGCGCGTCGGTATGCGTGGCGCGCCTCGTCGTCTCGCCCGGCGCGACGAAGCAGCTCGGCGCGGGCTGAGTGGAAGTAGCGGTAGTGGTCGAGCTCGAGGCCGTCGAGTATCGCCAGGCCAGCCTCGGGACCGTCGAGTTCGGCCACAGCGATGGCCCGGTTGAGTTCGACGACGGGGGAACCGGTCTGGATGGAGAGAGTGTTGTAGAGCGTCGCGATCTGTCGCCAGTCGCGTGGCTGTTGCAGGTGCAGATCGGCGATGGCGGCCTGCACGGCATAGGAGCCGGTCTCGCCGCGCGTGATCGCCTGCTGGAGCAGTTCGCGGCCTTCGCTGATCTGCTGGTCGTCCCACAGCGCGCGGTCCTGGTCGTCGAGCAGGACGATCTCACCGTCGCGGATCCGGGCGTCTCGTCGGGCGTCGTGGAGCAGCATGAGGGCGAGCAGCGCGAGGACTTCGCCCTCGTCGGGCATGAGTTCGGACAGGGCGCGGCCGAGTTGGATCGCTTCGGTGGCGAGGTCGACGCGGCCGCCTCCCCAGCCGGCGTTGAACACGAGGTAGACCACTGCGAGGACCGCCGCTAGCCGGTCCGGGAGCTGATGGTCAGGTGGTACGGCGAATGGGATCCGTGCGTCGCGGATCTTGTGTTTCGCCCGTGTCAGCCGTTTGCTCATCGTCTCGGTCGGGGCGAGGAACGCGAGCGCGATCTCCTCGGTCGACAGGCCGCCGAGGGTGCGGAGGGTCAGCGCCACCTGTGCCTCGAGCGCGAGCGCGGGGTGGCAGCAGGTGAAGATCAGTTCCAGCCGCTCGTCCGGAAAGGTGGCTGACTCGTACACGGTTGCCTCCGATTCCACGGTGAACTCGCGCGCGAGCAGCTTCGTCTTCTCGGCTAGC
>Ga0137393_10002559_pt1 | contig 11824 bp, 10 predicted proteins | sample 15con2h34BmetaG_FD_101396 | JGI IMG/M metagenome (GOLD analysis project Ga0137393, IMG submission 101396) | Vadose zone soil microbial communities from Angelo Coast Range Reserve, California, USA - 15con2h3.4B metaG | ecosystem: Environmental > Terrestrial > Soil > Vadose zone > Saprolite...
GGACATGACGCGTTTCATCCTAGCGTTTCTTCAGGACGGAGCCGTCGACGGCGTGGCCATCTTGAAACCGGAGACGGTCCGACAAATGGAAACCCGGCAGTTTGAACTTCATCCAATGTTGAACGGATTGGGCGTGACCTTCATGGAATATTCAATGAACGGTCAACGCATCATCCGTCACGGCGGCGACACAATTTATTTTCACAGCGACATGGTCATCGTGCCGGAGGCGCACGTTGGCTATTTCATTTCCTACAACAGCGCTGGAAAAAATGTTGGCGGCGGCCGGGGCGAAGTCCTGCGCGCTTTCGCGAATCGCTATTTTCCAAATCCGGGCGAACCGAAGGTCGATGTCGATCCAAATACGGCGAAAACGGACGGACGCGCGGTCAGCGGTGTCTATGAAGGGACGCGCCGTGGAGAAACAACGTTCCTAAGATTACTGGCGTTGCTCGGTCAATTCAGCGTGAGCAGCGATAAGGACGGCATTCTGACGGTCGAAGGAATGAAGAACCAGCGCGGCGAGTCAAAGAAATGGCGGGAGATTGCTCCGCTTATTTACAGCGAAATCGACGGGCCGGACAAAATTGCGTTCCGCCGCGATGCGTCCGGCTCCGTGCGCGAGATGCTCCCGTTTCCCGCGATTTACGAGGGCCAGCGCGTTTCGTGGTATGCGAACAAGCATTTCATTAACCCGATCGTCGGCGGAAATCTGGCGCTGGCGCTTTTAACTGTTTTGCTTTGGCCAGTCGCGGTCGTTGTTCGCAAACGATATCAGCGTCCGTTGTTTACCGCGAAAGGCGACCGCGTTTTATATTTTTTCTCGCGCGTGATCTGCCTTTGTGAAGTGTTGTTCATTTTGATCCCCGCGATTGTATTCAGTCGCGGTGTGGAAAACATCGTGATCTTCGGCGATGCCATCGATCCGTGGTTGCGCGCACTTCACATCTTCGGCTGGGCATTAATGGCAGGCCTCGTCCTTTTAGTGATCACTGCCATTCGCTTTGCCAGACTCCCAGGCCACGGACTTTGGTTTCGCGCTCACGCAATTCTGCTGGCTATCGGCGGGATCGCATTCGGATTATTTTGCTGGCAATATCATTTGCTGGAAACCTCGGTAAAATTCTAACCGGCGCGCCGCAATCATGACCGAAATGCGCCGGGAAATTCTAATTGCAATTAGCATCGCCGCGGTTCCTGCAGCACTTCTCGCTTACGGACCGACCGGTCACGAAATCGTTGGTGGAATTGCAGACAAACTGGTCGTGAACACGCCGGCAGGCGAAAAAATCTACACGCTGACCGACGGCATCACCTTGGAACGCGCATCGGTCATCGCCGACGAGATCAAGGCCTGGGACAAGAACGGTGTCGACGATCCAAACGCATTTCCGCATTACCCCGAGCACGCGAAGATCGATAAGCAGCTCCGCGATTTCTGGCGAGGGAATCCCCCGACGCAGGATTCGAAGTCCCATGCTCCATCTCAGCATTGGTTTCACTACACCGATGTGCCTATTCTTAATCTCGAAAAATATTCCGACGGAGAAACCGGCCGCAGTCAATGGGACATCGTCCACATGATTTCCTATTGCGTCGATGTTTTGCGCGGCGAAATCCCGGAAGATAATCCGCGCAAGATCACTAAGCCGGTCGCGGTTATTCTGCTCGCGCACTATGTTGGTGACATTCATCAGCCGCTCCACGTCGGCGCAGAATATTTCAATCAAGCAGGGCAAGCAGTCGATCCGGATAGAAATCAGCCCGGCATCGAAGACGAGGGCGGCAACACATTCATGCTTCGCTTGACTCGCGGGACGCCGGAAGGAATGGCGCATCGCGGATTAAAATTGCACGGCTTTTGGGACTACGACGCAGTCATTGCCAACCTGCCGCCGCTATCACCCACTCTCTCGAAAGAAGAGCGCCACCAAAAAACCGAACAAGCGAAGCGAAAATTGATGGATCGCCTGACGAAAGAGCAGCCGACGAACTGGCGGGCGCCGGCAAACATAGCTCTAAAAAACTATGGAGAATTCTGGGCCGACGAAATTTTGCCGGTCGCGCGCGAGGCGCATGAACGCCTCCAGTTCATCCATGTCCATGAGACTATCGATCAGGACCGCAACGTCGTTGCTGGCGACGCGCGAGAAAAGAATGCACCCGACCACGTCGGGTATGCCGATTGGTCGGCCAAAATTGTTCGCGAAGAATTACACAAGGCCGGCTGGCGTCTCGCTGATCTGCTTCAACAAGCGCTAACATCGACATCTATCAGCGCGCCATCGGCGTCTCATTAACAACGCCGGCTTCTAAGAAAATCGCGTTCGCCGTGAAGCGAACGCGATTTTCAACAAACAAACTCTGCTGGACGATTAGGTCTCTGTTTTAGCTTTGTCGCCCTTGCAGCATTCCGCTTTGAACTTGGCGTATTGCTCCTTCGTCAGGATGCCTTCCGCCTCTTTCATGTACTTGGCCTCGGTCGCCTCCGAACAACCCGCTTTCATGTGTTCGGCCATCGCCGCGTCCATCTTCGTCTTTTGATCAGGCGTCAGGTTGAGACTTGCCAACGAAACCGTGCAGGCCGGCTTCGCTGCGTTTCCGACTTTCTTGGTGCAGTCGCCATGTTCTCCCGCGAACATCGTGCCCGCTGCAAACATTCCCGCCACTACTAACGCAATGAATTTGGTCATAAGTGCAATGTGAGACACTCGCTTACGCAGTGTCGTTCAAAGATTTAGCGACGCGATTCACTGAACCAACCCTCACCTGTCGCTGCGCCACTTCCTCTCCCTACCAGCGAGAGGAGAAAGCCTGATGCAGCAAATCTTTTTTGCCTCCTCTCCCTACCAGGGAGAGGATTGAGGTGAGGGTGATTAGGCTTCGGTTTTCCTAGCCGATTTATTGCACTCGGCTTTCAACTTCGCGTATTGATCAGCCGAAAGAATGCCTTGGGCTTTCTTAAGAAACGCCTGCCTGCTCCCTTTCGTGCAACCCGCTTTCACGCACTCCGATTGCCACGCTTCGATCTTGCTCTTCTGATCCGCAGTCAGAGTGAGGCTCGCGAGATTGGCGCACGATTGCTGATTCGACGCGTTCTTTGCACAACACGCCATGTCCCCAGCTTTGTCTTTCGCAAACGCGGACGACGCCATCAACATCGCGGCCGCTGCAACTGCTGTTCCAATAATTTTAACCATGGTGACTGATCAGACAGGCGCCGTCTTGGAATTGTTCAATCGTTAATCACCCGAGATCCGACACTGATTGGGATAAATAAATAGGCACGTCAATCGCCGCGGACGCTGCGCTCGGCCGAATAATCGATCGGACTTTGATTAAAATAACGCTGTAGCTCCGCGTAAAATTTTGGATGACGGGAACACAGCGCGGATGGTCGCTCAAAAAACGCTTCGACTGACACCGCGAAAAACTCAGCCGGATTTGTCGCCCCATAAGTGTCGAGCAGAGTCGGAATTCCAGTGTCATCAGCCGCGCGAAGCGATGCAAACTCGGTCCTCATCACTTCGCGCCACGACATCTGCTGTTCACGTGTTGCCAGTGCCGGCGCGCCGTCGGCGGCGAAATTCTCGTAATCGAGTTGGTGAGCAAATTCGTGCAAGACAACGTTTTTGCCGTCAGAAGGGTCGGCTGCGCCGGATTTCACCGCGTCCCATGCGAGCACCATCGATCCCATCGTGCGGCCAGTCTCGCCGAGTCGAGACATTTTTCCTTCTCCCCAAACCGGACCTTCGACGGGCCGATTCTCTTCCACCAGATATGTCGACGGATAAACAAGAATCGTGAGCAGCCACGGAAAGTAATCAGTCTGGCGATGCAACAGAAGAAGACAGGCCTGCGCCGCGATCGTCACTCGGATCTCGTCTGTTATTTCCAATCCGGCACAACCTTCGAAACCTTTTTCGGCGAGAAACACCTGAATGTGATCGAGAAGTTCAGCCTGGTCCGTTGCCGAGAGCCGGACAAAGAACGCGACTCTGTTCTTGATGATCTTCAGCCACTCGTTCGGAAACGGCCGCGCTCTCAGCCGGTTTCGGCGTCGTTCTTTCAGGAACCCAAAAATCACGACTGAAACTAAACGCTCGTTGTCGGGCAATGACAAACTTGGCGCGATTCACTTGCGCTTCGTCAACCCTCACCTCCCTCCTCTCCCTTCAAGGGAGAGGAAGTCGCGAAGCGGCAGGTGAGGGTACGTTTTCAAGCTCGCGTTTTGTTGCTGTTTACGTTAGGACTTCGTCCGGAGGTATCGCTATGAACACACTCTCAATCTCTCGTCGTAAATTTGCTCATTTGCTCGGCGTCGGCGCCGCAGCCGCGATTGTTCGACCGCGATTCTCGGTTGCAACCGAACGTCCGTCGCTTAAAACCGCCTCAACCGGCTCGGTTGTCGTCCGCTTGAGCGCGAACGAAAACCCATACGGGCCATCAGCGAAAGCGCATCAAGCGATGAACGGCTCGTTCGATCTCTGTTGCCGTTATCCCGATGAAGCGAACGACGTGTTGATCGACAAGATCGCGAAGATCAATGGAGTTAATCGCGAGCAGATCGTGCTCGGCGACGGTTCGAGCGAGATTTTGAAACTGTGCGCGGAAACTTTCACCCGACCGACTCAAGGCAAACTTATTGCCGCGGAGCCGACATTCGAAGCGATTCTTGAATATTCTAAAGCTTGTGGCAGCGAAGTCGTGAAAGTCCCGCTCACGTCGGATTTCCATCACGACCTCGCCAAGATGGGCGCGGCTTCGCATAAGGGGCTGATTTACATCTGCAACCCTAACAATCCGACCGCGAGCATTACGCCGAAGAACGATCTGCGCGAGTTCATCGCGAAGACTTCGCCCGGGACAATGATCCTGGTGGACGAAGCGTACTTTCATTACGCCGACAGTCCCGATTACGAGAGCGTGATCCCGCTGGTGAAAGATCATCCGAACCTGATCGTCGCGCGCACGTTCTCAAAAATTTACGGCATGGCCGGGCTCCGTTGCGGTTACTGCGTCGCGCAAAAGGGAACGATCGAGCGAATGCACGGTTTCCAAATGTGGGACAGCGTTAATGTCATGGCGCTCGCCGCGGCGAGCGCGAGCCTGGACGATGTCGATCAAGTAAACAACGGCCGGAAGCTAACCAGCGAGGCGAAAAGCTTCACGCTGAGCGAACTCGACAAGATGGGTTACAAATCAATCCCGTCGCAAGCGAACTTCATCATGTTCGACTGCAAAGAGCCAGTCGACCGGCTAATCCCGGCGATGAAAGAGAAAAACGTCGCGGTCGGCCGCCGCTTTCCCGCAATGCCGAACCACATGCGCCTGACCATAGGCAAGAAGTCAGAGATGGAATCGTTTGTGTCTGCGTTTAAGCAGGTAATGGCCGCGTGACTCAAATTACCTGAAAGAAATCTCCCTCCGCGCCGAAATCCCTCCATGAACAAACGATCCCTCAGACTGTTGCTGATAAGTGCCGCCTTCTGCGTAGCGGTCAGTTCTAGTAAAGCGGACAAGTTCACCAAAGAAGAGCAAGCGCTCCTCGATAAAAACCGAATCATGCAAATGTACAAGCCCGACGAGCACAGCCGGCATTTCATTGCTCAAATTGACTCGGCCACGGACCCGAAAACTGGAGAGAAGCGAAAAATTTCCAAGGATGCTCAAGCAGTCCTTTGTTTTGTCTTCGGAATGGAAGACGCACAGCCGGCGCGCGAACAAGGGCGCAGCATGGCGGAGTTTAAGTACACTCCATCGCAAGCTCACGAATTTCTTTTTGCCCAAGGCTGGGACAAGTACCACGATCGATTTTTCACTAGATGTTATGTGCAAGAAGGCGAAGACGCTTACCAGAAAGAAGTAAAAGCTCAGCAGAAACCCGTCGATCAGTCATCGAGCAGTTGATTGCGATTGCTTAGAAATCCGAAATGAAATCATTTGTTTCCGCTTTCAAGTAAGTGATCGTGTAATTTCGATCAAAGTTTAAACACCACATCGAATCGTCACGTCGCCGCTACGTCCGTCGGCAGGGATCCGAAGAGCGACTTTACAAACTTAAGAGCGTCATCATCGTCGATCAAAAGTTTGCGTACCGCAGCTTCATACTCCTCACGATTCTTGAATCCGAGCTTCTTCGCGATCTCCGTCAACGCAGGCGTTTCGCGGACCGGATATCGGCCGATTATTCCTTCAAGATCGCTTTTCTTTAGTGCGTTCTCGAGAACGGTCTTTTCCGCGCTCACCTTCCCGCCACATCAATTGAAATAGTTAGTGGCGCGCCCGCGGTAATTTCGGGCTGACCTGGCAACTTTTGCAGGATTTCTTCACGTAGCGTTTTTTCAACAACGCGTCCGCTAGGTCTCTGTACATGTTCTCCAACCGCGGTTAGAGCGGCAATTTTTGCGTTTTCGACGTACTCCGAGGTGCTCTTGCCGGTAGCATCCGCCTGCCGTTGCGCGATTCTTCGTTGGATCTCGGGATGATAATAAATCGATTCGACCGAAAACACTGACAGCGCATAAATCCCTTTCTTTTTTAGTTCCTGAACCTCGTTCTCTGATCGACCATCGTTATCGATTATCCCGAACGGGCGCACCCAATGAAGATCACCGGCATCGCGTATTCCAGATACGGCCCGGAGACCTCGCGATAACCTGATTTGGCAACTATCGAAACGTCGGGGAAAACCAAACTATAAAGTGGTTTGTCAGGACTCGTGTTCGCGCCTTCCACAAACAATAATTTTCTGCGTGCACCTAGAATATCTTTCTTTAGATCGTCCCCAATATCCGCTCCCGACGGCACAACGTCTGCCTCCCAATTTTCAATCGCACCGGCTTCATTGTAATTACAGCCGCGCACCAGCAACGTACGCGCCGACGAATTGTCCAGGGGCAACGTCACTTCGTGAGTGGATATCACAAATGCACAATCAGGCCTTTCAGCGAAAAGGAGGCTTAGCAAAGGCGAAATGATCGCTCGGTGTAGGTGTCGCTCGGGCTCATCAATCAAGATCAACGTGCTTGATGAAACAGTCAGGACTTCCGCTGCAACGAGGAGCGCATTACGCTCACCGTCGGATAACCGATCAATGTTGTAGGGTTTGCTGCCTGATTTACTTGCAACGACTTCACCATTCGAATGTATCGCGATCTCAATCGGAATATTGGAAAGACGGAGAAGTTTGTTAATTGTTTTGAGCGGCGCATCCTTCTTGGAAAGCGTTTCTGCGAGATCGATCTTTCACTCGTCGACGGCTGCTGCAATTGATCGTGCCCGAACATTCTCCGCATCGACCAAATCATAGACAGCGACGGCTGGTCGCTGTGGAGCGTAGTCGTCAGTCCACCGCGCGCGCTCCTGGACGTCCGCGCCGCGAATGTTAGTTCCCGTGTCTAGTCGCCCTTGTGCGGATAGAGTATTAGCGCCGGACGGAAACCAAGTCTGACGGTGAGCGGACATCCTTCGCGCCGTTTCCTTATGCATTGTGTAAAAGCGATGCATTAGGCTTGATTTTCCGGTCCCGTTCGCGCCCAAGACAAAAAGCATTTCACCTGGACTGATCGGTATATCCAAGCTGGCTGCGTTTGCTTGAGGAACGGATAAGATAAACGGATCCGCCATCGTCATTTTTCTCTGAATTCGAGTGCGCCGTTCTTGGCGTCGATGTAAACGGTTTGGCCTTCGCGCACTTTGCCTTCGAGGATGTCGATCGAGAGCGGATCGAGAATTTCTTTTTGGATCGTGCGCCGGAGCGGTCGGGCGCCGTAAACCGGATCGTAACCTTCGCGGGCGAGGTGCGCTTTGGCTGAGTCGGATAAGTCGAGCGTGATCTTTTGTTGTTCGAGTCGTTTCGCCAAACGTTTCAATTGGATTTCGACGATCTTCTTCAAATCGTCTTCGCTCAACCGATCGAAGATGATGATTTCATCGACGCGGTTGAGAAATTCGGGACGGAAATGTCCGCGCAACGCGTCCATGACCAAACGCTCGCGCGCTTCCTGCGATTGCTCTTCTTCCAAAATATATTGCGAACCGATGTTCGAGGTCATGATGATGACCGTGTTCTTGAAATCAACCGTTCTCCCCTGCCCGTCCGTGATCCGGCCGTCGTCGAGCACTTGCAGGAGCACGTTGAACACGTCCTGGTGCGCTTTTTCGACCTCGTCGAAGAGAATGATCGAATACGGCCGGCGACGCACGGCTTCCGAAAGTTGGCCGCCTTCTTCGTAACCGACGTATCCAGGCGGCGCGCCGATCAATCGCGCGACGGTGTGTTTCTCCATGTACTCGCTCATGTCGATCCGGATCATGGCGTTCTCGTCGTCGAACAAAAATTCGGCGAGCGCGCGCGAGAGCTCCGTTTTGCCAACGCCAGTCGGTCCGAGAAAAATAAACGAGCCGAGTGGACGATTCGGATCCTGCAAGCCGGCGCGCGCGCGACGGACTGCGTTCGAGACAGCTTTAATGGCTTCGTCCTGACCAACGACGCGTTGATGCAAATGCTCCTCGAGCTTCACCAGTTTCTGGCGCTCGCCTTCCTGCAATCGTGAGACGGGAATATGCGTCCAGCTCGAAACGACTTGGGCGATGTCTTCCTCCGTTACCTCTTCGCGCAGTAATCGTAACCCAGGCATCTTGCCTGGTCCTTTCAGGCTGGAAGCCTGAGTTGCGTCTGCGAGTTTCTTTTCCAATTCGGGTATACGCCCGTACTGAAGCTCGCTCGCCTTGGCTAATTCGCCGCGCCGGGTGGCGCGTTCTAACTCGGTCCGAAGTCGATCGAGCTCCTCTTTCCATTTCCGCTGTTCTTCGATGACGGCCTTCTCTTTCTGCCACTCGGCTTTGAGCGCGCCGGATTTCTCTTTCAGCTCGGCCAATTCTTTCTCGAGCTTCTTCAATCTCTCTTTGCTCGCGGGATCTTTTTCCTTTTTCAGCGCCTGCCGCTCCATTTCGTGCTGCATGATCTCGCGCTCGATCACGTCGATCTCCGTCGGCATTGAATCGAGCTCGATCTTCAAACGCGACGCCGCTTCATCGACAAGATCGATCGCCTTGTCGGGAAGAAAGCGATCGCTGATGTAGCGATTCGACAACACGGCGGCCGCGACAATCGCGGCGTCGGTGATCCGCACGCCGTGATGCACTTCGTAACGCTCCTTCAATCCGCGCAAAATCGCGATCGTGTCCTCCACACTCGGCTCGTTCACCATTACCGGCTGAAACCGGCGTTCGAGCGCAGCGTCTTTCTCAATGTATTTCCGATACTCATCGAGCGTGGTCGCGCCGATCGTGCGCAACTCGCCGCGCGCGAGCATCGGTTTCAACATGTTCGACGCGTCGACTGATCCTTCCGCCGCTCCAGCACCGACGATCGTGTGCAATTCATCGATGAACAAAATGATCTGCCCCTGCGAATCGGTCACCTCTTTCAAGAACGCTTTCAAGCGATCTTCGAATTCGCCGCGGAACTTCGCGCCGGCGACCATCGCGCCAATGTCCATCGCGATGAGTTTCTTGTTCTTTAACGATTCGGGGACGTCGCCGCTGATAATTCTGCGCGCGAGACCTTCGACGATCGCAGTTTTGCCAACGCCGGGATCGCCGATCAGCACCGGATTATTCTTTCTGCGGCGCGAAAGCACCTGCATGATCCGGCGAATCTCATTGTCGCGGCCGATCACGGGATCAATTTTGCCGCGCCGCGCCAGTTCAATCAGATCGCGCCCATATTTTTCCAGCGTCTGATATTTTCCTTCCGGATTTTGATCGGTCACGCGCTGCGAACCTCGCACTTGTTGGAGCGCCTGCATCAACTTGTCGCGCGTAGCGCCGAAATCTTTCAAGATTTTCGCGGCGGGAACGTTCGCCGCCGTCAGCGCGAGCAGATAATGCTCGGCGCTGGTGAATTCATCTTTCAACTTCGCCATCTCCTTTTCCGCGCCGTCGAGAACGCTACGGAGTTCATTGGACAAACGAAGATCGACAGCGGCATCGGTAACTTTCGGACGACGCTCGAGCTCGCTCGTTAGGCGTTCGCGAAGCTGATTCGGCTGAACGCCGATTTTTTCCAGCAACGGTTGAGTGATGCCCTCGCTTTGGTCGAGGAGCGCGGACAGAAAATGTTCGTTCGTGATTTCCTGATGATTAAATTGCGAAGCGACATCCTGCGCCGCCTGGAGCGCTTCCTGCATCTTCTGGGTGAACTTGTCGATGCGCATCGCTTCAAATCTATTCGGCGAGCGCGGCGCATCAACGCAAGCTTAGGTAGGGGCGGTTCACCGAACCGCCCGCGGGCGATTGAGTCAATCACCCCTACCCCAACGAATCAAACATTTGTCGCGCCGCATTGATTGCAGCCACGCTGCTCCCCGCGTATCAGTGTTGGCCATGAGCGGCGAGGTAAAATTAACAACGCGCAACGCACTTCGTGTTTTGCGACCCGGTCCGTTCCGCCGCTACATCATCGGCAGCGCGATTTCCGACACCGGAACGTGGATGCAGGTGATGGCGCAAGCCTGGGTCATGACCACCCTGACGACTTCGGCTTTGATGCTTGGGTTGGTGCAGCTTTGCTCGGGACTGCCAATGCTGGCACTGACAATGGTTGGAGGCTCAACTGCAGACAAATTCGATAAACGCAAGATTTTGCTGATCACGCAATACGTCCAGATTGGAATCGCGGTTTCGATTGGATTGTTGATCTGGACCAACCACATCGCGATCTGGCAGGTGTTTATTTTCGCGGCCATCCAGGGCGTTTCAAATTCATTCGAAATGCCGACGCTTTCCGCGCTCGTCCCGGAATTAGTTGATCGCGATGAAATCCAAGGCGCGATTTCGCTCGATCGCTCCGTTTTTCATGGATCGCGAATGGTTGGATTCTCGCTGGCCGGCATTTTGATCAAAGCATGGGGCATGGCCTCGGCGTTTTTCGCCAATGCTGTTTCGTTCGTGGCGTTAATCATCGCGATTTTGTCATTGCCGCCGCGGCCGCGTGGAACAGCCGAGGAAGAAGAAAAGCGCGCCAGCGGAATGAAGGAAGGTTTTCGCTACATCGCTAAAGATAGACCGAGTCGGGCGATGATCATGCTGATCGCAACGCAATCGTTCTGCATTTTCCCAATCATCACGGTCATGATGCCGCTTTACGGCCGCCTCGTCCTCCACCTCGGCGCGGATCAGGTCGGATTGCTGATGGGCGCGTCGGCGGTTGGTTCGGTTGTAGGTTCGCTCTTCTTGATTGGACTCCCTCGCGACAAACGCATTCCGCTGATGATGATCAACGCGGCGGCGGTGACGGGGGCGATCTTCGGATTGTCGCGCGCCCCGAGCTTCTACATTGCAACTGCGCTAATGATCATTAATTCGTTAGGCCTGGCGACCAACTTCGGCCTTTGCAGCACGATTGTGCAGGAACGCGCACCGGATTATTTGCGCGGGCGCGTTTCGGCCGTGTTCATGTTGAGCTTTGTCGGCATTATGCCGGTCGCCGGACTCGGCGTCACGGGTTTGTCGGACGTAATTGGAATGCCGACCGCACTGGTGATTGCCGCGATCATTTACGCCACGATCACGCTCTTCGTCCTGGCTCGAGTTCGACGTCAATGCTGCGAGCCGATCGCGCGCGAAATGGAATCAGCGGAAGCGCCAACGCCGCCAGTCGCTGCGACTATTTAACGTGATCGCGTTTTCCACCTGCTGGAATTCAGCTCGACACACCGACGGCGCCGAAATGTTGCGCGAGATTGTCGATCTTGGCTTCGATCGCGTTGAGCTCGGCCACGGCATTCGCATTTCACTCATGCCCGGAATTCAAAAC
>Ga0137393_10002561_pt1 | contig 11823 bp, 6 predicted proteins | sample 15con2h34BmetaG_FD_101396 | JGI IMG/M metagenome (GOLD analysis project Ga0137393, IMG submission 101396) | Vadose zone soil microbial communities from Angelo Coast Range Reserve, California, USA - 15con2h3.4B metaG | ecosystem: Environmental > Terrestrial > Soil > Vadose zone > Saprolite...
AGCGCGTCGCCGATGGCGCGCAGCTTCAAGCCTTGATAGTGCTTCATTTCAAACACGATGCGCTCGCGCGGCGAAAGGCGCTCCATCGCGAGGGCGATGCGCGCCTTGATCTCTTTTCCGAAAAGCCTGCGCTCGGGGTCCAGCGTCGCACGGTTCTCGCGCTGCCGCTCGAAGAAATCGGTAATGCCTTCTTCATGGTGGCTGGCGTTCAGCTCGGGGGCCTGGTCCTCGGGACGCGCCTGGCGGCGGCGCAGATGGTCGAGGCAGACGTTGGTGACGATGCGGTAAAGCCAGGTGTAGAAACTGCACTCGAAGCGGAAACGGTGCAGATTGCGGTAGACCTTGAGGAAGGCTTCCTGGTAAACGTCGCGGGCGTCCTCGGGACGCTTCATGAGGTTCAGGGCGAGGCGCAGAACGTCGCGGTCGTAGCGGCGCACCAGTTCCTCGAAAGCGACACAGCTGCCCGTTTGCGCTTCCGCCACCAGTGCCCGCTCATCAAGGTTGGGCAAAGAGGTCACCGAGGCCAGGGCAGCATGGGTACTACCCAAGCGACCGTTATTATCGGCCAAACCGAAAACCAATCTGGGAAGCGGCATATTTCGCTTTCTCTTCGCGCATGGCGGTGTTGCCGCTTGCAATACAACACCTTATCTCAAATTCAAGCGATTAGTCTGGCACCGCGCACGACGCAACCACCCATTTTGGACGGACTGGTACAGCATGGGTGAGCACCGCTTCCCATTATAGCAACGGAGAACCTGTGTGTATTGTTTCAAGAAAGAAGGGAGCTGCCTCAATCTCCCTTTGGGGACCGAGGGTCGAGAGCTACCTTGACAGGCATCAGTCCGGGGAGGGGGTGCTCCGCAGTCGCCATGCTGCCAGAGGCCAGGCGAACAGCAACACCAGCGCGAGCAAGACGGCGTAGCCGTTGGCGCGATAGAACGAGTTCGGTTGACCGAGCAGCTCCGTCGCGCTGCTAACCAGTGCAGTGGAAGCCGCGACGAGGAAGCAGCCAAGAATGTTGAAGCGCATCAGTCGCTGCACGCCGAAAACAAGGACCGACAACAGAATCAGACGACCCAGGAATTGCTTGCCAAGATCGGCCGGGCTGCCCCAGCCCCCGCCCGTCACGGCCAGGGCCCCGGCTACCAAGAGGGAGATGCGAAGCAGCGGCTGGCGTACGTGCGCGGCGACAAAGGATGCCACAGCTACAACGAAGCCGGTCATGAACAACCCGTGGATGAGGGTCCCGCCCAGGATCGAGGCCGCGGGAACAATCGCGTCAAACTCCTGGCCAAAACTAGCCGGAAGCGAGCGATGAACCGTCGGCCAGTAGTTCGAGGCGGCAGCGAGCAGGCGTCCCAAGCCGAGGAGCCCAGCGGCTCCGCCTAACCCGATCCACAGGGCGTCGCGAAAGTACTCCCCAGGCAAACGAGTGTTGCCTGGTAGGCGCTCCACACCGAAAGTCCGGGCGCCGAAATACCACGCGATACCAAAGAGAATCGCAATACCGCCGAAATTGAATAGCACTCCGAAGAGCGCTCCAATGGCAATGATGCCGAACTCCATTTTAAGCGGAATGGCGGTGTTGTAGAGATTGAGGAACGTGGCGATGCGGTCGCCGAGCGCGAAGACGGCCAGGAACCCGAAAAGACCCCCCAGCGACCAAAACCCGATGCGCCTCCACGGAATCGATCGCGCGGCTTCCGATTTCAGATTTTTCAGGTAGAGGATCAGCATCGTGGAGCCGAGCCCTAGGGAGAACAAAGTAGGAATGACGTAGCTGAAGATCGTGCGCGAGAACGAAAATTCCTCGTGTTTGCGGCGCCAGTCTTCGGGAATCTTGATGTACGCGCGGAAGTTGGTTACTTCGTCACCCAAAACCTGCACGTCAACGCGCGCATAAGCGTGATCGGCGGTGCCCGCGCTGGAGGCCGATGAGGGGTCAAGCGGCTCATTTTGCTGCCAGGTTAACGTGTGATCGATGCGATGAGGCCTTTTCTCCGAACTCGGTTCGACCAGGGTCCACTCTTTCAGATTGAGCTTCTTTTCTTCCCGCAAGAATTTCTCCGCGCGGGCCACGGCTTCCTCTTTGGTCAGCGAAGCGCCGGGCGTCTCTTCGGCAAGAATATGCCGGAACGAATGTAGTGACCCGTCCGGCCGCAGGATCACCGCAAACTCCTCCGGCTGACTGTCGCGGAAATAACGCACGCGCCAGAGGGCGCCTGGAACGCGAGTGTCATAGACAGTGTTCGCTCCGGCAATCCCAATTCGCTCGCGCAGAAATTCGTTCACAACTGGATCGGTGATGTCGAGGAAGACCGTAGCACGGTAATACGAATTGGGATCCTGGCCGTGCTGGCGCAGGATCTGATCCGCCTGCGCGCGGGCAGTGCTCGTGTGCATAGAGAGCTTCAGGTACTCGCCAATGGATTGCGGATTCAGACGCCAGACCAGCGCAGTTCCAACAAGCGCGCACACACCAAGGAAGGCGAGTATTCGCGGGGCCAGGGCCTCGTATCCGCTTGCTTTGGGTTCGAAAGATGCGGTTTCGGGTTCGCTCGAAACCGCGATTTCCGGATCAGGTTGCGAACGATTGAGCAGGTCCTCATCGGTTTCGAACCGGCCTCGCGCCAAATATGAGACGCATGCAAACCCCAGGGGCGCGAGCGCGGCGGCGGCCACCACCCCTCCGGAAATCTTGAAGTACAGGCTATTCGAACGAATCAGCAGCAACCCCACCAGCAACGCATCCACGGTGTAATGCCAGATGAGCGTCGCGATGATGCCCCAGCGGAGCATCACCATGCCTGCGACGATTCCGATAATCCCAATTTCGATTCCGCGGATGTACGGTGGTTCTTGCGGGTAATTGCTGTGCAGAAAGCTCCAGAGAAATGCCGGCACGATCACGGCGATCCACCGCGAACGCGTGAACCGCAGGAAGAAGGGGATAGCGAACAGGCGGAACGTAAACTCCTCGTTCAGGGAAGCGAGAAGCCCGATTGCAAAACCGGAAATCCAGGGGAACAACGTGTTCACGCTGTCCGAATAGTTCAGCTCCTGCGGTGCCCAAGCCCCCAGCCGGGTAGCCACCAGGTAGAAGGCCACAAGGAATCCAATGTGCGCGGCGGCAAGACACAATCCGACTGTGGAAGCGGAGAAAAATTCTTTCGAACGCAACCCGCGCATGGTGAAAACCCGGCGCAAGCTCAGCCGGTCCGGCTGTGAGCTGCGGTAGAGAGGCTCGGCCGCGGGCAGAACCAGCGTGATGGTGAGTGCCGTTGCCGCAGCGAACAGCAGAGCGCGGCCGATTTGTTGAAGAATGAAGCCGGAATAAGCAATCTTTGTGTCGTACTGCGCTCCCCAGAGGGGCCAGTCGTTCAGCGCTTGCAGAAATAAAAAGATAGCGGCCAGCAATCCGAGCCTGATCGCCGGGCCCCAGACGGTTTTCCCACTCTTGGTGAACTGAATCCCCAGATAAATGGCGATGGCCAGCAGCGAGACATAGGGAAGAAGGAATACCAGGGCCAGCGTGTCGTTTCCCGAGCGCAGTCTTTCGTAGCTGCGCTCCCAGGCTTCCGGCACGTGCAAGGACTCTTCGCTCTTGCCGACGCGGTCGCCCAGCAAAGTGACTTGCAGTCGATAGGGCGCGTCCTTTGCGCGGAAGCCGTGTTTTTCCCAGGTGAAGGACCAATCGAGGCGGTTCGGCCTCTTGTTCGAGTTCGCTTCTTCGGGAAGCAGGTCCCAGCGAGTCAGGTCGAGGCGGAGTCTCGAGCTGAGAAAGTTCTGCGCGGCGGATTGCGCGGCAGCGCGGTCCAATGCCGCCCCGGAGCGCGACTCTTCGATCTTGTGTTTATAACCCGTGATCTGCCCTGCGGGGCTCACGCGAACACGAAATTCCTCCTCCTGAAGAGGCTTGAAGAAGCGCACGTTCCAGAACCAGATATTCAGCTCCGAAGACATGAGTCGGTTCGCTTCTTGCAGGCCGAGTTCCCGCTCGAGGTAGACCTTCGCGTTTTCATCCACGTCGAAAACAATCGCGGATTGGTAGCCACTGATGTTTTCGCCGAGCCCCGCGACAAAGCTCTGCGCGCGCTTCAGCGCTTCTTCCCGGGAAACCTGAAAATTGACGGAGGCTTCGGGGAAAGCGCGGAAGAAATACTTGTGGGCGAACAATGCGCCGAGAATTCCCAGCACAACCCAAAACAGAAGCGCGCGCTTGTCGGAACCCGTCAGACGGTCACCGGCCACCAATACCTCCCCGAACAGCTGCGTGCGGATTCCTCACTCTATCGATACGCAGGCCCGAGACGCAAGTTTCGCCGCTGCTGGATAATGGGTCAGTTGTCAGTTGACGGCCCCACTAGGGTTCTGAATTACACGGGCTTGAAATTGTCTTGAACTTCTCTCCTCTCAATGACGATGCAATAGGTTTCGCGCCAGTTACCTTGCCACCGCCAGCCTTTTTTGTACCTGGTGCATTTGCCTCAATGTAGTGAGTGGCAACCTGGGCTGAAAGCGGCTCGTTGCAGTGTGGACAACGCGGAGACGAACCTTTGTTACAAAAGAACCGCCGTCATCCCGCATTTGTCACAATAGGCGTAAGAGCAGTCGCCAAACCTATAGTGATACAACTGGTAACCAAATGAGACAACGCTGCGACCTTTGAGGACGCTTGGAAAGGGCCGATCCTCTCCGGAGGAGATTCTAGTTAACGGACCTGCTTTGGGGATGCCTATTTAGCTGCGCGGACGAGGATGGGGCCGAGCACCGCGAGGAAGAGCACATAGGCGGCTGAAAGGGGTCCAAGTTGCGGCTCCAAGCTAGCACCCAAACCTGCAATTACGATTGGGAACTCACCACGCGCGACCAAAGCCATGCCCGACCGCAGGCGCCCTCGCCGATCAACACCGGTTCGCTGCGCCGCCCAAAAACCAGTCAGCACTTTGGTCGCGGTGGTCACAATACCCAGCAAAACGGCGGAGGGCAGTTCCGGAGGCAGGCTCGCCGGATCGATTTGAAGCCCAAAAAAGAAAAAAAAGGTGGCGGCGAAGAGGTCACGAAGGGGTGCGAGCAGACGATGTGTTTGTTCAGCCATCGGTCCGGAGACGCCGATACCTACGAGAAACGCCCCGATAGCGGCCGACACTTGTAGATGCTGCGCAGCCCCGGCCACAAGAAGGACGGCGCCGAAAATAGTAAGGAGTACGATCTCATCTGATTGATGAGCAACAACGCGGCTCAGCGGCGCGCCGTAGCGGACAGCTAGACCGAGAACCAGAAGGACTGTGACCAGCGCCAATGAAACAGACAGGGCCATTCTCACTGGACTACCTCCGACGAGAAGGACGGCAACAAGAGGTAGGTAGAGGGCCATGGCCAAGTCCTCCAACACCAAGATCGACAGCACGGCCGGAGTCTCAGGGTTGTTGAGCCGCCGGAGTTCTACCAACACCTTGGCAATCACGCCGGAGGAAGAGACGTAGGTCACGCCACCTAAAAGGATCGCGGCTAAAGGTTTCCACTTGAAGAGGAGTCCTGCGACCAGGCCTGGTGTGAAGTTCAGCCCGAAATCCACGATCGCGGCAGGAAATGCGCTGCGGAGATTCGCGACCAACTCGCGTCCTGTGTAATCAAGACCCAACATGAAGAGGAGCAAAAGCACGCCGATTTCGGCGCCGATGTGCGTGAAGCCGGCGCTGAGATTAAGTGGCGCCAGCCCTCCTTTGCCAAAAGCGAGGCCAGCCAGCAGGTAGAGAGGAATGGCGGAAAAGCCCCAACGACTCGCGATGCGCGCCAGAATCGCAAGGCCGATGACCACAAGGCCCAGCTCGATTAAGACGCGGGATAGGTCGCCGGAGTACATGGGCTACGATACCTCATTCCAACTATCGGAGCGGAGCGCATCTGCCCACAGTGGACACCACCGCAGAATCAGCCTAATCGAAAACTAGCTCCGGTAATCCGACGCAATCGGGAGTTAGGAAGTCAACGGACTATCGAAAGCACGGTGTGTGCCGCTAGTCTATCTCCAGAAGTAGATAATCGCTGCACCAGCGACTATGAATGTTCCTCCGAGCAGGACGCCCGGCCCCGGTGTGTGTCGAAAGAACAGATAGTTGACGATTTGAAACGCGATGAACAATGACGCGAGATAAATCCCTGTCGCACTTGCAAATTCAATGGGCGCGAGATTGAGGAATGCGCCATACATCGCGAGTAGCACGGTTGCAGATGCGAACAACAAAATGCGCCCCGGCATTACGTGGTAGTGAAGGGCAATTCTCATCACTGCGTCGCCGACAGCTTCAAATATGGTTGCTGCAACTATGAATGCAAGAACCTTCATGATGCGGAAATGGTCTCACGCGTTGTCCACGTGGACAATCTGTTTCGGTTTGCCGACTTGATTTGCCGGTAATCAGTTGAGCCCTTCATCCACCGCACTCCTGTTGCGTAAGGAAGTTGTGACTTGATTCCAGCCGGCATCACGGTGCCTCAGCGCCGGGGAATGATCTGTCAGAAATTCGCCGGAAGGGTATAGAAGCGAAATGCGACGTCGTCGACTTTCCCAAGAGAGGGCCAGCAGACCAAGAACTATCAGGCATTTCGAGAGGCGACCGCAATTGTTAGCGGCCAAGCCATGAAGTATTTGGCGGTCGCATTGGTTGGAAGGAAGAAAGAGGTCAGCAAGATTGTGGGACATCTTGCACCATTCAGGTGACTGCTAGAAGCGATCCTTGGCTGACGGGTAATCCGGTGCACCAGGAGTTGACCCAACATCTCGCCAATTGTTTCCTACTTAAGTTCGTTGCCCCGAAAACTTTATCCCCTATGCTTCGTGGCATTTGGCCAGCCTGGGCAGCAAAGCAGTATCGCGACAAGCCGACAATCTGTTACGCCAGTGTACACAACGGGATAGACAAGAATCTTCGCTGCGTCTAGCATCCTGTTGAGGCACTTACTCCTGCAACCTCAACCGCAGAAACAAGTTGCCCGAGGAATTGAGGGGTCTATAGTTCTGTATCGCTCGGCAGCGAGAAGTCCGTTCAAAGCGGAAAGAGTACTCCTCCGTGCGGAGCCGTGGTGGAGTATGGTCTTCGGGGCCCCGCTCTTTCTACGGACACTGCTTCGTCTTGTTTTTGTCTGTCCCCATCGGCATAAGAGTCCTCCGATAGCACTGCGCGAGTCAACGCCATCTAACCTACCCGGATGCCGGTCGGTCTATGGCAGAGGAACCTACATCGCTTGCTTGGATTGCGGTCAGAAATTCGCTTACAACCACAAGACCGGGCGACTGTTAGATTTCTGGGGCGTCCATGACGCAGAAGCACTGGCACGAGTTCGTCGGAGAGTTAATGGATTCTTTTCGCCTCTTCGAGGTCTCCCTGCAAGGGTCGGCAGGCTGAATATGAGAATTCCTATGAGTGAGCTTGTTAGGCCCGTGCACCGCCTCGGAATTTTGACGAAGGGCCAATGGAATAAATTTCAATGCTTGATTGCCAGCAAATGGGTACCTCGGTCAGACTTAAAACAAACGAAAACCCGACCAGAAAACAAGCTAGACTGCGGGTAAGGCGTTTCAGGAATGTGACGATTCGAGCTTCGCCTTTCTTGCCGATCTCCGGTCAGTGCCTTCTCATCCCATCTGGTAACTCTCCCGCCATGCTGGAAATCGACAGACGTTCGCTGCTGTATGCCTTCGGGATTGCGTCACTGACGCCACTGCTGTCAGGGCAAACAACTACTCGACGAGTTGCCGTCGCCAAACCCGGCGAGAGGCGCTACAAGTTCACACATCCTCACCTGAATCCCCTATGCATGATCACCGGCCAGGATAGCGCGGGGCCAATCTCCATGTTTGAATTCATTATGCCGCCAAGGCAGGGACCGCCGCGGCACATACACCATTGTGAAGACGAGACGTATTACATACTCACAGGAGAATTCCTATTTGAGGTTGGAGGTACGAAATGTTCGCTTTTGCCCGGCTCGACCATCTACGCGCCACGCGATGTTCCGCATTGCTGGGCGAACACAGCAGCCGCAGAATCCAGGATGATCATGGCCTGTACTCCGGGTGGCTTCGAGGGGTTCTTCGAGGAAGCGTCGAAGGCAATGATGGACAAGGCCAGTCCCGAGCAGATGAACAAGATCATGGCTAAATACGGCGCCGAAGCGGTAGGTCCGCCTCTCTTTCCCTAGAGCGCAAATTCCGGAAGGAATCGGACATGTTTGATAAACGCGCAACAGGACATTTGACTAGCGGACACGTTTTTCGCCACTTCCTCTGAGAACCTCGCCAAGCCATTCCGCCGAATGGACGCGATGCTCTACGACAAGACTTACGAAGTGAGAACGATTCTCGGTTGAAAATCTGGAGGCCGGATGTATCATCCTCGCACGACACACAGCGCCGAGAACGTGAGTTTACATAACACCTACACCCGCTGTGGGGCCGATTCAAACGGAGGTGATTATGAAAAGAGTGACTTTACCGCTCGTGGTCTGCGTGATGTTTTTCGTCACATCCATCCGGGCGCAGGCGCCTCAGGGCCCGCCGAAGCCAGGGCCAGAGGTCAAGAGGCTCGCCTATAACATTGGCACGTGGAACATCGTGGGCGAGGCCAAGCCGTTCGGCCCGATGCCCGGAGGCAAGTTCACGGCCACGGAAAAGTGCCAATGGTATTCGGGCGGGTTCTTTGTCACGTGCCGCTCGGAAGGCACAGGGCCGATGGGGCCAGCGAAGGGTGTCTCGTTCCTAGGATATGACCCGAACGAGAAGGTTTACACCTACCATGAGTTCACCAGCACGGGCGAAGCTATCGATTCGAAAGGCACGGTGAACGGCGACACTTGGAACTGGACCGCCGAATCCAAGATGGGCGACGCCAAGATCAGTGTGCGTGTCACCGTGAAGGAAGTATCCAAAACCGAGTACACGTTCAAGCTCGAGATGTCGCAGAACGGAGGAGAGTTCTCGGTTGTCGAAGAAGCGACAGGTCACAAGGTGACCGCTGCGGCCCCGGCCAAGGAGTCGTAGTGAAGCCTATATGTCCGGTTTTGGGTTAAGCAGATTGGAAGGACTTAGCGTAAGCTGAAGCTCATGCGATGCGATGACAACGGCTAGTCTCGACAGCTATCCTGTTACGTTAGGTGACCATACGACAGTCCGTGGGACTCAATGGACCGAACGGCAGATTTAGACGCAGCTCTGACCTTCGTAATTGGTCGGGTCGAGGAACAAGTGACCCTTCGGGCGAGCCGCTCAACGAGGAACAGCGTTCTTTGCTTAACCATCTACCTTAGGCTCTAACAGAAGCCGGGGCCACCCGCCCAAAAGGGCTTCAGAGAACGCCAGACCTTTAGAGACAGGTCGCTGGATTTGACGTAAAGGTATTATAATCAATTGTTTGCAATGTACGGCAGTTTGCCGGGTTTTCGCTTGACGGGACCGGCAGAGTGCCGTACACTCAGTTTTGCAAATGGGGGCAACCATGGCATCAGTACGGAGGGCGGAACGTCTGGAGGTAAGAACCACCTCAGCCCAAAAACGTCTAATCGAACGTGCTGCTGAATTGCGCGGTACGTCTGTCACTGACTTCGTTGTTTCAAATATCCAGGCAGCAGCAGCCGAGACGGTTAAGGAGTTTGAATCCCTGTTTCTGCGCGATGAAGCTCGGGAAGTCTTTGTTAAGGCTCTTCTCAATCCGCCTGAGCCGAATGAAGCACTGAAGGCGGCAGCCGCCCGACACAAGCAGATGGGGTTGTAATTTGGAAGAACAGCCACCCAAACCAAAATTGTACATCGAGCCGCTCGGAGCAAGACACAACCGAGCGGCTTTTTCTTGTGGTGTTTCCCCGCTGGACAAATATCTTCAAACGCAGGCGAGTCAGGATTTGAAGAAAAGACTCGCTGCTGTCTATGTCCTTACGCCTGATGGAACGACCATCGCAGGCTATTACACGCTGTCTGCCTACTTCGTGCGGCTTGACAAAATTCCAGAGGAAATTGCGCGAAAGCTGACGCGAATGCCCGAGGTACCAGCAACGCTAGTTGGACGGCTCGCTAGAAGTAGTGCGTTCCGTGGGCAAGGAATCGGTGAGATTTTGCTTACGGATGCTTTGAAGCGTAGCTTGGCAAACTCCAAGCACGTTGCGTCATGGACGGTCATCGTTGACGCCAAAGACGCGAACGCCGTTGCCTTCTGCAAAACGTACGGATTTATGGAAATTCCTGCCACACCAGACCGTCTCTTCCTACCGATGGAGACAATTGCTAAGTTGCCCTGAAGATGACACTGAGACTGCCCCGAGAAGCGCCCTCAATTTTCCGCTTTGCGGTCGCACGCAAAAATGTTCGCAGTGGGAATGATATAAAGGGGATGCTTTCCACTGCCACAAAGGCGCACCCAAAACTGGCGATGAGCCTCAGCACCGAAGTTCGCATGATCAAGGGCGTCGGGCCGCAGCGTGCCGAATTGCTGGCGCAGCGCGGCATCTACACGCTCGAGGACCTCCTGGGCTACCTGCCATTCCGCTATGAAGACCGCATGCACTTCTCCAAAGTGAAAGACATCCAGCCTAACGGGATCTATACCATTCGCGCGCGCGTGATGAGCGGCCAGGCCGTGCGCACCATGCGCGGCCGCGACGCCATCTATCACCTGCTCGTGCAGGATGACGCCGGCGGCCTGCTGCCCTGCAAGTTTTTTCATGGCGGCTATCTCGAAGGGCGATTGAAGGCCGGGCAGATGCTGATTCTTCACGGCAAAGCGGAGGTGGATAAACTGAGGCCCGCGCGCCTCGAAATGGTGAATCCGCAGATGGAGTTATTGAGCAGCGAAGAGATGGATTCCACCGAAGTCGGGCGCATCGTGCCGATTTACGAAGCCATCGGTACGTTCGGTTCGAAGCAGATTCGCCGCGCGATGTATGCGGCCGTGCAGCTCATCGATCCACGGATGCCGGATATCTTGCCGGAGGCTTTGTGTGCGCGACTCGGCTATCCCTCGCGCGGCGAAGCGCTGATTCACGCTCACTTTCCGGAGCCTGGGGAAAACCTGGGCGCGCTGAACACGTTTCGTTCTGCCGTGCAGCAGCGGCTCATCTTCGAAGAACTTTTCATGTACCAGCTCAGCCTCGCGCTGGATCGCAAAGTCACGCGCAAGGAAAACGCCATTGCCTTCCGCGTCCGCGAAGACCCCGTGCGTGAAGCGTTGAAGCGCATCCTTCCGTTCAAGCCCACGGCGGCGCAGAAACGCGTCCTGGCCGAAATCGCCGCGGACTTGGAGAAGCCCGCGCCGATGAATCGCCTGCTGCAGGGCGACGTCGGCAGCGGAAAAACCATCATCGCGCTGCAAGCCGCGGTCATCGCCATCGAAAATGGCACGCAAACTGCGCTCATGGCCCCCACGGAAATTCTCGCCGTGCAGCATTTTCTTTCCGCGCGGCGCGTTCTGGCCAAGGCGGGCTATCGCGTGGAATTACTCATCAGCGGCCTGAAAGGCGCGGAGAAGGCGGCGGCCCTCGAGCGCATTCGAAACGGCGAAGCGCAGCTCGTCGTCGGCACCCACGCGCTGATCGAAGACAGCGTCGAATTCGCGCGGCTCGGCTTCGTGGCCATTGATGAACAGCATCGCTTCGGTGTCCTGCAGCGCAAGAAATTGATGGACAAAGCCGCCTCGCATGGCCACGCGCCGCACGTCCTGGTGCTGACGGCGACGCCGATTCCGCGCACGCTCTCGTTGACGCTCTATGGCGACCTGGACGTTTCCGTTCTCGATGAATTGCCGCCGGGCCGTACGCCGATCTCAACAC
>Ga0137393_10002564_pt1 | contig 11820 bp, 8 predicted proteins | sample 15con2h34BmetaG_FD_101396 | JGI IMG/M metagenome (GOLD analysis project Ga0137393, IMG submission 101396) | Vadose zone soil microbial communities from Angelo Coast Range Reserve, California, USA - 15con2h3.4B metaG | ecosystem: Environmental > Terrestrial > Soil > Vadose zone > Saprolite...
AGACCGTCTCTCTCGGCTGGCGGATCAGCATGCTTGTCTGAGCTCTCATGCGCAATGTTCCTTTCTCTTTTCACCAATGAACGCTTCCTTCGCTCCTTCCCTTGCTTGAGAACCCCACTTGTGCACCGGACTCCGAAGAAGTCAGATGCCTGATGAAGCGCGCAAAGCTCTGTCCTTGTACAGGCAGAAAGCGTTGTTTTTGCTGATCTCAAAGCCTCCATCTTCCTGGCTTTGGAAGCGTTCTCATGCTGGTGGATTAAACCAGATGTTCTGCTCTCTAATGGTCTCCTTCTCTTGTTCGCCCAGCGTCCACAGGTTCTTGCAAAGCTTCCACAACGAAGTATATCACGATCTATTGAGGACGACCAGATGGAACTATACCACCCAGGGTTTCGGGCCAGAACGCTTTGAACACATCTACAATTGGACAATCGGCCTCTTTTGTGCTGAAAGTCGCTTCGAAATCCAATTTTCACTGTGCAAAAGAGTAAGTGGCCTTGAAACCCTGCCCATCCTCGAAGAACCTCACAAAACGACATCTACTCGTGTTCGAGGAATGAGAAGGTTATTCCTCGAACACGTTCTGATCATTTCTCCTTCTTGTTAGAAGGGAGGACATATTATAACCGGTATGCGAGCGAAAAGGGCTGACCAATAGATTGCCGCACCAGTCGCTCCACACTGATTGTAGCTATAGCCCAACAAGTCGGCTATTCCGAAGTCTATTATCAGGAAAATGATGTCCTGAACCAAGCCGGGTACGTTCGCACCCCTTAAGGCTTCACGGATTATCTGTTTAATGTAATCACCACCTTGTCCCTGGAGTGCCAGAAGATCTTCATGTGTAAAAGCGATCGTGATACCCGTAGGGATAGGAACAAGAAAGCCGAATTCAACACGAACACTAACGTTGCCGCTCGTGTCTACCTGATTGACTGGATCATCGCCTGCATACAAGTAGCGGTTGAGCGAATCAGGACTGCCCAGGCTGCCTGCCACCGGGTCCTGCTGCGTCCATCTCCCCAAGGCCGGGTTGTCGTAACGCGTGCCAAACTTGACCAGGCCCGTACTACTCTCGAAGTAGCCTCCTGCATATTGCCATGGATTAGCGACACCCGTCGTTTCATTGAGGATGTTGCCGTAGGGGTCATAGTCATAGGCGTTGACTTCACTGCTGCTGCTATTGGTCAGCCCGACGATGGACCCCAGGCCGTCAAAGAGGTAGTAGTCCTTGGTGCCGTTGGGGAGGCGCTCATTGACGAGCATACCACAACTACAGCGGGTGTAGTAGGTCGTGCCACTAGAGGTCGTCTCGTAGCTCAAGCCCAGGCTACTGTAGGCATCAGTGGTGCTGTTGAGTTGCACCCGCTCGGCCTGACCGGGTCCGCTGTAGGTGTAGCTGTTGCTGTTGATGGCTGTCGTTTGGTTCTTCTTGTTGTAGGTGAACGAGTTGCCATCCGAGGAACTGGTCAGGTTGCCGTTACCATCGTAGCTGTAGGTGACCGTGGTTGACCCCTGCACCGTCTTGGTCAGCTCTTCGGCTCCGTTGTAGGTGTAATTGGTTGTCTTCCCGGTCGAGAAGACCGAGGAGGTGAGCCGGTTGCCCGCCTTATCGTAGGTGTAGCCCCAATCCTCCACTTCCTGGTTGCTGCTGTTGAAGACCTCCGCGTTGGTCAGCCGGTTCATCGAGTCGTAGCTGTAATCACGGGTGAAGGTGTTGACATGACCTATCGGATCGAGCAGCTTGACCGATTGCAACAGTTGGGTCAGCGTGGAGCCGGAGGTGTAGCTGTAGGTGAAGCTCAGGTAGGTGGTGGTGATCTGGCCCTGGCTGTTCATCACGCCGCCGATGGCCGAGGTCACATGTCCCGCTTTGTCATAGGTGAACAGTTCCCCCGTGCCATTGGGATAGCTGATGCTGGTTTTCTCGTTGGCCGTGTTGTAGCCATAGACGGTGGTGGCGGTGTCGGGTTCCACCACCTTGGTAACGCGGTTGGCGTTGTCGTAGACATAGTTGATGGTGCCACCACTGTCGGTGTAGGTACTCACGTTGCCGACCGGGTCATAGCTCACGGTGAGCTGCGCGCTATTGGGCAGCGTTTTGGTGAGCAGCCGGTTATCTTTATCATAGCTGAGGGTGGTCGTCCCGGTGTTGTCGGCTATGCTCGTTTGATCGCCATCGTCGTTGTAGACGTAGCTGATGGCCGAGCCGCTGTTATAGGTAACTTTGGTCAGCCGGTCCAGCTTATCATAGCTGAAGGCGATGGTGGTGCCGTTGCCATCGATGATCTGCGTCACGCGGCTGGCGCCATCGACGGTGAGACTCTCCGACCCCAGCGGGCTGGGCGATGTCACCGTTTTCAGGTTGCCAAAGCTGTCGTAGCTATAGGTGGTGGCGTTGCCATCCCCATCGGTGGTTTTGGTCAGCGTGCCGTAGAGGAAGGAGCCGTAGGCGACGCTCGTATTGTAGGTGTAGGTGGCCGACGAGCCGGTGCCGCCGGAGGTGGTATCGGTCGCCGAGGTCAGGTTGCCGTTGCTGTCGTACCCATACGTCAGCGTATGGTTCTGCGCGTCGGTGAGCGTCGTGGGCAGATACGGATTAGTGTTGGTATAGCCAACGGTGGTCTTAATTCCATTGCCATCAGTGGTCGAGAGCAGGTTGTTGTTGGTGCCCCCATCGAAGGTAAAGACCGTCTTATCCAGCAAGGGATCGGTGTACTGGCTGACGTTAGCATCAGGGGTGTAGCTGGTGCTCTCCATATTGCCATTGCCATCCACCACGTTCTGTACCTCCAGGCCGCTGTAGCTGTAGATGGTGGTGTGGCTGTTGGCATCTTTGATGGTGGTACAAGGCAGCGTGGTCACACTGCCGCACTGGCTGGAACCCGGCGAGTAGTACGCATAGTAGGTGGTGAAATTGAGCGCGTCGGTCAGATGATCGAGCCGATTGCCCCCGCTCTGGTAGGTAATGCCTGTCGTATTGTTGTCAGGGTCGGTGATACTGGTCAACAGGTGGCTACTATAGGCAAACGAGGTCGTCTTGCCGTTGAGATCGACGATACTGGTCGGAACACCGTTCTGGTAGGAAAGCTGCACGGTGCGGCCAATGGGGTCGGTAATCAGGTTGATACGCCCATTGGAGTTATAGCCGAAGGTAGTGACGCGATTCTGCGTATCGGTGAGGCTGCTGATATTGCCGGACCCATTGTAGGTGAAGGTGATCTGGTGACCGTTCTTATCCTGGTCAAAGATTTCCTGCCCGCTGCTGTTGAAGCCCAGGCACTCGCTGGTTTTCTGGAAGATCAGCACGTGAGTTGCACCATTGACCGTACTATTGAGCAGGGTGGCATCCAGGCCGGGTGGTTCGTCATAGCCACCGTAACTGCTGCTATCTGCCGTGTAGGGGGCCGAGGCCCCGCTTGAGCCGTGTAAGGTGGCATTGCTTCCTTGAAACGACAATGAGACGCCATTGCCCACGCTCAGATTCCAGTTGGCGCCCAGCACGCCTGAAGTGGATGCCTGTGCATTGTAGGTGAGCTGGATATTCAGATCCAGGCCGGTGCCATGAATCTGGTCAGCTGTATACTGGGCCACCACGTTGCCGTTGGCGACATTGGTCTCCATCAGCAGGCGATCATCCAAATTTTGCTTGACGAGCGTGTAGAAGCCCAGCGTTCCCAAGCCATCCACGGTTCCACTCATTTTGGGCGTCCCGGTCAGGGCCGGACAGGCGCTGATACTGGCCGCGGCGCGCGTGCCCAGTCGTGGGGACTTGCTCGCGAGGGGCTGTGCCTGCTGCTGGCTGGCGGCATATGTGGCCGGGGCCCGCGAGATAAGGGTGCTCCACGCACCAAGCACATACAGGCTACACATCAAAAAGGCTATGAACAGCCGCCACAGGATGGACCAGGTGAATAAACGACGAACATCCACAAGTCGAACGTTACGCGGACGCACAACAAGGACATCACGATTGGAGGAATGCGAGTGCGCCATGAAGTGAACTCCTTCTCTGCCTCAGCAGGGAAAATCAGACTGGGAAATAAGAGAAACTGACTACAAGCACGAGCCTAGAAGCAGCCATGACAGCGCCAGGCGAGGATCAAACGGGTAGATCAAATAGTACTCTCCAGCGTGAACGTGCCGCGAAATGAAGTGTACTTGATACAACTGAGCAAAAAGGGTGTAATTCTGCACCGTTTTTGGGCAATTTTTGGTGATAAGCTTAAAATTGGGATCTGAGGATATCACTGTATTTCAATCATCACTTTACTTTTTTTCTATTTAGACATTGAAGCCGCTCGAAAATAGAGTTATACTCATCGGTGGCACGCCTATTACCTTCCTCTTCACCATCCATTGCGGATGTAATATAGTTTTTCGGTAATATGTCGTCGGATCTCTGGGATCGCGCAAAAAGAGTGATATTCGGGGGAATGTTACTTTCTCCATGGGCCTCAGTAGGAAGGAGCATGAAACATCGCTATGCCTCAATTATTTCCCTCTGCCTCGCGGAAAGCCTCTGCTCGGAAACCTTCACGATCAGGCAGATTACGTGTAGCGATTGCTGGGCCAGAGTTAATCGCTGATGGGCTCAATAGTTTGCTGAGTTCTCAGGCAGAGATGGAAACGCTGACGCCTTTGCCCGATTTACAGCAGATCGTCGATTTTATCGTAACAATGAGAGGCCTTCACACTCCGATAGATGTCGTGGTGCTGGATTGGAATGGGAACGATGCGTATCATGATTTGCGTCTTCATGTCCTGTCGCAGCTCAGTCAATATCAGCAAGCTTGCCTGGTCATGATGGCAACTGTCTTCCCTGAAGAGGTAGAGCACATCAAGCAAGCTGGAGCTCGCGGCTATATTTTTGCCACCTCCTCTTTCTCCCAGTTCGCCGGAGCTATCCGGCTGCTTGCAGGGAACAAAGAAGCAACCTATTTTCCAGCGCTTCCTGAGCACTCTTTTGCCAGCAATGAGTATTCCAATCCGGCGGTTTCACGCCAATTAGTCTTTCGCCGTGAACGGCTGGATGCCTATGCCAGGACCATCGGCTGGAAACTGACGGAAAAAGAAGTGTACCTGTTTCGCCATTTTGATCGTGAGATCGACGAACTTGCAGAAGGGATGAATCGCCAATCTCAGGTGGTGAGACACGATCTTTCTCAAGAGGTCTATCAGTTTTTAACGCTGCTCTCAGGCAGACCTGTACGCAAACGTTTCATTGCTTTTCAGGTTCTCCTCGAGTACGGAATTCTGGAATATGTACCTTGATAACAAGAGAACCAGGTCACGGTGGTGGTGCCTTTCTCTTGCTGGCTCATTTCTTTCTGCCTGGAACCGAACGAGGGAACATTCCCATGTCAAAGGGGAATCTGTAAGAGTTCTTGCTCTAATTGCTGCCTGGCTAATTGCTCTGCCTGCTGGCTAGTCAACGATTGCTGCCTGGCTTTCGCTTGCGCTAACACATCAGCTACGCGCTGGCGGAAGGTGGCAAAGTACGGCCGCTGAATGTGCTGGGCAGGCATCATGTTCAGCTCGATAGATGCTAGATCAGAAAAATCTTCCGTCTGAAATGCCAGCGCCAACAAGTTTGTGTAGCGCTTCAGAATCGTGAGTCGAGGCCGGTGAAAATAATAGGGCTGCGTGCTGGAAACGAGCAGGCAACCTGCAATACGGGAGGCGAGCATAATGGGAAAGGCAGCCGCGCTTCTCTCGTTTTCTTCCTTTTGAGCTGGTAAGAAGCTGTGATCCTGATGAATATTCTGGATGACAGCGGTATGGCAGGATGAGACGGCATAGCCTGCCAGGGATTCGGCTCCCAGAAACAAATTCCTCTCTTCCAGGTCGCTCTGCCAGGGAGCTGTCCCCAGAGCGACATACTCACGCAGACTGTGAATCTTGTTGTCATGGCCAGAGGGAGGCGTGCAGCGCACCACGAGGAGTTCCATGCCGAGTTGATCAGGGTCAAGGTGTTCAAGGACGTGCTGTAAGATGAGCGGGCAGATCGACCAGAAGCGCATGGACGGCGCCGTGGCGATGTAGGTATCGAGGACGTGCGTATAGAACGACGAGGCAATCTCTTTGGGCAAATCATCTTCGACCATCTCAGAGAAGCCTGGAAATTCTTTCTCCATGAGGGGAAGCAAGCTGTCTCGATGCTGAGGCAAGGCATCCAGTAATTGACGCAAGAAGTAGGGACGCGGTTCCGATTTGTTCTGCACCCAGCGGACCAAGGTGATGGGACGAATCCCCATGATGTCGATCAGCCGTTGTTCTTCTTGAGGGTCACTGACAATTGTGCCTAATAGTTGGCGCCATGTTTTCGGTGATTGCATCTCTCTCACCTTGGCCTTGAAAAGAGTTCTTACCTATCCAGTAAGACAACGTCATATGAAACACATCCGGTACTATATAACCCCAGCAGCACGAGAAAGCTCGCTCTCCTATCGCGTAAATATAAATGTTTCTCCTCTTTCAACTTCTGCCGGTTCAGCAAGCTTATATATATACTACGTTGTAGATGTTATAAGGTTACTACTTAGATACTTTTTCTCCCTCTAGAACGTAACAGGGCACAAAAGTTTTGGTATAGCAACAAATGTTGTTTACAACATGAAAAAACTCATGTTACTGTTATTTTTGGTTACACAAATCTCTGCCAATCATGCCGGAGATCAACAGCTATCGCATGATCTGCCTTTCTTGTAGGTTTTCCTTGTAGCGAAGCTCTTTTGTAGCACAGAATATAGTACTGCATTGTGATCCTGCTGGCTGTTTCTCACAGGAGAACGAACAAATGTTGGTGTCACATGTGCAAAAGAAAAGAGTAGAAGCAATGAGCTTTTTCCTCCCGGCATCCTCACCCACGCGCCAGATTCTTGGACACACCATTGAACACTCTGCTGATAGGCACACTATCACGATCGATGGGCGTTTTGTCAATTTCTCACCAACGGAATACCGGTTGATGATCCTGCTGCTGCAACATGCGGAGCAATCCAAGCCTTTCGTTTTATTTGCGGACTTGAGGCAGTGTTTTCGACATCCCCCGGATAATCTTCGCCGTCTGCTTTCCAGGCGCATGAATTACATGCGAGAGAAGCTCTGGCCCTTTGAACTTGATATTGTCAGTGTCAGAGATCAGGGCTATACGCTCATTCACAAACTGGTGGAATCTGAGATTGAGGCTAATTAATCTCTTCCTTAGAAACTGTCCTCAGATCCCGATTTTTAGTGATAAGCTAAAATTGCCCCAAAACAGTGCAGAATTGCACCAATTTTTCCCGGTTGTATCGGGTACACTTCATTTCGGTCGGGGAGATTAGTGGTCTCCCCATTTGATCCTTGCCCGGTGTTGTCATGGCTGTTTATAGGCTCGTGCTTGTTGTCTTTCATCTACTTGTAGTGGTTACTCTTAAGATCAGCGCTGGAACCTGCATCTATGTTCACATGGTATCGACGCGGCGTACAATTTGCTGCAGGCCGCATGCGACGACGCTACTCCATACGCATGTTGGGTCTACTGTTCCTGGGCATGCTCTTATGCTGCGAATGCGCTTTGACGTTACCACCACTGCGTGCATCGGCAGCCGCATTTGAGCATACCGCGCCGACGCTGGATGCAACATGCACTCAAGCCTCTTACTCGCCGGATGGGAACCCGTTCCAGCTGTGCCCAGGCCCCTATCCGGGCGGAGGGAACTGTGTGTGGTGGGCATGGGAGCAGTGGCACTTGCTGGGCTATACCTTGCCGCTCAACTGGGGCAACGCTGCCGATTGGATTGTCGATGCCGAGCGCACCGGTCTGCCCCTGGGTGAGGTGCCGCGCGTTGGCTCGATTGCGGTGTTTCCCGTGGCCGATGGCGTCTGGGCCTTTGGCCCTGCAGGGCACGTGGCCCTGGTGACCTGGGTGAGCGCTGACGGCAGTACGTTCGATGTGACCTATCAGAACTATGGTGATCCCACGCCGATGTATACGGGCGTGGGATATCCTGCTCAGGTCATCAATGAGCCTCGTTACCAGGATGGGGAGTTGCGCTTCATCTATTTCCCGCTGCCGATCGATCCTAACCGGTTTGCGCAGCTTCCCGGGGTCAACGGGAGCGGCCTTTCGGAAGTCATCCAGGCGAATAGGGCACTGGCTACCGGCTCCGCTCTCGCCTCCAGCCAGGGTCCCGGGATCACGCTGCGGCTGCCACAGGGGTCAGCTGAACAGGCATTCGATGCCGATTTCGCGGGCAACGGGCTGAGCGATCTTTTGCTCTATACCCGCGCGCAGGGACGGCTGGATGTGCTCAACCTGTCCTCTCCAGCACTACCGAAGCGGCACTATCCTCGCCTGGTGTACGATGAAATCCTTGCTGATCCCACGACGCTGATCACGCCGCAGCGCGTCAGCCTTGCCGACGCGACGACGCCCGCCGGCGGTTGGGGGTCAGCGCTCGACATCCGTACCGGGGACTTCACAGGCTCAGGGCAATCTGAAATACTGCTCTCTGATCGTGTTACAGGGCAGATCCAGTTGCTCGTCCTGACTCCGCAACTGCGGATCAAGCAGCACATCACGCTGCCTGGCTGGGGGCCGGGGTGGGAAGTGTACGTGGGGCGCTTTGATGGGCAGCGTAGCGCACTCTTCCTGTATAACCGGTCTGTGGATTCAACGCTGCTCTCCAGTCCCACCACGAGTTCGACACCTGGCCCCACGGCAAGCCCTACACCTGGTCCCACTACGAGTCCGAAAACAAGTCCTACGCCGATCCCGTCGCCGCGTCCTACCGCGAGTCCGACGCCAAATCCAACACCCAGCCCGACGCCTGGCCCAACGCCCAGTCCAACAGCAAACCCAACGCCCAGTCCCACGCCTGGCCCGACGCCTAGCCCGACGCCAAATCCCACACCCAGTCCCACACCGAGTCCCACACCGAATCCCACATCCAGTCCCACTCCTGGCCCGACACCAAATCCCACACCCAGTCCCACGCCTGGCCCAACGCCCAGTCCGACTGCCAGTCCCACACCCAGTCCGACAGCTCATCCGACGCCGGGCCTGACGCCAACACGGAGTCCTGCACCCGGTCCGACTACCACAGTACCTGGTGGCAATCCGGGAGGTGGACCGGAAACGCAAGCAGCTCCGGCCAATGTCCTCGTGGTTGACTTCAATCGCGATTTGCGCGTGCGCCATGTGCAGCCGTACACGCTCTCGCAGAACTCCTGGGAGGTGTATGTGGGCCGCTTCGTCAATCCCAGGCAGGACGGCATTTTTCTGTACGATCGTACTTCGGGTGAGGCACGTCTTATGAGCTTTACCTCCGCACTCCTGCTTGCTCACTACGAGGAACTACACCACCTGGCGGGGAATTGGGAGGTCCAGAGTGGTGATTTTGCCGGCTCCGGCCAGGCGCAGGTGCTGCTGTATGATCCAGGCACCGGCGACGCGCAATTCCTGGTGTTCTCGCGCGACCTGTCACTGGCTGCCCAGAAAAGGTACGCCGGATGGGGGAAGAATCTTGTGCTGTATCCCGGCCACTTTGGCAGCCCGGCGCCGGGGATCATGCTCTACGACCCGGCGGCACAACAGAGTACGTTTCTCGCTTTTGATGCCCGGCTTCAGATAACGCTCCACTATGCCATACCGAGCTGGGATCAGCACTGGCAAATACTGGTCGGTGACTTCCTGGATCGTTCGCGCTGCTTAGCCAGGGGCAACTGTACGACCGGCGACGACATCCTGCTGCTTGATCGCCGCACCGGTGAAATGCAGCAATACGCCTTCTCGTTTGGATCCCGGTTCAAGGTGTACGATAACCGCTTGCAGGCTTTTTTGCGCGAAGGGGCGGCAGCAGAGGCGCGCCTGATCGCTGTTGGTGCTCCCTCCTTTAGCGTGCTGGCGACGCTTGATACGACGATTACCGTGGAGGAATTGTACTGAAGTGCGTTATGAAAGGAGTCAAACAATGAGGGCGAGTACGTTGCTTGTACCGGCGAGGAGGGGAGTTCGACGATGGCACCTGGTTGTCCTTGCCAATCCTTTCCGCGATCCGTCGCTGCTCATCGCTTCCCTGCTAACCTTTATCGAGTTGGGGGGACTACCGGTCTACTGGTACTGGATTCCCGGTATCACGCTCGTGAATCTGGTGTTGGTGCGCGTAATCACCTGGTTGATGACGCTGTCGCTGCTGTATTGCGTGCTTTTCCTGTATAAAGCGGGGAAGCGGAGTCTATTCAGGAGGCCGGTAGATCAGGATATCGGAACAGCCAGCAAGGGCCGATAATGCAGAGTAACGACCAAAGTCGGTACTGTCATGCTGAGCGCAGCGAAGCATCTCTTTGCCCATCGAGAGACCCTTCGCTTCGCTCAGGGTGACAACACATTCCCGATCTTGGTTGGTAAAATCATCATCGGCGGTGTGCGCGATACTGCACATTGACAAATTACTTCGATCAGCAGTAGGTGCCGATTTATCGCGCACACCGCCGATTTATCGGCCCTCGGTAGATGTTATGGTGTCCGCATTTAAAGGTTAATCTGCATCATCGGCCCCTACGGATGGCCGGAGGAATGTGTCAAAGGTGCATAATCAGTCCAGATGGATGATCGGATTATTCCATCAATGTGCATGATTGCATCCGCCATTGGTATAGTACCTTTGGTATAGAGATCGTGATGATTTATTGTATCAAGGTTATTCATTATATTTCTAATATGGAGGGTTTGTTACCCTATTTTGAAAGTGGGTTATTTATTATGTATAATCCATCCAAGTATTCCCATCGCTTTTCATCTACTATTATCGTCCTTTTATTACCCGTTAGGCATGGTTCAAATGAACTTGACAGGTTCTAACCAACAGAAAGGTCCAGCCCTACGGGGCGACTGTTCAAACGGTCAAGAACTTTTCTTCACATTGAACCTTGCCTTAGTAAGGAGCCATAGCTATGTCAGATAAGCAAAAAGGCGAAGGTGTTTCGAAACCCGTAGCGTATGACCAGCTTCTGTCACATCTACTTCACGTAGGTGAGACACTCCTGGGAGAAACGCAAGGCGTCTTTGACCGGCTTTCCCAGGAAATTGACCTGGTCACGCACGTACAAGTTCAGTTGGTCTTGCAAGAGGAGAACGCTGAGCAGCCTCCTCATGCAACACCGCCCTACATTCCCGTGCGGTTCAACGGTCGCTTCTATGGTATGTTGTGTATCGCACTTGACCCGGCAGACCATTTCTCCCCGCTATTCCCTGGACAATGGCATCTCCGCTGGCACATCTGTGTGGTTGGCTGCTCTATGATATCGAGCTAGCAGCAATGCTGCCAGAGTTGAGACAACTCTCTACCAAGACCTACCAAGCACCTACCTCGTTGTCAAAGAGCGAAGCAGACATCCTGGCGCTCACGTGCCAGGGAGCTGCCACCGAGCAGATCGCTACGAGGTTGGACATTACGCCGGCAACCGTGCGCAAGCACCGGGAGCATATTTACGCGCAGTTCAGCACGCATAGCATAGGCGAGACCATCTTTGCTGCCTTTGCCACCGGACTGTTTTATCCCATTGACGATGTGCGTCCTCGTATCATGTCCTCAGGGCCTTTGGCAAATCCCAATGGCACCCATCAAGATTGAGATAGCAAGCCATACGTTGCGCTCAAAACGAGTACCAACAATCTCGGTCTTGATGGGCAAGGGTGAAAGATGCCTAACACCCTGGTCCTCTGAGGAGTGAACTGCTACACATCTGAGGTAGAACAGCTACACATACTGCGAACAATTGCTACACACATAGCGCAGAATAAATACGACAACCAACTGATGACAAATCGCT
>Ga0137393_10002565_pt1 | contig 11820 bp, 10 predicted proteins | sample 15con2h34BmetaG_FD_101396 | JGI IMG/M metagenome (GOLD analysis project Ga0137393, IMG submission 101396) | Vadose zone soil microbial communities from Angelo Coast Range Reserve, California, USA - 15con2h3.4B metaG | ecosystem: Environmental > Terrestrial > Soil > Vadose zone > Saprolite...
GTTTGGCTATTCCACGGCGAATGAGGATTTGAAGATTGACTACGTGCGGGTCCGGACACCGGACGGGCCAGTGGTAGAAACCCCTGCCTCCAGCGCGCAGGACTTTGCTCCCGAGGTGCTTCGGCAAGCTCCCATGCACAGCGATTACCGGCAACGGCACGTGTCGGTTGTGGGACTGCGGCCGGGCGTGGTCCTCGAATACCACACTCTCACCGTTGTTAAACCCCTTGCGCCGGGCGAATTCTGGTATGAGTACAGCTTTCCGGAAGACTACGCTCTCTTGGATGGCACGCTTCAGATCGATATCCCCAAATCGCGGGAAATCAAGCTGAAAAGTCCCGATCACAAATTCGAAACGCGCGACGATGGCGAGCACCGCATTTATTCCTGGGGCGTCAAGAATTTTGTTCCCGATCGCAAAAAACGAGAGGAAGAAGAGAGTGACGACACCCCGGACGTGCAGCTTTCGAGCTTCACAGGCTGGCAGCAGATTGCTTCCTGGTATGCGAAATTGCAGAGCGAGCGCGCAATGCCGGACGAATCCATAAAAAAGAAAGCGGCTGAATTGACCCGAGGCGCGGCCACTCCGGAAGAGAAGGCGCGGCGGTTGTACGACTTTGTGGCCCAGAACATCCGCTACGTGAGCCTATCGTTTGGGGTAGGGCGCTTCCAGCCCCACCTGGCGTCGGAGGTCTTGCAGGATGGCTACGGCGACTGCAAGGACAAACACACACTGCTGCAGGCCATGCTGGCGGCGGAAGGCATCCGGAGCTATCCGGTATTGATCCACTCCGACCGCAAGCTGGATCCCGACGTTCCGTCCCCGGCGCAATTTGATCACCTGATCACGGTGGCGAAGCTCGGGGAGAACCTCACCTGGCTGGATTCGACCGCTGAAGTGGCGCCCTATGGGCTGATTGCCTATCAATTGCGGAATAAGCAAGCCGTGATCGCCGCCGACGATTCCTTTGCCGGTCTGCGCCGAACTTCCTCCGAATCTCCGGTCAAAAATCTCACGAAATTAAACCTGGACGTGAAACTCAGTGAACTCGGTAGCCTGGATGCGAACGTGAATCTGACCGCAACTGGCGACGATGATTGGCCCTTACGGGCCGCGTTTCGCGAGGTTCCGGAGACAAACTGGCCGCGTGTACTGGAATTGTTTTCTCGGGTTTGGGGAATGCAAGGTGATATCTCAGAAGTCAAGGTAGATGCAATCGAGAACACCACAAAGCCGTTCCACCTCAGCTATCACGTGCATAAGTCGGACTATTTCAAGGTTCCCAGCTCGGTAAACTTTCAGTTGCTGCCGCCGATCTCTGGGGGACGCGTCCCCAAGGTAGGCAAGAAACATGCGGCTGAGCCTTTGGACGTTGGCCCGGCGGAGGAGCGCGTCTATCATCTGCACGTCGAGTTCCCGCCGAATTTCAGCGTCCATGTGCCGGCTGACGTGAGGGTCACTCGCGATTATGGTGAGTACTCGTCGTCGTACAAGCTGTCAAAGAATATTCTCGAAGCTGAGCGCCGCATGGTGCTCAAGGTAAATGAACTGCCCGCGCTCCGGCGTGCCGATTACGAGTCTTTCCACAACGTGACTACCAGTGCGGTGGAGGAGACGCCTTGGTGCAGTATTGCCAAGCCGTCAGCTTCCGCTCTAGCTTCCGCATCGGAAATGAAGGGAACTTCCGCCGAACTTCGCGAAGCCGGACAGGGCGCCCTGAAACGCCAGGATTATGCAACTGCTGCGGCGCTGCTGCAACGTGCCGCGGATCAGGAGCCATCTACAAAAGAAGGATGGGAACAATTAGGTCAGGCATATGCCGGGCTTAACCAGCACGAGAAAGCCATCCAGGCTTTCAAGAAGCAGGTGGAAGCTGATCCCTACCACGCCCATGCTAACGGTGAAATGGCCGTGGAGTTGCAACGGGTCGGCCGCTTCGACGATGCAATTGGAGCGTATCGAAAGCAAATCGAGATCGCGCCTCCGGAAAAGGCGGCCCACAAGCAGCTCGGATTGCTTCTGGTGCAACTCAAGCGAGATCCCGAAGCCCGCAGCGAGCTCGAAACTGCCGCGTCGTTCCCTCCGGAAGACTCGGAAGTAAAAATGGCGCTAGCCGAGCTGTATTCCCGCGCGGGCGAATCGAAACAAGCTGAAACCATGATGGCTAGTTTGACTGGAGGCACCGCATCCGCGGCGGGGAATGACTTTTTTGCTGGAGCATTACGCGATGACGTAGATCCCAGCCAGGATGAGCACGATGCCGAAAAGAATTTGAACAATCTGGGAGATCAGTTCGATTCGGGCGAATGCGATCGCCCCGATCAGAACTCTTTCTCAGCCATGGACATGGTAGCGCTTTCCTGGGCGCGGCTGGGTTGGGCGCGTTTTCTGCAGGGAGAAAATTTGGAGGCATCACAATTCCTGGAAGCCGCCTGGACGCTCAGTCAATCGGGCACGGTCGCAAACCGGCTGGCGCGGGTGTACGAGAAGACTGGGGCACGGGATCGCGCCCGCCACATGTACGCGCTCGCCGTCGCGGCGGGCGGGCAGGAAGTGCAGGCGTCGCGCGAGCGAGTGGCCAAGCTTGGTTCGGGAAATGTAGATCAGGAACTCTCGCGTGCGGCAACAGAACTGGAGAAGATGCGGACTCTGGCTCTGCCACAGCTCGTCGCGCAGACGGCTTCTGCGCGATTCGCCCTTTTATTCGACAATTCCAATTCCCCGGACCGTGTTCAGTTCCTGGACGGCGACGACTCGTTGCGTAACGCGGGCGAAAAACTGCAAAGGCTTGAGTATCCCGTCAGGTTTCCCGATGTTTCCTCGATCAAGATCATCCGCCTGGGAACGATCTCTTGTAGCGGTTCAGCGTGCAAATTCGAAATCCAGCCCTTGAACTCGATGCAGCCGAATACTCGTGCGGCAGGGGCAGCCGCTCTGCCGAAGCAATGATTAACGGAGTAAGCCGTCGATCGGCAGGGACATGCCACAAATAGAACAGCCCGCAAGCTTTCGCCTGCGGGCTGCCCGGTGGACCGTTTGGGTTGACCAAGAGGTGGTCGCTCTATGTGCCCCGCCGCGGGTATTTTCCGCGACTGGGGACCGCGCTAAAGCGTGGCCACTTCAACGAACTCCGGGTCTGAATCATTGAAGCTCCCGGCGCGACCTACGCCGGACGCGATCAATCCAACTCACCGGTCGAGTTGCGAAGCTTCTCAGAGCAACCGCCCTAAGTCGCAGCCACCTCACCTGGTCTTTTGCTGCTACTGCCACTACAGTCAGAACTTGTCATCAGACCACCTCCTTTCCGGTGTAACCGCAGAATAGTACATAAGGAAGGTGGGATTCAAGAGGGGGATGGTGCGAAGATGATTAGTCAGACTACCGCAGCGCGCCTAACCGTATTCCTAAAGCTCCTTACCTTCTAAACTCAGCGAATGCTTCAGGCACCTGGATGCCGAACTTTGCGCATAAAGCGGACACATCTCGAAAATCCTTTTCTTTGAGCTTGTAGCCGCTATGGAATTTAACCATCCATTCGGGAGAGATGCATCGAACTACCTGGCCAAGTATTGATCCAGTTCCCGTCAGCGACGCGGCAGGATACATTTCGTTGTTTTCGGGGGGGCCGTAAATTCCATCACCCTTCTCGTCGATGACGATGACGTGAAAATCTATCTCTCGACCGCTTGGATCGGCTAACACGAAATTCCAGGGCCTGGCCTCCTCCAACCTAACCTCTCGATATCCAAGCGATTGCAGCAAAAGGCATAACTTCGCAACGTCCTTCTGCTGAATGGCGATATCGAGGTCTTTGTGAGGACGGGTCTGCTCGCCTAGGAGCGCGTCAACACCCCAGCCGCCATCCACCCAAACAGAGGTTCCCATGCTTTCTAGTTCGCGGTAGAGGCTGAGTAGGTCGGCGGCAGTCATGCAGAGTATCTCCAGGATGAAATATCATTCTAGTGCCGATGTCTGATACGTACATCCTCGGTATCGAAAGCTCCTGCGACGAAACCGCCGCCGCCGTGGTGCGATCGGGCGAGCAGATCATGTCGAGCGTGGTGGCGTCGCAGATTTCCGTTCATCAGCCCTATGGGGGCGTGGTTCCGGAACTGGCTTCGCGCGAACACCTGCGCGCCATCGTTCCGGTGGTCCGCCGGGCACTGGCCGACGCGGGTCGAGGTTACGAATCAATTGACGCGATTGCCGTCACCCAGGGACCGGGCCTGGCCGGGGCGCTTTTAGTCGGCATCAGCTACGCCAAAGCACTGGCGTTTGCGCTGGAGAAGCCGCTGATTGCCGTCAACCACCTGGAAGGGCACATTCACGCGGTGTTGCTCGAAGAACGGCAAAAGGGCAACCGCGATCTGAGTTTTCCCCTGCTCGCGCTGGTGGTCTCCGGTGGACACACGCATCTTTATTTGGCCGAGCTCTGTCTGGCTGGGCAGGGCCGCGAAAGCTGGTCGTACCAAAACATTGGCCACACTCGCGACGATGCCGCCGGCGAAGCCTTCGACAAGGTCGCCAAGCTGCTGGGGCTGGGATATCCCGGCGGCCCGGTGATCGACCGACTGGCGGCGCACGGGGCTCCCGAGGCGGTGAGATTTCCGCCTTCGCAAATCAAACATCCGGATAGAAGGACTCCCACCCTTTCGCAAAAAGCGCGAAAGGATGGGGCGCCCTCAGCATGGGAGGCGACACGCGAAGGCGGTCATCCCCAATTCGATTTTTCTTACAGCGGGATCAAGACGGCCGTTCTCCGCTACGTGGAAACGCACAACCTGAAGCAATCCATCGAAGCTAGGCGCGCGGCGTTGGGCGCGATCTCCAAGCCGAAGCTCGAAGACTATCTGGCGAATTGCGACCAGCAGACGCTCGACCTGGTTGCCTCTTTCCAGAGGGCTATGGTTGAAGACCTGGTTGGTAAGACTCTGGCCGCAGCGCGCGAATACGACGTCACGACTATGTTTGTAACCGGGGGCGTGGCCGCCAACAACGAACTCCGCCAGAGGTTCGAGCGAGAAGCCGCCGAAGCAGGATTACCGGTGTATTTCCCGTCGCGCCCGCTTTCGACCGACAACGCCGCCATGATTGCGGCCGCCGCCCATCCGAAGTTTGTGATGGGCGAGTTCGCCGAGATGGATTTCTCGGCGGAAGCAGGAATGGCGCTGAACTAGCCGCCACCGTCGGCCGTCAGTAAAAGCGACCGCACCGGAGCGCCCTCTACGGGCTTGCTGACGGCTGAGAGCTAGATCTCTTCCAGTTTGCTCTCTTCAATGACCATGTCTTTGAACTCGCTGGAGTCGAAGACTTCGCCGCATTCCAGGCATTCGACGAATTCGGCGTCTTCTTCGCGGGCCACGACGCGCACACGCGGATGCTTGCACTGCGCTGTACCGGTGCTTTTTTCGGGAGGTTGGGACGAACCGGATGGAGTCATGGACGGACGGATTGGAATCATAGGTTCCAGCTTCGGCTCAACCTGGCCTGAGTCACCTGGAGCGCTTCGCAGCCGGAATTGGCCGTATTCTTCGCCGGAAACGGGCGATTGTCAACCCTGAAATTTGGACTTACGTTTTCACTGAGGAATGGATCCTAACGGCGCCGTCCCAGGCGCAAGTTGCGATATACGACCAAAAAAGTCGTGAACCTGCAACCCATTCATCTGCTTGGGATTACCGTTTAGTGCTCCATCCCGCCGTTCGCTGGCGAGGCTTGTGCGTGGCCCAATAGGGCTGTACAATTTAAATATCCGACTAGTTAGGTCGGATATGGTCATGTTGAAGCTGACATGCTTAAGCTAACCAAAAAGGCCGACTACGGACTGATGGCCATGAAGCATCTGGCCGAGCACGCTCACGAAGGTGCGTGCAGCGCCAAGGACGTTGCCGAAAATTACGGCATTCCACCGGAGGCGCTGGCCAAGATCCTGCAGCGGCTGGTGAAAGCTGGGCTCTTGCACTCACAGCACGGGACGAATGGCGGGTATGTTTTGGCCCGCAGTGCGGAAAGCATTTCGGCGTTTGAAGTTATCCGTGCCATTGATGGACCTCTGTTCATCACATCGTGTGTTACGGTGCGTGGCGAGTGTGATCAGACCGATCGCTGCACCATTCGTGAGCCGTTGCGGCGAGTCAATGACAGCATCGAACAGGTGCTGCGCCGCATCAAGATATCGCATATGAAGGAAGAAGAACAGGAAGTCAGCGAACCTGTCGCTGAGCTGAAAACGGAACTGGTAAGAATCAGAAACTAGCAACTAACGAAGAGGCAATCATGAGCACGGAAGCGACGACGTTCCCCGAGGTAGAAGCGAGCCAGCAGTCAAAGAACGGCCATGGTGTGAAGCTGCCCATTTACATGGATAACCACGCGACCACGCCGGTCGATCCGCGGGTGCTGGAAGAGATGCTGCCGTATTTCACCGACAAGTTCGGTAACGCCGCCAGCCGCAACCATTCCTTCGGATGGGCCGGTGAAGAGGCGATCGAGACTGCGCGTGAACGCATCGCCAAGCTGATCGGCGCGACTCCGAAAGAGATTATCTTTACTTCGGGCGCAACCGAGAGCGACAACCTCGCGATCAAGGGCGTCGCCGAAATGTATCGCGAGAAGGGCAACCACATCATTACCGCGGTCACGGAGCACAAAGCCGTGCTCGATACCTGCAAGCGGCTTGAGAAGTACGGTTTTCGCGTGACCTACCTGCCGGTGCAGAAGGACGGCTTGGTTGATCTCGACGACCTGAAGCGCGCGATGGATGACAAGACCATCCTGGTCACGATCATGGCCGCCAACAACGAAATTGGCGTACTGCAGCCGATCGCCGAAATTGGGAAGCTCTGTCATGAAAAGGGAGTGATTTTCCATACCGACGCAACCCAATACGTCGGCAAGGTCCCGATGGATGTCATTAAACAGAACCTGGATCTGGTTTCGATTTCTGGGCACAAAATGTATGGGCCGAAAGGCGTGGGCGCGCTTTACGTGCGCCGCAAGAATCCACGAGTACAGCTATCGCCCCTTATTGACGGTGGCGGGCACGAGCGTGGCATGAGATCAGGTACCCTGAATGTTCCCGGCATCGCTGGCCTCGGCAAGGCCGGCGCGATCTGTTACGAGGAAATGCCGCAGGAATCCTGCCGCATGGCGGGACTGCGCAACCGGCTTCGTGACAAAATCATGTCGAGTCTCGACGAGGTCTATATCAACGGTTCCATGGAGCACCGCCTGCCGCAAAATTTGAACATCAGCTTCGCGTATGTAGAAGGCGAGTCGTTGCTGATGGGCATCAACGACATCGCAGTTTCGAGTGGGTCGGCGTGCACTTCGGCCACGCTTGAGCCGTCTTATGTATTAAAGGCTCTGGGTACGGGCGACGATCTAGCGCACAGCTCGATCCGCTTCGGACTCGGCCGCTTCAACACCGAAGCGGAAGTGGACTACGTTGCCGAGCGCGTCACCGAGACGGTGCAGCGGCTGCGCGAACTCTCGCCACTCTACGAAATGGCAAAAGAAGGGATTGATTTGAAGTCGGTAAAGTGGGCAGGGGAGTAAGTCGCGAAGCGGTTGCAGGGTTTCAGGACCAGGATTTCTGAACTTAGGAGAAGCGAATGTCATACAGCAACAAGGTAATTGATCACTACAACAATCCGCGTAACGTCGGTTCAATGGACAAGACCAGCCCAGAAGTTGGCACTGGCCTTGTTGGCGCGCCGGAATGCGGCGACGTCATGAAGCTGCAGATCAAGGTGAACCCCGAAACTAACGTCATTGAAGACGCCAAGTTCAAGACCTTCGGCTGCGGCTCGGCGATTGCTTCGTCTTCGCTCGCGACCGAATGGGTCAAAGGCAAGACGATTGACGAAGCGCTCACCATCAAGAACACCGAGATCGTGAAGGAGCTTTCACTGCCTCCAGTCAAGATTCACTGCTCGGTGCTAGCGGAGGACGCGATTCGCGCGGCCATCGGCGACTGGAAGAAAAAGCAGACGTCGGCAGTTCCACTTGCAGCTGAAGCGAAGTAGCCTGCTTCCCACCCTTTCGCGTTAGCGCGAAAAGGTGCAGAACATGCGTGTGCGGTTGATTAGATTTATGACTACGATTACTGCAGAACCTGCGAAAACGGCGCCTGCTAAAGGCATCCAGGTCACCGACCGGGCGATCGCGAAGATCCGCTCGGCCATGGCCAAGGAAGGCGTGTCGCCAGAGCAGGGCGGTTTGCGCGTGGGCGTGCAAGGCGGCGGCTGTTCGGGCCTGAGCTACAACATTCGCTTCGACTCCCAGCCCCGCGAGCGCGACCGCATTTTCCAGTTCGACGATGTGCGGGTGTTCGTGGACCCGAAGTCGTTTATCTATCTGCACGGAATGACGCTTGATTACCAGGAGACCCTGATCCAGCAGGGGTTCGCCTTCGTGAATCCTAACGCGAATAAATCCTGCGGCTGTGGAACGTCGTTTTCGTAACGTCTGTGTGGCGCGGACCTGCCCTGAGCGAAGTCGAATGGGGCCCTCGCCCGCCAGGTCTCTGCTCCCAAGATACGCGTATTGAGCGGGAGCATGTGTCTGCGAAGTGATTCATGAATACCGAAACCAGCCCGACAGTGATTGCGGCAGAACAAACATGCTGGTCGTGCGGCGATATGCGGGCGGCGCAGTTCTGCACTTCCTGCGGAAAGGTGCAGCCGCCGGCGCCGGTGGATTATTTCCAATTCTTCGGCCTGCCGCGAAAACTGAATATCGATACCGCTGCTCTCGAGCGCGGGTTCTATTCGCTGAGCCGCAAACTGCATCCCGATGTTTGCGCCGGCCATGATCCGCGAGAGCAGGAATGGAGCCTGGAACAGAGCTCAAGGCTGAATGACGCTTACCGTACTTTGAAGGACCCTATCCGGCGGACGGAGTATTTGCTGAAACTGGAAGGCGTGGAACTGGAAGGCCAGTCAAAAGCTGCAACCGAACAAGCGCGTAAGACTGGCGAGAAAAAGCAGATTGTCCCTCCCGATCTGCTGGAAGAAGTCTTCGAGTTGAACATGCAACTCGAAGAACTTCGCGCAAACAAAAAGCTGGGCGAAGAAGATCCATCGCTGATCCGAGAATTGCAGCAGCACAAAACCACGCTCGAGGCGAAATTCGGGTCGTCGTTCGAGGAACTGCAGAGCTATTGGAATGCTTGGGACGCCGCCACCGATTCCGGCAACCAAGCCGAAAGCCGCCGGGTCCGCGACCAGATGGTGGACTTGCTGAACCGGCGCAGCTACATCAGGAATTTGGTGAGGGACGTGAATGAAGTGCTCAGCTCTTAGCTCCTAGCTTTTAGCCAAGCAAGTTTTAAGCTAAGGGCTAAAAGCTAACAGCTAATGGCTTCTTCTAACCGCATCGTCGGTATCGACCTCGGCACCACGAACTCCCTAGTGGCGTTCATGCAAGGGGATTCGCCCGTGGTAATACCGGGCGAGGACGGAGTGAACCTGGTGCCATCGGTCGTCGCGCTGGATGAAAACGAAAAGATCATGGTCGGCAACGCCGCCCGTAAGTACTTGATCGAAACTCCTGAGCGCGCCGTGTACTCGATCAAACGCCTGATGGGGCGCGGGGTTGAAGACATTCAGGACGAACTGGGCCTGTTCCCGTTCCGGCTGGCGGATGACCTTGCTCCCGGCGAAGTGCTGCGCGTCAAGCTCGGCGACAAGAGCTTCACTCCTCCCGAAATTTCAGCGTACATCCTGCGCCAATTGAAACGAAATGCCGAGCGTTTTTTTGGCGCTCCGGTCATTAAGGCGGTCATCACTGTTCCTGCGTACTTCAACGACGCGCAGCGTCAGGCCACAAAAGACGCCGGCCGCATCGCTGGGCTCGAAGTTGCCCGGTTAGTAAACGAGCCTACGGCTGCCTCCCTTGCGTATGGACTCGATAAGAAACAGTCCGGGATTGTCGCAGTTTACGATCTCGGCGGCGGGACTTTTGATATTTCCATTCTCCGCTTGCACGACGGCATTTTCGAAGTGATTGCCACTAACGGTGACACCCATCTCGGCGGTGACGATATTGACAACCTGCTGATTCGCATTGCGCTGGATGACATTCGCGGCGATCTTGGAATGGATGTTTCCCGCAACGGCGAGATCGTGGCTGGAATTCGCAAGGCAGTCATCGAGGCCAAGATTGCGCTCTCCTCACAGGAATCAACCAAGTTGGATATCGAACTTCCCGGCGGAAAACGATATCTGCGTGAGATCACTCGCGAGCAATTCGAAGAACTCGCAGCGCCGGTGATTGAGCGCACCATCGCTCCGTGTAAACAGGCGCTGAAAGACGCTGCCCTGAAGCCGGAGCAGATTGATGAAGTTGTGCTGGTCGGTGGCTCAACCCGAATCCCCCGAGTGCGCGCTCTGGTCGAGCAGTTATTCCAGCGCAAGCCGCACACCGACCTGAATCCCGACGAAGTAGTTGCGCTGGGCGCAGCGATCCAGGCTAACATTCTTTCCGGCGGCTCCGAAGCCACGGAGAATATGCTCCTCCTCGATGTAACCCCGCTTTCGCTCGGCATCGAGGTCGCAGGCGGCGTGACTGACAAAATCATTCTGCGTAACTCGACCATTCCCGCCTCGGCAACCCAGCATTACACAACCCAGGTTGACGGGCAGACGAACGTTGCCATCCACGTCCTGCAAGGCGAACGCGAACTGGCGAAGGATTGCCGTTCCTTGGCGCGCTTCGACCTGAAAGGCATTCCGCCCATGTCCGCGGGTATGCCGCGCATCGAAGTGAAGTTCCTGATTGACGCGAACGGAATCCTGCACGTCTCGGCCCGCGAGCAGCGCAGCGGCAAAGAGGCTGAGATCGAAGTGCAACCGAGTTACGGGCTGACCGATGATCAGGTCGAGAGCATGATTCTCGAATCCTTCGATCAGGCCGAAGAAGACTTCCGCCAGCGGCAGATCATCGAAGCGCGGAATGAAGTACAGACAATTCTTGCTGCGCTGGAAAAGGGCAAGAAGAGTCCCGCCTGGGGCGAACTCACGACCGACGAAAAGCAGCGCATCGCGAAGCTGGAACGCGCGCTGCGGGAAACGGAGCAGGCCGAAGACCATCTCGAGATCCGCAAAGCCATTGACGACTTGAATCAGGGGACGATGCGCCTGGCCGAGTTGATGATGGACAGCGCAGTTAGCACCGCGCTCAAGGGCAAGAATATGGATGAGACCGATCTGGGCGAAGGGCCCAGCGCGCCGCATCCGGTGGGCAAAGCAGAGTTCAAATAGTCCTCTGCGGCTCAAGATCTTTACCACAGAGGGCACAGAGGCACACAGAGTAGGGAGCATTAATGTCAGAAGAGAAGACACAATCAGTGGGAACTGCAACCATGGACCCGCCGGGCGAAAACACGGTCGAGGTGGTATTCCTTCCGGAAGGCAAGACCGTTCAGTTTGAGTGCGGCAAATTGCCCTACAAAGACCATGGCAAAGAGCAATCCATTCTCGATGTCGCGTTGAACAACGGCATCCGGCTGGACCACGCGTGCGGTGGTAATTGCGCCTGCACCACTTGTCACGTGTGGGTGAAAGAGGGCGCCCAAAATCTCACAGAAATGGACGACGACGAAGCCGACCGCCTCGACATGGCCGCCGACCTGCAACTCAATTCGCGCCTGGGATGCCAAGCGGTGATCACCAAGCCGGGCAAGGTGGTCGTAGAAATTCCCGCGTGGAACAGGAATTACGTTTCCGAAGAACACTAGCACTCAGTACTCAGCATTCAGCCAATTCGGGTTTCGCTGAACGCCGAATCCTTGTTCTGGAGCTCCTCATGCCGAAAGA
>Ga0137393_10002573_pt1 | contig 11807 bp, 20 predicted proteins | sample 15con2h34BmetaG_FD_101396 | JGI IMG/M metagenome (GOLD analysis project Ga0137393, IMG submission 101396) | Vadose zone soil microbial communities from Angelo Coast Range Reserve, California, USA - 15con2h3.4B metaG | ecosystem: Environmental > Terrestrial > Soil > Vadose zone > Saprolite...
TGAGTCAGTACCATTGCGGGTCCCACGGGTTTCGCCTCTGACTGATGTTGTCCGACGTGTTGCTTCAAAGCACACATCGAATTAAGAACAGCCTGACACCCATTCCAATGACAGTGCCGGAGACATAGACGATTGGCAAGCTCAGACCCCGTGTATTCTAACTGGGCATGCTGAGTTCAGCAAACAAAGTGGAGTCGCCTACGAACCTCTATTAATGCGCTGCCCTATAAGATGCATGAGAAATGAGAAATAGCACGAAGCGATTCCAAGGTATCCGAACTCACCTGCTTTCTCCCTTATAAGCGCTTTCCTTTCTGCTTCTCGACGTTTCGCTTGGAGAACCCATTCGGGAGGGGGAGGGACTGCGATATAAAACTTTTGCTTTTTACGGTGTTTCCTAGGAAGCTTGGGCAATAAGCCAGGACTCGAGGTTTTAACAGATTCTGTGCTCTGAACACGAAATGGCAATGTCTCGGGGAGTACTCGTGCTGGCTCTTCAGGTACTTGTGCGGAGCCTCTTGTCTCATCCACCGGATGCTCCTTAACCATTAGATTCCCCATTGAATCTCGATCAATCTCCTCGATGGATGGATCCAAGGACGAAGCCTGATGAGCGAACACGTCGACTTCTTGCATTAGCGTGTCATTGTCTCGGGGCTGAGAGAACGCGGACGATGCGATGTCGGGTTGAGTCTGGACTTGATCCTCGCCAGGCACTGAGCTCATTTCAACATCATCTTCATTTCCAGATTGGATGTGCTGGGGCTGTGAATCAGTCTCTATCTCATGCAGAAGGGTAGAAGCACGAAATGAAGGGATCGAGTCGGCTTCCTCATCAACTTCGCCCTCATCGGGAACAGTTGTGATCGTCGCGGCGAGTGGAGGCGTCGGGGTACGGTGTGGGAAAGAAATGGGTTCAAAGGAAGTTTGAGAGTCGGGTATTAATGGATCTTCTACACGATCATGAAATACGCTCTGAGATGTCGGTTGAGAGGTCGTCATATCCTCCGATACACCGGTGGCGACTGAGGAAGGCGCAGGATTGTGGTTGACAGGTACAGAATCAGTATCATTGTCAAATGAAACTGCGCCTGTTAGAGTTGAGAAAGGTGTAAAGTTGTAAGACGAATTGCGCTGTGAAGTTGGAATCAGGAATTCATTCGCGGTGTGTATTGTTTCCTCGTGTGGTGGTGAAGCCTCAGAAACTGAGACTGGGAGTGTCAACGGCGTGTCAGCAGGCTCGGTGACAAGATTGACAGGTTGGGTTTCTGCTTTAGAGTCGGGGTCTCGCTCGTGAGAATTTCCGATAGCTGAGTCAGGTGAGTCAGGTGTGTTTGGCTTTGCTTGATGCTGAATATCCACGGCTTCAATCGAGCTCGACGGCTTCCGTTCTTGGCTGTGTAAATCAGGTAAAGCGGATGGCTCAATAGACGCCGCCAATCTCTCTGCATTTAGGGAGCGTTTAATGCTAGCCGCAAGGCCAGACATGGAATACGGAGCTGTCCCCTTCTTCTCCGACGCTAACAGTATTGATTTCGTCGAATCTGATTGTGAACTTCGTGGGGCGGAAACGGCTGAAGCGAGATCAGTCGACGTTACGACGCGACTGCTTGTGGCAGTCTCCGGATAGTGTGATTGCGCCTCTGCAGCATTATATACGTCTCCGGTATTCTGTGCTAACCGAACAGCATTTGTTTCTGAGGCCAATTCATTGGTGGGAGTGCGATGAAGTGGTGCGTGACTGGGTGGCGCGGTTGGGGCCTGTTGTGACAACGTTTGTCGCCCATGTGTAGAAACCACAGGAGCGAATGAATTCCACTCCTGGGTTTGAGGGCGCGGGAGCGGTGGTACTGCCGCCCCTTCCGGCTTGGAAACCTGAAATGGATTTGGACGTTGGAGATTTTGCGCCGACATCGGAGTCGTGGGACGGGCGACAGTAGAATACGGAACTGTCGCCGTCGCATGGGTCTCTTGCCTCCACGAGTGAATATGTTCTTTCGCCATCAAGTTAGCCTTGACAACGCCATAGGCCTTTTGACGATCTGATAAGTACACTGACGCGCTATTACACAAAACACATACCCTAACCCACGAAGAGTACAGCTCATGGAGATTCGCAGGCTTTAGAGATGATCTCAGAGAATTGAGATCAAATAAACAACGATATTTACGTACTGGGTGATTAACACCATTGCTCATAGTCCCACCCGACGCACTGGCATGCCCCGAATTGGCTTGTGAGCTAGTTGCAGTGGCGCCCGAATATCGCGAATACTGAGGTGTTTGATGCACAAAAGTTGGCACTGCCTTGGGTGGCTGTGCAATTTGAGAAGTGTGGAAGGTTGACTGAGAAAAAACATTATCGACAAGTGCAAAGCTAAAGTATGTGGTTACTCACGGCGGCCGAAACTCCCACCCGTCCGACTGAATGTGATCCAAAGTTTGTCTCATGTGGCGAATATATACTCTGGTTTCCAACAGGTGACGACACACTGACAGTTGGACGGGGTTGTTGGTGCTGCACACTGGGTCTAGGAGGGCGGTCTACGTGAGACCAATGTTGAGACGCTAAATTGTTTGTGTTCGCTTCATTGAAAGACTGGCAGTGATTATGAATATGTTATAAATGAGATTCCTTGTCTCTCCCAGATGAGTGCAAGGAAAAAAAAACATACCACAGGCGCGTTCCTGGGGACCATAGGCTGCTGTGGAAGAACAGAATGGTGGTAGTGAGGTGGCGGCGCGGGTGGCGGAAGTGCTGGCGGAAGTCTGACATATTCTCAATACGATGGATGTACAAAGGTGAGAGGGGCACGCACGTCCTAGAGGCAAGCTGTTGAGCCAACTGAATGACACGCAACCTACTCATAAGTGGTGAGCATCGCCAACTTGATCCGATACGAAGATGACTCACTCATCCTGCCTACGTTGCTCTGCTTGTTGAGATTGCCTCTGTAAATATACCTGCAAACCCATCGCATTCATGCGACTGTAATTCTCGAGCTGACGTGCATTCTCAGCAAATTGCTCTGGAGTCACACCGCCCTGGATGAAGCGATTAACTTCCGGTGGAACGGCATTCACCAGTTCACGGTTTTGCATATCCTGAGGGATAGGCTGGTTGTTTCTGCCATCCATGTAGTGTAGTGGGGAATAGAGAAATCCGGGGCCAGAAAACGTGATGACTATTCGTCACGTACTACGTGACCAATGCGTGGGAATCGTCTAACGACCCTCCTCATTCGAGAAATTTCTCACTCAATCCTTGCATACAGCACAGTATTAAAGTTACGAATCATCATATGCATCATACTCCATACATATTTTGGAAAACGGGGCGACAGTGGCTTCGCTTTGCTCACCTATGCCACCAGAAACTGACAATCGCCAACGTGACGTCATTGATCAACGCACATGTGATCCCCTGTACGCTACACATGATGTGGCAGGCAGTCAAGCGTGACAAACATCCGATTTTGTCTCCTTTCCCTCACAACATTAAATGTCCTGAGCATACTGGTATACTGGTAGAAAGTACAGGACATTGTATATAAAGTTCCGTAGTGACTGAGTAAGAATTGAGCAAGAAAATCGACAAGTTCAAATATACGTCCTGTTCGCGTTCTGAGACTGACGCACCCCTGTCTGCCTGTACTTCATGCTCGTTACTCGGTCGAGGCTTCCACCCTTACGATCACTTGCATCTTTATCACCTTTTCAAATCAACACCACTACCCAAAGCCCATTTCAAGTCTTCGACAGACACGCCAAGCGCTTGCAAAAAGATCGTGCAGCGGCTCGCGATGAGGGACATCGCAGCCGAACAGTTGACTACATTCGTGATGACGTAGCCAACAGGATGATAGAGAGGTTTATGGCTAGTATTTATTCTGTGCAGCTCTCATATGACGTGGCTGAGTCGGAGACCAGGACATAAAGAGAAATTTTTCGTCCATCCTCGATCTCGGTTCAGGTTCTGGTCATTTCGCCAAACTGCTCGAGTCAGATCAGACGAAGAAAGTGACAATGCTGGACCTGAGTAGTAAGGGATGACGTATAATGTCAAAATTTTGTTCAATATTCTCTCAGAACGTGCCCTTGAAAGAGACCCCGACACGGAGTTTGAGGGTGGGCCTTTTTCTTTACTTTGCACTTCATGCACTTGGCTGATGATCCGTGGACAGTTCCGGTTGAGAGGCTCGTCGTAGACGAAGAGAAGCTACTTAATACGATTCCGCGGAACTCCCAAGATGCAATCGTATCGTGTCTAAGCCTTCATTGGGTTAACGATCTGCCAGGTAAGCTATTTTTGTGATTTCAACTACATGAATTGACGTGACCAACAGGTGTGCTGGTACAGATTAAGGAAGCCTTGAAACCTGACGGTGTCTTTATCGGCGCCATCCTGGGAGGTGACACGCTCTTTGAGTTGCGTACCTCTCTTCAACTCGCTGAAGTCGAGAGAGAAGGTGGAATATCTCCCCATGTATCGCCAATGGCAGGTGCGGTTGCGTTTGTCCCCAACCGAGAGTAACTTATGATTGCCAGTGCAGATCCTCGTGATATGTCAAACCTGATGAGCCGTGCTGGCTTCACCCTCCTTACTGTAGATGTTGATGAAGTCAACGTAGGATACCCAAGTATGTGGGAGCTTCTAGATGATCTGAGAGACATGGGCGAGAGTAACGCTATTATTGGACGGTGGGCACTGTATTATCGATTCACCCACGCAAAGCTCACGGTAGATTCAAGTCGTCACTTATTGCATAGAGACACGCTAGCCGCCGCCTCAGCGATATACAAAGGTATAGTGGAATCACAGAACTTAGGTGCACTAACCACCTACACATCTAGAGCTCCATGGAGAAGAGGATGGCACGGTGCCAGCTACGTTCCAGGTCATCTACCTGGTCAGCCATATTTACTGTGCAATTTTTCGTCTCACTCACCGTGCAAGTGTAGATTGGGTGGAAGCCTGCACCGCAGCAGCCAAAGTCATTAGAGAGGGGCTCGGGAAAAACAAACCTCAAAGACGTCCTCTAGTGAGAGGGGAGAGGCTATAATGCTGGTTCCTCCACAGCCATCTCCACAGCCGTATTCGCAATTCCCGACGCAGTGGGGTCGTCGTGTGCAACACCATCCTGGAATTTACGCTTTGGTATGACCGCGTATAATGACAACTCCCAATCTCTCGTCTCCACCCATTTAACGAGAATCTCAAACACTTGGTTGACTGTGAGAACCTTTCTTGTTGGTAAATGCGATAGAAATCGCCCGATGGGGAGTTGAGCCGCGCGGACTCCTGATTCCCTGGCCTTGTCTAGACAAAGATTCTGCAGACACCTTTATGAGGAAGAACTGCAATGTCAATATTGCCTACGCACCTTGTATCGATTATGATCACAAAGTCCACCGATAACATAGGTCTCTCCTTCCCTCAGTTCCTCCAGGATTTCAGTTGAGTCCGCAGTAAGATAAACCACGCGATCCTGTGATACTGGAGTCGCGAGCAGCTTTTCTGGGTCGTTGTCATCCTCATTATCTTCCGCATGACCTTCTTCACTTGGTGCGCCTCTTAAACTTTCACCGTCTCCAGGAGCAGATCCAGCAGAATTTTGTAACCAAAGCCTCTCATAGCCGTCGGTCCACCACTCTGTCCCAGCCCACCGCTTATATCCCGCATCGTTTAATTTCTCAAGTCTAGATAGTGTTCGGCCATTGAGTGAGGTGAAGAGGAGTGAGCGGAACGGATTTGAAGAGCGTCGATTAACGCTGTAGACATAGGCTAGTTGCGAGCACAATGAAGTTATTTCCTGTGGTGACCGAGATACAGCACTGCTTCGATACGCTGTGAAACAACACGAATGCACCCTCGCACCTTATCGCTCATCTTGTCGTCAAACCTCAGATCCAAGACGACTCTGGCAGCGAACGGCTCTTTTGTGCGATTCAGTTTTGCTCGCTTTTGCCTTTCGTCCTCGGACAGCTGCTCCCCTGCGGCAAGTCTCTCCGCTCTTTTTCTCTTTTTCTCTTTCTTCGCCGCTTTCTCCTTTGCTCGCCGTTCAATCTTTCGTTCTTCCAATCTTGCCATTTTGAGGGCCCTTTTTTGTGCTTTTTTTGAGAGCATTACGGCCTCCGAGGCGTTTTCTAGTGATGTTGACTTTTCAGGAGCGTGCGCCGTATCATATTCCATTGCTGTCGGTGGACAAGTGCGGACCAGTAGTAAGCGTGCGGCATACGCGGTCACGCGGTGTCGAACCCGTTCGGACTGGCCCAGTTCTTCTCTTCTCACGCTTATCCACGACTCATCCTCTACAAGATTACGGCCTACTGCCGTTGCATCTTCTCATATCCTTTATGCAAACGATTAATCGCTTCCTGTATGGGCCAACCCCGGAAGACCAAGTCCGGGCCTGGCAAGCCAAACTTCGTCAGGAAAGTAGGATGTTGGACCGAGAAATGAGGCAGGTCTGGCCCCTTGTCACACTGTCGGAACTCTGGTATGGACTCACACTTTTTAGCTAGATGTTGAAACGAATAAAGTGCGACAAACCATCAAGCAACTTGGAAAAAAAGGAGATAATAAGTCGGCACGGATTTTGGCGCGCGAGGTCGTGCGAAGTAACAAGCAGAAAGATCGACTCTCAGTGAGCAAGGCTTGTCTAGGCTCAATAGGAAGTCAACTATCTCAGCAACTTGGTATCGTCAACCCTCTCCTTCGTTCACCCTGAACCCTTGATTTCATCCCACATAGCAATGGCCAAGGTCTCTGGTTCCCTCCGGAAATCCACCGAGATCATGAGATTGTCTAATAGCTTGATCAAACTACCTCAAATCAGCCAAACGATGCGTGAGATGAGCATGGAAATGACCAAAGTAAGCGCTTCACTACTCTGGCTGATCCGCGTTGAACTTGTATAGGCTGGCATCATGGAGGAAATGCTCGATGACGCCATGAATGTCGAGGAGGACGAAGAGGTCGAAATGGAGGCTGATGAGGAAGTTGATAAAGTCCTATTCGAATTGACAAACGGAAAGCTTGGCCAGGCTGGAACTGTGGAGACACAACCACCAGTAAGCACATTATTTCCTGGCGAAGTCACCACTGAATAATGGATTCCTTGTAGGTTTCTCAGGTTGACGAGGAGCAGGCAGAGAAGGAGATGGAACGATATAGGGAACAGCTCGACGGTTTGCTCAGTGGATAGTGTACAGGCCTTTCTCATCGCGTTTTCTGTTTTTCGAGGGAGGATAATGTAATTTAATTTAAGGGAGATCGAGAGTCTCCTAATCGACGCATCCTCAATTGATATGATGTCGCCCTTCCCTTCCTCGATACGTACAGTAGTAGTAATAGGGCGCACTGTACCCCTCGGTCTGTAGTGCCCGTGCCACGGTACAAGCGACCAAACGGCGCACCGTTTTCTTGCACGCCGTCACAATCTGGCTTGAGTTTCTCAACCACCAGCCATTAGTCATGTCTGCACATCTCAAGTCGCTTGTTCTTAATGCTACCACCAAGCACACAGCAACTGTCATTTTTTTCCACGTTAGCGTCAACCTGGTTGTGTAAATTGCATATTCGCTGACGAGACGACTGTCAGGGTTTGGGCGATACAGGCCACGGCTGGAGCCCATTTGTTGAGGGCATCGTCAGAAGCGAATCTGGCCTTTCCCATGTCAAGTGGATCCTGCCCCATGCGTGAGCTATACGTCTCAAGGCATCTTCTACGGCACTCTCTAATCACACGATCCGTTGATCCAGTCCTTCCCTTGCTGTCACAGCAAACATGGGGATGACAATGCCAGCATGGTACACATAACCCCATTTCTGCGAAATGTCCTGAACTGATCGCTCGGCACCTGTACCATTGGGTTCGTACTTGCAGGTTTGACATGAAGAGTTTCAACTTTGAATCCGAAGAAGACGAACCCGGCATGCTGCGCACGGTATCCTGTGTCAATCAACTCATCTCTGCAGAAATCGAGTCCGGAATTGAACCGGGGCGGATCGTCATTGGCGGTTTTAGCCAAGGAGGGGCGATTAGCGTCCTTGCGGGCCTCACCAATGACTACAAGTTAGCGGGCGTTGCCTGTTTGAGCGGCTGGGTACTTCTGAGGAATAAACTGAAGGGGGTCGGTAAGCTTCATTTTTCCTTGGAAACCCACCCTGACACAAACCAACTAGATGTGTTCTGAGCACGCGACGTCGACACCAATCTTTTGGGGTCATGGCACTGCTGACCCACTCGTCACATACAAGATAGGGAGTTCTTCAGTAGATTTCCTGAAGACAACCGTCGGTCTTTCCGCGGCCACCGCCGAAGGGTCAGACGCTGCAGCGTTGAAAGGTGTCTTATTCAAGAGCTATGCTGGGTTACAGCATGGAGCCGCACCAGAAGAGCTCAGCGACTTGACGGAGTGGCTCAAAAAGATACTCCCGAATTAGGGGGTGATAGGTACTAACATCCTTTTCATGTGGGGCGGACATAGCGTAGAGTGTGAAGTGTCCTGACACATAAACCCCGTGTCGTTGTGTAACCGTACACTAAAAGAGGGTACTCTCTGAATATAGAAGACATACCGCATTCTCAGACTAGCACCGGATAAAATGATCCAACGCCATAGGTCTGCCTTGTCCAGTAAGCGATCTCAACTGCAAGCTTCGCATTTATGAGCGCCCTCAACTCGCTCTGCATTATGAACAATCCATACGGATAAAATACATACTTTTTGTAGAAACAAGCTAATGCAGAGGCCGAAAAAGGCAGACGACCTCTATCGTACTTCCAATGAAACAGCGATGCCCATGGATGCCAGCTCCGCGCACAAATATCGGAAAACGAATGGTACAGCAACGATATCCAAATTGCTACCTTTGGCCTGGCCTCGCAGAACATGGTCGGACGGAAGTGCCATCGTTACGTCCCCATACCCCGAAGGATTGAGATCGTGACCTAAGGTATCCCGAACTTGCGTATTGTCGTTGTCTGTGCCTCCTCGACATACTCGACAGTACTCGCCTCCCGGGCCAGTTAGTTTTGATGTTTCCGTGTTGAGCGTGCCGTCGTCGTAACCGAATGATATTAGGCTACCGCATGTCCGACATACCCAAGTCGTTGAGTAGTCAGAGCAATTCATCAGTCGGTCTTGTAGTAAAAAGGAAGTGCCATGGGCAATGAGCGCGTCGCGCTCCATTTCTCCGAAGCGGATGCCACCGGCGCGTTTCCGACCCTAATCGATACAACCAGCGTGAGCGATGGAAATGAAAGATCGTTCTTATGCCCTTCACCTTAACAGGCTGTCTTGTCAGTGGGTCAACAGGGCCAGTGGTTCGCACTTGAAACTTGTCGAGTACCATATGCCGCAGTCGTTGATAATAGACCACACCGAAGTAGATGTCGGCAGTAAATTCCTGACCGGTTATCCCAGAATACATCGGTTCATTGCCATAGTAGTTGTACCCGGCAGCTCGTAGCTGCTTACCGAAGTAATCTATAGCAGTGTCTGATTCGGAGAATCTGCCGCAACGATCAGGACGCAAGATACGGGAAACGGCAAATTCCACAAACGTAAAAGGTGTGGCATCATGTGCCAGGCCGTGCATGGCGGCAGCTTTGCCGGCCATGCTCTCGACCAACATGCCGATGGTCATGCGACTAGGGAAGGCATGTGGGTTGATTATGATATCAGGCTGCATTCCGCTTTCGCTAAAGGGCATGTCGATCATTGGCCATTTTTGGGAGCAGACACCTTTCTGTCCGTGCCGAGAAGAGAATTTGTCACCGATTACAGGAGAGCGAGAAATCCTGAGCGTGATATGTATTTTTTGCAGCTCAGAATCACCAGCGTCGGTTCCTGTTCATCACTCAGGACGCCTCGAAGAAAGGGGCAACGATACGGCGTACCAAGAAGACGAACTCGATCAACATATGCTATTTCGTCACCTTTGTACTTCACAAAGCAGGTCCGCCCCGTAGTATCGTCGACGTAAGCAGCAATTGGATCGCCTGATATCAGTCGGGTTCCAATGAAGGGAAGACCATCTATATCGAGAAATTGGCAGCAAGGGTGCTGCTTATCCTCCGGCCCTAATCTTATGTCCCGCCCAAGCCCAAAATGCAGCGTGGGTGTGGCATTAGATTTTGAGGCCCCTCTAGTCTCTTTCAAATCAATAATTTGAGACTTGTACACGGTTCCATAACCGAATCCGCGTTCGTGCACAGACTTATTCAATATCATAGCGTCCTCCATGTCATAGCCTGTATATGAGATGACGGCGACAACCGCATTGGTCCCATTCGGGAAAGAGTCCATAGCATAGGTATTATGCAACTTGGGCCGAACCAGAGGTGATTGTGCAGACTGTAACCGATAGAGCTTGTTATCCGTCCGATGGTTCAGCGAGGTCGACGGAGTTCCCATCGTTTGTTTCCCCATCTGTCATACATTTTCTTTATATTGAGCTCACTTCACAAGATTGTACGACGCACCTGACACTGATAAATGTTGCGGGGACTCTGATTGAAGTCTGAGAAAGGTGTCATGTTAGCTAGAATTGAGAGAAAGTTTGTCGGTGCATGTTCGACGTGTGTTGAGACGCCAGATTCTATCTCGTTGAGTGATACTGCAATGTCCATGTATACCTGTTCAAAGGATCCAATCTGGTCGTCCTTCCCATTGACGACGTATTTGACGGGGCGCATCATGCGCGAGCATGACGCGAAGAGGAATAAACCGGGGTACTGCCCACCTTCGGATGGTAGGACCAGACCAATTTCGAGATCCAAAGGAATGTTATGGATACCTTCCGTCTTCCATATTCGTAGACTAATGGCAAGCCTTTTTGCCACCGATGGTGTCGCCCAGCCGATGATACGTCCATCCAACTGAACACAGATATTTTGGTTTCCCTTTACAGAAGGTGCGAAGGGATCGGTCATCCCATGAGCAACAAGCAAAGCAGGGACGTGAGAGACCGCAAGTGGAGAGGTGACGATACGACATGTGCGAGATAGGTGGTTGAGTAGACCACATGGAGATCCATCCGGTGTATGAACAGGACAAAGAAAACCTGGAAAGATATTAGTCACGTGCAAAAGCTCCAGGAGGATTACTCAACCCCAGGCCTCGGGAAGTAGTTTCCGCACCGTGGTCGTTTTCAGTTCCGCAAAGAAGGCGCCCCGATGAATACACCTGAAATGGCTGATGTACCGATGCCAATTCAGTTTTTCGGCAACAATCGTGAATCCTGCCGCCTGTTGTAGGTCAAGGCCTGTTGGTGACACCAGGTTCCCGGTTGCGAGAAAATTTGCCAACCGTCCTCCGATATCAAAATTTATACGTGCCAAAACCTTGTGAAGGTACCGATCTTCAAAAGAACGTCAGTTCCGCTAATTAAGATAGGTCATCTCTCTACCGTCTAAGAAGGTAACTGATGTGTCTTGCTTTCGAACGTCTTGGATTATTTGATTGCGAACCTGATTGAGCGCTTCTTCGAGTTTCTCCTTGATGATCATGCCATACAAACTGCCCGGTAGAAGAACTTCCTGATGTTGGGGAGAATCGGGGTTATCGACGCTACAAGTCTTTGACACAATGGCGTACAGCTTCTTAAGCATAAACCTGTTTAATTGTGAGTAGCGATCATTGGATGCCGAAAGGGGGCGACAGCGTACAGGAGCATTCTGAACTTGTCACGAGGCGCCTCAAGATGAACAAGAATGAGTTTTCGGACGAGCCATGTGCCAACTGCTGAATTTGTCCAATCTTCAGGCAGTCCTAATACAACGCGAAACTTGTCACCA
>Ga0137393_10002574_pt1 | contig 11804 bp, 19 predicted proteins | sample 15con2h34BmetaG_FD_101396 | JGI IMG/M metagenome (GOLD analysis project Ga0137393, IMG submission 101396) | Vadose zone soil microbial communities from Angelo Coast Range Reserve, California, USA - 15con2h3.4B metaG | ecosystem: Environmental > Terrestrial > Soil > Vadose zone > Saprolite...
GAGGTTCATTCTTCGACGCCCCTCACCCTGTCCCTGCGCGCCAGGCGCGGCACGGACGCGTTACTCGCGCTCAGTTTGTGCTCCCCTGAGGGGAGAGGGATTCCTGGGCTCATGTGATGAAGCCGCGGTACTGGCGCATTACCAGCTGCGTCTGCAGCTGTTTCATGGTGTCCAGCGCCACGCCGACCACGATGAGGATCGCGGTCCCTCCTAAGTACATCTGCTGATGCGGAATGCCAGAGATCTTCGCCGTCGCGACGGGAAGGACCACTGTGATGAATCCAAGGAAGCATGCGCCCGCGAATGTGACGCGATTCATCACAGCCGCGAGGTAATCGGCCGTCGGTTTGCCCGGACGTATGCCGGGGATGAAGCTTGAGTAACGTTTGAGGTTCTCAGCGACGTCGTTCACCTCGAATGTGATGGCTGTGTAGAAGTACGTGAACGCGAACGTAAATAGGAAGTAGAGACCGTTGTAGGTGATCGCCATCGGCACGTTGGACGTGCTTGGATCCCAGTTGCCTCGTAACCACGCGGCCGCCTTGTAGTACCAGGTGTCCGGCGGCGCGCCGGTGAAGTAGTTGGCAAGGATCGTGGGTAGGAACATGACCGAGATCGCGAAGATGATCGGGATGACGCCGGCGTGGTTGACGCGCAGCGGCAGGAAGCTGGCCCTCCTCCCCACCTCGCGTCCCCCGGCCACGCGCTGGGCCGATTGGATCGGAATCTTCCTCACCGCCTGCTGCACCTCGATGATCACCGCGGTCATCACGAGCGCGATCAGACCGAACACGATGAAGGGAACGTAGTCGGCGAGCCCGCCGCCGGTCGTGTGCGCCGCGAACACCGCGGCCACGCCCTGCGGTCCGCGGCCGATGATGCCGGCGAAGATGATGAGCGAGACACCGTTGCCGATGCCGTACTCGGTGATGAGCTCACCGAACCACATCAGCATGATCGTGCCGGCGGTCAGGACGATGACGATCTCCAGGCGCTGGAACCAATCGAGCACAGGGAGGATGGCAGGGCTGGTGTTCTGGAACAGAACCGTGAAGCCGTATGCCTGGCCCGCGCCGAGCGCGACGGTGAGGTAGCGGCTCCAGCGCTGTATTCGGCGGCGCCCCATCTCGCCTTCTTTCTGGATCTCCTTGATGCGCTCGGAGATCACCGTCATCAGCTGCATGATGATCGTGGCGTTGATGTATGGGTTCATGCCCATCGCCACGACGCTGAACCGCGACAGGCCACCGCCCGAGAACAGGTCGAGCAGTCCAAGCAGCGCCTGCTGGTTGAACAACGTGTTGAGCGCTGACTGCTTCGCGCCCGGCACGGCCACGTTGGCGAAGAGCCGGAAGATGATCAGGATGCCACCCGTGAAGAGGATCTTGTTGCGGAGCTCGGGCAGCCGGATTGCATTGACGAGCGCCTGGATCAGGTTCATGGGTTAGGCCTCTGCTGGAGGGGTACTCTCCTCGGTAACAGCCGGCTGCGGGCTAACTTTCTTGCGAGACCGCTTCGGGCCGCGCTGCCGGGGCTGGCCGAGGACCTTGACGCTGCCGCCCTTGGCCTCGATGGCCTCGCGGGCGCTGTTGCTGAAGGCGTGCGCCTCGACGATGAGCTTGCGCCGCATGTCGCCGGTACCGAGCACTTTGATCTCGAATCCGGGCCGCGCGAGGCCTGCGTCGACCAGCACCTCGGCGTCGACGGTCGTCCCGTCATCGAAGCGGTGCAGCTTGGAGATGTTGACGACCTCGTAGACCTTCTTGAACGGGTTCTTGAAGCCGGGCAGCTTCGGGATGCGCTGCGCGAGCGGCATCTGGCCGCCCTCGAAGCCCACGCGGAAGCCCTCGCTTCTCGCGTTCTGTCCCTTCTGGCCGCGACCCGACGTCTTGCCGCGACCCGAGCCGGTGCCGCGTCCGATGCGCTGGCGCCGCTTGCGTGACCCGGCCGGCGGAGTCAGCTCGTGCAGTCGCATCGCCTATTTACCCCTCTGGTGCTTCTTGTCGGACCGCTTGCGCCAGATCTTGTACTTGCTCCGCTTAGGCCGCACGTAGGGTGTTCCTTCCACGGCAACCAGGAAGTTGACGGCCTTGAGCATGCCGCGCACCGCGTCGTTGTCCGGCAGCTCGCGCGTCTGATTCAACCGGCGGAACCCGAGCGACTGAACGGTCGCGCGGATCGCCGGCTTCGCGCCGATCGCGCTCTTCATGAGCGTCGCCTTCAGCGTCTTCTCCGACTTCTTCTCGGTCACTTGACCTCCGCGGTGGCGACAGCCGCAGCGGCGGGCTCTGCACCGTCAGACCGTCGGTATGCGGCCGCCAGGCGGCGGCCGACGATCTGCTCGACCTCCTTGTTGCGGACGTCGGCGACCTGCTGCGCCGTGCGCAGCTGCTGCAGCGCGGCCAGTGTCGCGCGGACGGTGTTGATGGGGTTGTTGGTGCCGTGTGACTTGGTGAGGATGTCCTTGATGCCCGCGGACTCGATGACGGCGCGCATCGCGCCTCCGGATATGACGCCGGTACCGGGCGCGGCGGGCTTGAGCATGATCTTCGCCGATCCCAACTTGAGGCGCACCTCATGCGGGATGGTTGTTCCGACCATCGGCACCGTGATCATGTTTCGCTTTGCGACCTCCATCCCCTTGCGGATAGCCTCGGTCACCTCGCGTGCCTTGCCGATGCCCGCGCCCACGCGGCCGTTCATGTCGCCGACGACGATGAGCGCGCTGAAGGAGAACTTGCGTCCGCCCTTCACGACCTTGGCCACGCGGTTGACGCGCACGACGCGCTCCGCAAGGTCTGATCGGTCGCCGCTTGACTGATACCTGCTTCCACCCATGTTTCGTGACATCAGAACTCGAGACCTGCCTCACGCGCCGCATCAGCCAGCGCTTTGATCCTGCCGTGATACAGAAAACCGCCGCGGTCGAAGACAACCCGGCTCACGCCCGCGGCCTTCGCCTTCTCAGCGATCGCCTTGCCGACAGTCGTGGCCTCCTCCATGCTTTTGACGGCACCCTTCTGGCCTACCGTCGAAACGGACGCGAGCGTGCGTCCGGCCACGTCGTCGATGACCTGCACATAGAGGTGGTTGAGGCTGCGGAACACGGCCAGCCGAGGCCGCTCCGCCGTGCCCGCAAGGCGCACGCGGACACGCCTGTGGCGGCGAAGCCGGTTGATCTTGCGGTCCTGGGTCTTGATCATGACGCTGCCTTCGCGCCCTTGCCGGCCTTGCCGGCCTTGCGCCTGACCTTCTCGCCGCGGTACATCACGCCCTTGCCCTTGTACGGCTCGGGCGGCCGCAGCCTCCGCAGGTTGGCCGCCACCTGACCGACGTCCTCGATGGAGATGCCGGACACCGAGAACTTGGTCTGGTCCGCCACGTCGATCGAGATCCCCTCCGGCGGTTTGAAACGGATCGGGTGCGAGTAGCCGAGGCTGAGCACCACCTCGTCGCCCTGCTTGGCCACGCGGTAGCCCACACCGACCAGCTCGAGATGCTTCGTGAAGCCGGTGTTGACGCCGATCACCATGTTGGCGACCAGGCTGCGCACGAGGCCGTGCAGCGCGCGGTGCTTGTAGTCATCAGACGGGCGCTCGAAAACCAGTTGGCCGTCGGCTTGCTTGACGCTGATCTCCGCCGGCAGGGTGCGCTCGAGCTGGCCTTTTGGCCCTTCTACTTTCACGTGGCCCGGACCGACGGTCACCTTGACTTTGTCGGGCACCGTGAGGGGCAGCTTTCCAATCCGCGACAACTCTTTCCTTCTATCTCCTGATTACCAGACGAATGCGAGTACTTCACCGCCGAGACCCTGGCGGTTCGCCTGCCGCCCGCTCATGACCCCTTCGCTGGTGCTGAGGATTACGATCCCCAGTCCGCCGAGAACTCGGGGGATCTCGGTTTTGCGCGCGTAGACGCGCAGTCCGGGGCGGCTGATCCGCTTGATGCCCGAGATCACGCGCGTGCGATCTGGGCGGGTCTTGAAGATGATACGCATCGTCTGAGTGGCGCCGTCCGCCTCGACCTCGTAGCCGGCGACGTAACCCTCGTCCTTGAGGACGCGAGCGATCTCGAGCTTGAGCCTCGACGCGGGCACGCGCACCTCGGGGTGCCGCGCACCGCTGGCGTTGCGAATGCGCGTGAGCATGTCCGCGATCGGGTCGCTGACGACGCCGGTCGCTGCCTTGCGCGGAGCCTTGGCCTGTGTCTTGACTGCCGTCGCCATCACCAGCTCGACTTCGTCACGCCGGGGATGCGACCCTCGGCGGCAAGCGTGCGGAAGCAGATGCGGCACATGCCGAACTTGCGCAGGTACGCGCGCGGCCGGCCGCAGATGCGGCATCGGTTATGCAGGCGCACCTTGAACTTCGGGTGCGCCAGGTCCCTCTTCCACCGCTCGAGTGAAGACTTCTTCGCCAAAACTCTCCCCTACCTCTTTCTAAACGGCATTCCCAGCCGCGTGAGCAGGCTGCGGGCCTCGTCGTCTGAGCGGGCTGTGGTCACGATCGACACTTCCAGCCCGCGGAGTTTGTCGATCTTGTCGTAGTCGATCTCGGGAAACACGACCTGTTCGCGCAGGCCGAGCGAGTAGTTGCCTCGACCGTCGAAACCTTCGGGATTCACACCGCGGAAGTCGCGAATACGGGGCAGCGCGACGTTGACGAGCTTGTCGAGGAAGTACCACATGCGCCGGCCGCGCAGCGTCGTCTTGATGCCGATCGTCTGGCCCTCGCGCAGCTTGAAATTCGCGACCGACTTGCGCGCCTTGATGAGCGCCGGCTTCTGGCCCGTGATGGTGGTCACGTCGCCGACCGCCGCGTCGAGCGCCTTGTCGTTGTCCTTCGCCTCGCCGATGCCGATGTTCACAACGACCTTGGCGACGCGCGGCACCTGCATGACGTTCGCGTAGTCGAACTCCTTGGTCAGCTGCGGCACGACACCGTCGCGGTAGGCGGTGAGCATGCGCGGCGCCACCTCCGAGCGGGTGCCCGGCTCCTTCGGCTTGTCGTCCTTCTTGGCGCCCTGCTGCGGCCGCTGCCGTGTCTTCTGCTTGGTCACTGATTCTCCGTCTTGCGAACGCGCTCGTACGGCTCGCCGCAGTGGCGGCAGATCACCGCCCGCGCACCCGACTCGAGGACGGTGTGCTTGACGCGGGTCGGCCGGCTGCACGACGGGCAGACGAGCATGACGTTCGAGTAGTCCAGCGGCGCCTCGAAGTCGACCACGCCACCCTGCGCGACGCTGACGCCCGCGCGCGAGCGGCCTGCTTTGGTGTGGCGCTTCAGGATGTTGACGCCCTTGACGACGATCTTGTGCTTGTCGGGGAGGGTGCGGAGCACCTCGCCCTGCTTGCCCTTGTCCTTGCCCGCGACCACGATCACGGGATCGCCGGGCGCGAGGTCGAGCCAGCGGCGCTTGGGTTCCAGCTTGTTGCGAAGCATCTAGAGGACCTCCGGAGCGAGTGAAATGATCTTCATGAAATTGCGCTCGCGCAGCTCGCGGGCCACCGGCCCGAAGATGCGCGTGCCGCGCGGGTTGTTGGCCTGCGCCAGCAGCACCGCCGCGTTTTCGTCGAAGCGGATGAGCGAGCCGTCGGGGCGCCGGTATTCCTTGTTGACGCGCACCACGACCGCCTTGACGACCTCGCCCTTCTTGACCTGGCCGCCCGGCTGCGCCGACTTGACGGTGGCGGTGATGATGTCGCCGACCGACGCGTAGCGGCGGTAGTGACCTCCGGCCACGCGGATGCACAGGATCTCTTTAGCTCCTGAGTTGTCCGCGACACGGAGGCGCGTCTCCTGCTGGATCACTTGGCCTTCTCCACGATTTCCAGCACGCGCCAGCGCTTCTCCTTCGAGATCGGGCGCGTCTCGGTGATGCGTACGAGGTCCCCCACGCCGCACTCGTTCTTCTCGTCGTGGACCTTGAACCGCGTGCGCTGCTGCAGCGTCTTCTTGTACAGGCGGTGCGCGCGAGACGTGCCCACCTGGACGATGACGGTCTTGTTCATCTTGTCGGCGATCACCGTGCCCAGGCGGACCTTGCGCTGGCCGCGCTCCTCGCTCGTTGCCACCGGGGCCTGCGCCTGCGCGGTCATGACTTCTCCTCTTTCGGCTTGCGGCTGCGCTTGGGTTTGGCGGGTTCCTCGACCGGCGCTTCCATTACGGGCTCGGCAGCCTCCGCCTCGGCGGCAGGCTCCTGGCTCTCCTCTTCCTCGTCGACGAACTCGGGCTTCCTGGTCTTCTTGCTTTCCGGCTCGGCCGGCAGCACCTCGGGCGCCTCGGTCACGACCTCGATCCCCAGCTCGCGCTCGCTGAGCACGGTCATGATCCGCGCGATGTCGTGGCGCGCCTTGGCGATCTGGCTCCAGTTCTCGAGCTGCCCGACGGCGTGCTTGAAGCGGAGCTCGTACAGCTCTCGGCGGGCGGTCCGCAGGCGGCCGTTCAACTCATCCTCTTCGAGCACCCTCAGCTCGGCGACCTTCACCGGCTGCCTCCCGCGCTGTCGGCGCTGACGAAGCGGGTCTTGATCGGCAGCTTCGAGGCGGCCAGCTTCATGGCCTCCTTCGCCACCTGCGGCGTGACGCCGCCCATCTCGAACAGGACCCGGCCTGGCTTCACGACCGCGACCCAGCCCTCGGGGTTGCCTTTGCCCGAGCCCATTCGGGTTTCGGCCGGCTTCTTGGTGATCGATTTGTCGGGGAAGACGCGGATCCAGATCTGGCCGCCGCGCTTGACGTGCCTGGTCATGGCACGGCGAGCCGCCTCGATCTGGCGGTTGGTCATCCAGCAGGCTTCGACGGCCTGCAGGCCGAAGTCGCCGAAGGCGACGGTCGCGCCGCGTGTGGCGATGCCCTGGCGGCGGCCGCGGTGCATCTTGCGGTACTTGACCCGCTTCGGCATCAACATCAGGACTTCTTCCTCGTCGTGGTGCTCTTCTTGGCAGGCGCGGGTTTCTTCTCAGCTGCAGGCTTGGCGGCGGCCTTGGCCCGCGGGGCGGTCTTGGGCTTCTCGGCAGCTGCGGCGGCCGGCTTGGGCGCGGCCGTAGTCCTCGTTCGGGCGGGGGACGTGGTCGTGCGGGGTCGGCGTGCAGGAGCGGCGGTCGCCTCGGCGGCTACCTCCGCGGCTACCTCCGCGGGCAGCGGGGGAGTGACCGGCTCCACCAGATCCGTGCGCGGGGGCGTCGGCAGCTCCGGCAGCTCCGGCTGCGGGGCAATCGCCTCGCCGATCGGCGGACCGTCGGCGATCGCCAGGCGGCGCTGCTGCGGCGAGATCTGGTCCTTGTAGATCCAGCACTTCACTCCGATGGCGCCGAACGTGGTCTTGGCGGTGGCGCGGCCGAAGTCGATGTCCGCGCGCAGCGTGTGCAGCGGGACGCGGCCTTCGCGGTCCCACTCTCGGCGCGCCATCTCAGCTCCGCGCAGCCGGCCTCCGCAGTACACGCGGACGCCCTTCGCGCCCGAGCGCATCGTGCGCAGGATCGCCTGCTTCATCGCGCGCTTGTAGCTGATGCGCCGCTCGATCTGCGAGGCGATGTTCTCGGCCACGAGCTGCGCGTTGAGCTCAGGCTGCTTGATCTCCTGGATGGAGATGCGCACCCGGTTGCCGAAGCGCTTCTCGAGGTCTTCGCGCAGCTGGTCGACCGACGACCCGCCCTTGCCGATGACGATGCCGGGCTTGGCGGTGTGAATGGTGACGGTCAGCTGGGCGTTGGACGAACGCTCCGTCTCGATCTTCGCGATGCCGGCGTTGCGCAGGCGCGCGAGGATCGTGCGCCGCATCTCGAGGTCCTCGTGCAGCATCTTCGTGTAGTCCTTCGGGTTGGCGAACCAGTTCGCCTCCCACGGACGGAAGACGCCGAGGCGGAACGCGTTCGGGTGGACCTTATGTCCCAACTCTTGTTACTTCTCCCCCTTAGGGCGGTCTTCGACGACCGCGGTGATGTGGCAGGTGCGGTGGAAGAACTCGTGCGCCATGCTGCGGCTCACCGGCCGGCGGCGCTTGTAGGTCGGCCCTTCGTCGATCAGCAGCTGCTTGAGCACGAGGTCCTCGCGGTTCAGGTTGAAGTTGTGCTCGGCGTTTGCGGCCGCCGACTTGATGGCCTTGGCCACGTCGCGGGCTGCGTGCTTCGGCGAGAACTCCAGGTACGCGAGAGCGTCCGTCACCTTCATGCCGGTGACGGAGTCCGCAACCAACCGCGCTTTGCGCGGCGTGCGGCGTACGAATCGTTGAACCGCGAGTACTTCCATCGTCGCCATCTACTACTTCAGTGCCGTCGACTTCTCGGTGTGCGTGCCGTGACCGCGGAAGTGCCGCGTCGGCGCGAACTCCCCGAGGCGATGTCCGACCATGTTCTCGCTGATGAACACGGGCACATGCTTGTGTCCGTCATGGACGGCGATGGTGTGCCCGACCATGTCGGGATAGATCACCGACGCACGTGCCCACGTGCGGATCACCTTCTTGTCCCGGGTCAGGTTCATCTTGTCGATCTTGGTTTTCAAGGAGTCGTTGATGAACGGCCCCTTCTTGGATGAGCGCGACATTTTTAGACGACTCCTTCCTTTTCCGGCCTGAAATCGCGGTGATGGGGTGCGGATTTCAGGCCGAAGTGGCAATGGCGCCAGCTGGCCTGGTTCATCCAGGCAAGCTCCCCGGTCGACCAAACGGCGACCGGTTCGCTGCCACTGTGGTTTCGAATTCGCAGTACGGGCGCTATTCCCACGTTACTTCTTACGTCCCTTCTTTTCGCGGCGGCGGATGATGAGCTTGTTCGACGCCTTCTTGTGCTTGCGCGTGCGGTAGCCCAGGGCCGGCTTGCCCCACGGTGTCTTGGGGTTGCCCCCAGGGCCGGTCTTGCCCTCGCCACCGCCGTGCGGATGGTCGCGGGGGTTCATGGTCGAGCCTCTGACGGTGGGCCTGATCCCGAGCCAGCGGCTGCGGCCGGCCTTCCCGCTCGACTCGTTCTCGTGCTCGATGTTACCGACCTGGCCGATGGTGGCCTGGCAGTTCACATGGATGCGGCGCAGCTCGGTCGAAGGCATGCGCACGACCGCGTAGTCGCCTTCCTTCGCGAGCAGCTGGGCCGATGTGCCCGCCGATCTGACGAGCTGGCCGCCGCGACCAAGCGTGAGCTCGATGTTGTGAATCGTCGCGCCGACAGGGATGCGCGCCAGTGGGATCGCGTTGCCGATGCGAACCGGCGCGTCCGGCCCGCTCTCGATCGGATCGCCGACCTTCAGGCCGAGCGGCGCCAGGATGTAGCGCTTCTCGCCGTCCTTGTAATGGATGAGCGCGATGCGCGCGCTGCGGTTCGGGTCGTACTCGATGGTCGCGACCTTGCCCGGCACGCCGTGCTTGTCCCGCTTGAAGTCGATCTTGCGGTAGAGCTTGCGGTAGCCGCCGCCCTGGTGCCGCGTGGTGATGCGGCCCTGGTTGTTGCGGCCCGCGTGCGTCGGAATCGACTCGACGAGCGTCTTCTCGGGCTCTGTGGCCGTGACCTCGTCGAAACCGGAGATCGACATGAAGCGCCGTCCGGGGGTGACGGGCTTGAACTTTCTAATCGGCATCAGACGCTCCCAAACAACCCTTCGATTTTGGACCCCACAAAATCTGCGATTTTGCGGGGACCCCCCAATGTGCTCATAACCAGGCTGCTAAACACTGCCAAATAGTCCTTCGATTTTCTGGCCGGCGCCCAGGCTCACGATCGCCTTCTTCCATTCGGGCGTGCTGCCGACCGAGCCCAGCCGGCGGTAGGCGCGGCGCTTCTTGCCGCGCATCGCCACCGTGTTGACTGTGCGCACCTTGATGCCCTGCGCCCCGTACTGCTCCTCGAGCGCGTTCTTGATGTCGGTCTTGGACGCGTTGGGCGCGACGCGGAAGGTGTACCGACCCTGCGTGTAGAGAAGGTATGTGCGCTCGGTTATCAGCGGGCCGATCACGATCTCGGAGGCGGCGCGCGTTGTCATTCGGCGGCCTCCTCCTCGTGGTCGTGCTTGCCGCCCACGCGCGAACGCTTCTGGAAGTTCTCGACGAGCAGCTCGATGCTGTCCTTGGCCAGCAGCAGGTACGTGTACGTGAACAGGTCGCGGATGTTCATGTTGCGGGCCAGGACGATCTTGGATGTCGCGAGGTTCTCGAAGCTGCGGCTCACGACGAGATTCGGCGCCGGAAGCACAACGAGCGTGGTGTTGTCGAAACCGATCGTCTCGAGCAGGCTGGCGGCCGCGCCGGTCTTGGGCTCCTCGAAGCCGAACGTCTCGATGACGCGCACCTGGCCGTCGAGGGCCTTCTGGCTAAGCGCCGAGCGCAGCGCCAGGCGGCGCATCTGCTTGGGCATGCGCTGGCTGTAGTCGCGCGGCTTCGGACCGAACACCTTCCCGCCACCCTTCATCGACGGCTCGCGGATGGAGCCGTGGCGGGCGCGGCCGGTGCCCTTCTGCCGGTAAGGCTTGGCGCCGCCGCCGGACACGGTGGCGCGCGTCTTGGTGGACGCGTTGCCCTGGCGCGCGTTGGCGAGCTGGCGTACGTACGCCTGGTGCATCACGGCGACGTTCGGACGCTCGGCGAAGATGGTCTTCGGCAGCGCGACCTCGCCCTGCTGCTCGCCGGCCGCGTCGAAGTACGGGACGTGCAGCGGGTCGTGCTTCTTCTCGACCTTGGCCGCGGCGCGCTTGCGCGAAGCCTTCGGCTTGGTGGTCTTGGTGGTCTCGGTGGTCTCTTCGGCCATCACAAGGGGCCCCCGAAAAATCGAAGATTTTTTGGGGTCTTCACACTTTTCTCGTGTTCGGTTTGCCGGCCGGGCCCTTGGCGACCTTGACCGGCTTGGTGGATTGGCGGACCAGGACGAGAGCGCCCTTGGCACCGGGCACGCCCCCCTTCAGCAGCAGCAGGTTGCGTTCGGGGTCCACGCGCACGACCTTGTAGGCCCGCGCGGTGACGCGCTCGTTGCCCATCTGTCCCGACATGCGCACGCCCTTGAACACTCGCGCGGCGTCGGTTGCGCCGATGGCGCCAGGCTGACGCACGTTCATGGAGCCGTGCGATTCCGGGCCGCGGCTGAACTTGTGGCGCTTGATGAGGCCCTGGAAGCCCTTGCCCTTGGAGGTGCTCGTCACATCGACGAGCTCGCCCGCGGCGAAGATCTCCGCCTTGAGCTCCTGGCCCTGCTCCAGACCGTCGTAGCCGCGGATCTCGACCAGGTGTCGGTGCGGGTCGAGGCCGGCCTTCTTGAAGACGCCGAGCGTGGGCTGGTTGAGCCTGCCCTCGGCGACCGGCTCGAACGCGATTCGCGCGGCCGAGTAGCCGTCCTTCTCCTGTGTGCGCAGGCCGAGGACGCGGCACGGGCCCGCCTCGAGGACGGTCACGGCGGTGGTGGTGCCATCGGGGTTGAAGAGCTGGGTCATGCCCAGCTTTCTTGCCAGGAGTCCCTTCATAGAGTCCCGACCTTTCCCGGCCCGAAATCGCGGTGTTGGGGTGCGGATTTCGGGCCGAAGCCGCTGACGCCGAGGTGGCCTGGTTCACCCAGGCCACCTGGCCGCGGACACGCGGCGGCGGCCAGGTTGGCGAGAGGCGCCGTGGCGGACAGACGCGACGTCACCGGCGTCACGACTTGATCTCGATGCTGACGCCGGCGGGGAGGGACAGGCGCATGAGCGCGTCAACGACTCGAGGGTTGGGGTCGAGGATGTCGACGATGCGCTTGTGAGTGCGCATCTCGAACTGCTCGCGGGAGTCCTTGTCGATGAACGGGGATCGGATGACGGTCAGCTTGGAGATCTCGGTCGGGAGCGGGATGGGGCC
>Ga0137393_10002578_pt1 | contig 11795 bp, 10 predicted proteins | sample 15con2h34BmetaG_FD_101396 | JGI IMG/M metagenome (GOLD analysis project Ga0137393, IMG submission 101396) | Vadose zone soil microbial communities from Angelo Coast Range Reserve, California, USA - 15con2h3.4B metaG | ecosystem: Environmental > Terrestrial > Soil > Vadose zone > Saprolite...
TGGCGCCGCCATGCTGGCGCCCCTGTCCCTCCTCGGACTGTGGCCCGGGGCCCTGGTCGGATTTGTCGCCGTCTCGCTGGTGGGAGTGACAGCGGTCGGCTTGGCGCTCGCTCGAGCTCGGGACTGAAGCCCACGCGCACTCGGGACATTTGCTTCGTGGTCACCGGCGCAGCCGATACCGGGGAAGACCTCGCTGGCCGAAGCTTGGAGTCGATGAACGTCGATCAGGCGCTCGACCGACTGCTGGAAAGCGCCGGCAGTGACCTGCTGATCAGCTCCGGGAGCCGGCCGCGCATCCGCAAGGATGGCAAGCTGGAGGCGCTCGAGGGCGACGTGGCCACCCTCACGCCGGCGGACACGGAGCGGATGGTCCGCGACGTCCTGGATGCCGACCAGCTGAAAGAGCTGGAGAAGAAGCGGCACGTCGACTTCAGCTTCACCTGGCGCGATCGAGCCCGGATCCGAGGCAACGCCTACTACCAGCGCAGCTCCCTGGCGGCTGCTTTTCGACTCCTCCCTCTGGACATCCCACGCTTCGACATGCTCGGCATCCCTGAGTCGGTGCACAGGCTGCTGGAGCGACAGCGCGGGTTGATCCTGGTCACCGGGCCCACCGGCTCGGGCAAGTCGACGACACAGGCGGCGATGATCGACCTGCTCAACGAGACGAGGCCATACCACATCGTCACGATCGAGGACCCGATCGAGTACGTGCACAAGCATCGGCTGGCGATCGTCGACCAGCGCCAGGTCGGGGAGGACACGCCGTCATTCGCAGAGGGATTGCGCGCCGCCCTTCGCGAGGATCCAGACGTAGTGCTGATCGGTGAGATGCGCGACCTCGAGACAGTCACCGCTGCGGTGTCGATTGCGGAGGCAGGTCACCTCGTATTGGCGACGCTGCACACCAACGATGCTCCACAAGCCCTCGATCGGATCATCGACAGCTATCTGGGCGCCCAGCAGCAGCAAGTCCGGATCCAGCTCGCCGGCTGCCTGGCCGGGGTGATCTATCAGCAGCTAGTGCCCGCCATCGGAGGCGGGAGAGTGGCTGCGTTCGAGATCCTGATCGCGAACACCGCAGTGCGGGCGATGATCAAAGAGGGTCGCACGGACCAGATCCGAAGCGTGCTGCAGACCAGCCTTCGCGAAGGCTCGCAGACGCTGGAGCGCTCACTGAACCAGCTGCTGCGGGCAGGCCTGATCAGTGAGAAAGATGCTCGGACCCACTCGCTCAACCCAAACGAGATCCACGTCTAAAGGACGATTCAGGGCTGAGGAACGTCGAGGTCGGGCCACCGACGGAGGTGGTTGAAAACGTGCCGGTGACGTAAAGGCGGCAGCCTATCCCGCCTGGCCTGCTGACCCGGCCAGGTGGTCTGTGATGTCGAGTCCAGCGACATCAAGACAATGGAGCGGCGCACACGGATACACTGCGACATCGAGGCCGCGCCTACCGCCCTGCTCCCGGTCGACGCTCCTCAAGACCTCAGCCCACGAGTCGACGGCAACCATGCCAGGGATTGACGGCGGCAGCGAAACCGGCCTGCCGACGGGAGAGTGGAGCCAGACCTCGCGCAGTGGTCCCGGTTGCGGTCTGACCCCTCGGGGTCTGGTCATGGCTACCGGAGCATTCCTGGCTGCGACCATCTGGCGGCGTGCCCTGCCTGCGACCCCCAGAGCGCGACGTGCGAGCTTCGGGAGCACGGACGAGGGCTTGATGACCGAGAGACGGCGGAGGTTGTGGATCTGCTTCTCGAAAGCTGGCCCATTCATGAACGGGAACAGACCGTGGTAGCCGAGTCCCTCGCTGCACGCCGAGATGAGAATTCGCGAGGCGCCGGCCTGGGCGAGTTGGAGTGGCGCCATCCCCTTGCTGCGAGTGAAAGTGAGGGAAACGTCGGCTGGGTATGCGTTGACGACCACGACATCGGCATCGCCCGGTGCGGGTGCGCCGTAGGCATGGCGTGAGAAGGCGACTCCGTCCAGGTAGTAGGAGTTATGGTCGCCGCTCACCGCTCTCACGACTTCGCGATCAGCGTTGACATGGAGAGTGATCACCGTCTTCAACCCGACGAGCCGGGCCATCTCGTCGAGATCTCGCCGGAAATCATTGTCGACGTCGTAGCTCCCGGCGACACTCCCGTGGCCGTAATGAAGGCTCACGATCGAGCGCTTTCCAAGCACGCCGAGCAGCAGCTTGGAGCCGCCGCCGAAACCCACGGAGTGCTGCGGGTAGATCCCGCCGATTCCAATCAACAGGTCACTCGCCGCGACTTCACGGTTGACGATGACCGGCGAACCGAACGATGTGCGCCCGATCCAGGCGGTATCGGCTCTGGGGTCGTGCGCGATCAAGCGGCAACGTTGGGCCGTGGGGCCAACCTTGAGCAGCATCTGCTGGAGCGTGGCGGGCCGGTGGGTGCCGCCACCCATCACCACGGTCACCTGGTCGGCACCAACCCCGGCTTCGTGCAGCTGCTTCAAGATCAGCGGCATCACTCGGTGCGCCGGAGTCGGCCTGGTGAGGTCGTCAACGATGATGACGGGCCTGCGCTTGCCTCGCGCCAGCTCGCGGATCGGTGGTTGTCCGACCGGCGCCTCGAAGGCTGCCGCGAGCTCGGACTCGGACAGCGGACGCGGGGTTTGCGGCCAGAATGTCCTCAAGTGCCAGCTGCTGGGGATGTCGAGGGCGATCATCCGGTCGCCGTACCACGCGCCGCTGCGCAGCGCGAGCTCGGTCAAAGCTCCTGGCTCACCGTCGCCGGCCATCCGGTCCTTCCTTCCGGGCAAGGACGATGTACTGAGCCCCCATCGAACGCAGCAGCGGAAGCCCGCGGTCGGCCAGCGACTGAACCTTGAGGTGCAAGCGCACCGAGCCCCCTTCCGACCCTAGCCTGCGGCCCATGAACGAGAAGGGGCCGAAGCCGAACGTCAGAGCGCGCGTCTTGTGTAGATGATGGCGGGCAAGAATAGCGTCGAATTGGCGGGGCCAGTGCAACACGTTGACCGGTGTTTCCTGGGAGTGCGGCCTGCCCCTTTTCAGCAGCGCCCTGGCAGCGCGGCGGGCAGGGCCTAGCGCCGGATTCAGCATGGGGTCGATCAGGTGATTCAGGCGAGCGCGGTTGTCGGCGTTGACGATCAAATGGCCGCCGCGCTGAAGCAGGCGCGACATCTCGGCGACGGCGACCTCAGGCGAGTGGAGCCACGGGATGACACCAAGCGCGATCACCAGCCCGTACGACTCGTCGGGGTGGCCTTCCAGATGATGAGCGTCAGCCGTTTCGATCGAAACATTCACACCGGCTCGGACGACGTTCCGGCGGGCCAGGTCCACCATTGCCGGGGTGGAATCGACCGACGCGACGTCGTAACCGCGACGGGCCAGCTCGACTGACAGCAAACCGGCGCCGCAACCGACCTCGAGAACCCGCGTGGCCGGGCTCAGATCCAGATTCTGGACCCAGCCCAGGGCGATCTGCCGGCGGTGCTGGTGGATGACGCTGAACACGTCATGACGCTCGTAGATCGCCTCCCAGTTCGCCGCGTCCTGGTCGAAGAACGCATCCACAATCGCTTGCGGACCAGGCTCTGGCTCCTGCGGTTGGGTCGGTTCCCAGATCAAGTGGCTTGAACTGAGAGGCCCGCGCGCTCCTCGTCGCCGGCAGAGAGCAGGCTCACCTGCTGGCCGTTGTAAAGGGCAATCGCGTCGACGTCGTCCACGTGCCGGAGCACGAAGTCGATGTCCTGAGTCTGGTTGGAGTCACGCAGGTATTCCGCACTGGGGCTGGATGTGATCATTTCGACTCCAGCGCCGTCCCAGGCGGCCACCTCCTCGAGCGTGGCTTCGTTCTCAGCACGGAAGCCGTGGGCAAGCAGCCGTAGACCGATCCAGGCGCACACCATCTGATCCTCAGGACGCGCCTCCCCCCGGGTGCCGGCGCCGATCAGCGCGACTCTCCGGTCGGCGAATGCGATCTGATTGGCGGTCGCGGTGAAGTTCCGCAAGCACGCGACGTAGATGGCCGAGGCGCCCCGGGCATGCGCAAGCAATTGCGTTCCCGCGGATGACAGCAGGACGATCGGGTTCGAGCCGTCCAGAAGGGATACCGCCGCCGGCGAGTTGTTCAGGTCGAAGCCGTCAGGTTTGACACCGCCCTGCTCGCCCGCCAGGATCGGATTCTTGAGCTGCCTGGCGACCATCGCCGCCTCGTCTACGCTCGCCACTGGGTAGATCCGGTGACCGTGGCTGAGGGCTGTGACGATGACAGTCGTGGCCCGGAACACATCCACGACCACGATCGCGTGCGTGTCGCGGTACCGGTTCGCGCGCTCTGGCAGCGCGTCGATGACGAACGTGCGGTCCATGGCTAGGCCGCCGGCACGGGACGGGGAGCGAGCTCGTGGGCGTAGGCGTCGGAGTGCAGGCCCCGCCTGTAGATCTCTACGCGGAGGAGCTCCTCCAGCCTGACGTTGCTGAGGTTGACCTGGTTGCCGAAGTGGCGTAAGAAATCGAACTGGCTGCGCTTGTTGGGGGCCTCGAAAATCGTCTTTTCCATCCCAAACGCGGCCGCGAATGCCTCGGCCGCCTCGAAGTTGAGCTTGCCGCTGTCGTCGAACAACCCCACCTGCTGAGCGCTCTCGCGGGCCTCGACGACGAGGGCTTGCGCCCCGGCGTCGAGCCATCGGTAACCGTCGTCGATCAGCTCGGCCACGACGGCTGGCGTGAAAGCGCCCGCATGCTTGTCGCCCAGCTCCATCTGTACCGACAAACCGCAGCGCTCGGCCAGGCGAACATATTCTTTGGGCGGCTTGGTCAATCGCGTGAAGCCCTCGCCCGCCTCGACCCGGTCCACGCCCAGCGACGCGACCAGCTCAAAGAAACCCTGAAGCCGGCCTTTGTCCTCCGAGATCTCGAAGGGCCCGCCACCGGTCGCCAGGGGCACGCCCAGCCTTTTCGCGGCTGCGATCTTGGCCCTGGTGGCGGACTCGTCGGCAATGAGCCAGCAGGCCATCGAGAGCTTCAAGCGGCTGATTAGATGGTGGCTCTGCTCGAGGTGGCTGATGACGGTCTGAACGTCGTAGCCCGGGTCGAACGGGCTGGTGTGGGCCTTCAGGTCCGGTACGCCCAATGAGGACACGAACGCATGCGTGCTCTGCTTGCTATGGCTCGCGTCGAGCCCGCGCTTGACGACGTCTTGAATCATGAAATCCCTCCCGGCCTCTGATCTGCCCACAGACTAGAAAAGGGCCGTTCGGGGCGCATGAGGCACCCGTCCCAAGCCGGCCTGGGCTTAAAAGGGGACGAGCCTCGGTGCAGCGTGGGTTGGGTCGTTGTCCCGCCGACCTCGGGACGACCTACCCATGTCCCGCGCGCCCTGTGGCTCCTACGATGGCGAAGCCGCTCAGCCGGCCCTCGCGCGGCCTGCCGGCGGCCTCAAGGATGGTCAAATATCTCGAGATCCTTTTCCGTTTCCGGGTTCGCTTCGCGATCCTGCTGGTGTTGGTGCCTGCCATCGCCGGCATCGGCACGATCCTTCTCTTCCCGACCTACAAAGCCACCGCGCAGATCTGGGTGGACAATCCCAGTTACTTCGGCTCTGGCTCTACACCCAGCGGCTGGAACCAGTACCTGACGCCGGCCCAGAACGAGGCCGACAGCCTGAACCAGCTGCTGGAAACGCGGGCTTTCGGCAACGCGCTTTACGACGGGTTGGCACCCGCGGTGGCGGATCCCGGCGCCCGGATTCGCGCCCTGACTTCAAGCAAGCTCACGATCACGTCGATCGGCACACACCTGGTCGTGGTCAGCGCCGTCTGCGACCGCCCCCCAATCTGCGTGGCGATCGTGAACACGGCAATGGACGTGCTCAAGCAGCTGCAGATCCAGTTCGAAAAGGACCAGGCCACCGCCGGCATGGCCTTCGTGAGCGGCCAGCTGAAGGACGCCGAGGCCGGCCTCGCCGCCGCGGAATCAGCGCTGCAGACCTATCTCGTCAACAACCCGACCATCAAGGTGGACCCGATCCCTGACAACAACGGCCCTGAGCTCGCACGCCTCCTGGCCACGCGCGACCAGCTGCGAGCAAAGGTGAGCGACCTTCAGACGAGCCTTGACCGCGATCGGTACGTCTCGAGCGTCTCGACCTCGGTGATCGAGTCGGGCCCTCGCGTCGTGGACCCGCCCCAGGTCGTCGGCACCGGACTCACCGGCGATGGCTCGTCGAAACGAACGGCGGTCATCGCAGCGGGTTGCTGCTTCGCGGTCGGCCTCGCCTATCTTTTCATCCTGGCCTGGGTCGACAAGACCGCGCGAGATCCGCGCGAGGTCGAGAAGCGTCTTCAGATCTCGGTGGTCACGACGATCCCCCGCCTTTCACCAGCAGAGAGGATCTGAGCCTTGGCAGAGGCATCCCTGCAGTCAGCCGCCAAGGATCTGCTCCAGACGATCGATGCCGCGATGGACGTGCGCCGCATTGGACCAGGGTTCATCATCCGCCCGCCCGAGGCGGCCAAGCCGGTAGGTCTCCCGCCCTGGTTCATTGATCGCTGCCGGCGAGCATACCTTTCAGCCCGGCAGGACACCGACCACCGGGTGATCGGCGTGACGAGCGCCTCGCACGGTGAGGGCAAGAGCTCCGTGGCAATCGGGATCGCGACCGCCATCGCCGCCGACACCCGCGAGCCGACGCTGCTGGTGGAGTGTGAGCTGGAGCGGCCGTCATTCTGCGACTTCTTTGGAGTTCCCGCCGAGCGTGGCCTCACCGAGTGGCTCGACAACACGGCGGCGCTGCGAATCATCAGAGTCCCCTATCTGCCCCAGCTGGTCGTGATCCCCGCGGGCGCGCCGCATCCGGATCCGGCGCGACTGCTCTACCAGATCAGCGAGACGAACGTGATCGCCGACCTCACTCAGAGATTCCGCAACATCGTGCTCGATCTGCCGCCCATGCTGGACATCGCCTACAGCTCCCTGGCCTCGCGATTGGCGGAACGCATACTGGTCGTCGCGCGGTACGGCGAGACCTCCGTGGAGGACCTGGAGCGACTGATCTTCCTCCTGGGCAGGGAGCGGATCAGCGGCCTCATCCTGAACGGAACCGATTTCCGCACGCCGGGCTGGCTCCGCCGGCTCTTCTGAGCCGTGCCTTTCGTAATCGTCGTGGTGATCGCGCTGCTGATCGGTCTCAGCGGTAAGCGGGCCGACGCGCGTACCTATGTGATCCTGGCGGCGGCCGCGGTCGCGGCCTCCTTCTGGCAGCTGAGGTAGCGCCGTGGTGATCCTGGCGGCGGCGGCGGCCGTCCTCATGGTGCCGGTGATCTGGAGGCGTCCGGTCATCGGCCTGTATGTGCTGGTGGGCGCGGCCGTGATGATCGAGATCTTCCCGCTCGGTTTTCCCGATTCTCTGACCGACCAGCTGCCGTTCTTCCTCAACCTGAACAACACGGCCGGGCTCAGAGGTTTCTCGGGCAGCCCAGCCGAGGTTTTCATGGGCGTCGCCCTCCTGGCCTGGTTGACGAGCGCTTCGTCAGGTGGCTGGCAGAGGCTCAAGGAGGCACGGATCTTCCGCCCGTATCTGGCCTATATCGCCGTGGTTGGCCTGGCCGAGCTGCACGGCCTGGTGAGCGGCGGCGACTTCAACGTCTCTCTGTGGGAGTTGCGGCCGCAGTTGTACGCCTTTCTGATCTATGTGATGGCCGCCACGCTGCTGCGTGAGCGGCGCCAGTTCCTGGTGGTGGCGGGCATCTTCGTCGCCGGAGCGGCGATCAAGGCCGCCATCGGCTACAACCGATACTTCTTCACGCTGCACCAGGACCTCGGAGGCGCTGAAGCGATCCTGGCCCACGAGGAGTCGTACTTCCTCGCGCTGCTTGTGATCGCCACCGTGGCCGCCTGCATTTGGTACTGGAGACCAAAGCTCGTGGTCCCGATGCTGCTGTTCTTACCGGTTGTCTTTGTGGTGCTGGTGGAGAACCAGAGGAGGGCCGCGATGCTGGCGCTCTGGGCCGGGCTGGCGATCGTGACAGGGCTGGCCATCTGGTTCGAACCGAGGCTCCGCAAACGGCTGATCGTCATCTCAGCTGTCGCAGTGATCGTGTTGGGAGTCTTCACCGCCACCTACTGGAACCAGCAGTACGGTCTGGCCGCGCAACTGGTGCGCCCAGTGCACTCGATCCTCGGCGAACCGGATCAGCGGGACTACAGCTCGAACCTCTACAGGGAGAACGAGAACGCGAACCTGATCGCAACGTACCGAACAGACGTCCCGTTAGGGATCGGTTTCGGCCTTCCCATGCTGGTGGTCTATCCGATGGCGGACATCTCCCAGTCATATCCCTTCTGGCAGTACATCCCGCACAACAGCCTGCTCTGGGTGGCGATGCGCATGGGCTTGCTCGGCATGGCGGTGTTCTGGGCGCTGGTGGGCACCAGCCTTATCGAGGCGATCTCATTGTTCCGAACCCGGACCGACCCATTCCTGCGCGGGTTCGCCGCGTTCGCGGTGGCCGCCATCGCCGCCGAGCTGATCGTCGGCTTTGGCGACCTACAGCTCGAGAACTATCGAAACATGATCTTCTTCGGCGCCATGCTGGGCATGATCGACGCCGCCGGTCGCATACCCGAACTGGTCCCTGCGGTGCTCCGTGCTGGGCTCCTGTCCCGGACCCCAGCGGCACTGCCCATGGGAGCCGCGCAGCCCACGAAATAGACTCGAATCGCCGGCTCGAACCCGGTACAAAACCTATGCGCATCGTGATCATCGGAGCCGGCCCTGTTGGATTGGGCGCCGCCTACCGCCTGCAAGAGCTCGGTCACCGCGACTTCGTCGTCTACGAGCGGAACGATTTCCTTGGTGGCCTGGCGAGCAGCTTCCGCGACGCCGCGGGCTTCACGTACGACATCGGCGGCCACGTCATGTTCTCCCACTACAAGTACTTCGACCAGCTGGTCGATCGGATGCTCGGCGATGACTACACGGAGCTCATGCGCGAGAGCTGGATCTGGATGGCGGGGCGCTGGATCCCCTACCCGCTGCAGAACAACATCCGCCACCTCCCGCGAGAGACGTTGATCGAATGCTTGGGCGGCCTGGTCGATGCGCAGCAGATGGACCCTCGGGACGCACGCGATTTCGGGGCGTGGGTCAATGCGACCTTCGGCGCGGGCATCGCGAAGCACTTCATGCGCCCGTACAACTTCAAGGTCTGGGCCCATCCCCTCGAGATGATGAGCAAGGAGTGGATCTCGGAACGCGTCAGCGTCATCGATCTCAAGCGCGTCCTGGCCAACATCGTCAACGAGCAGGACGAGCTCAGCTGGGGGCCCAACAACAAGTTCAAGTACCCGCTCTACGGCGGCACAGGCGGCCTCTACCGCCCCTTCGAACCGTACGTGCGTGAGCACCTCGAGCTGCGCCGGGAGGTCGTCGAGATCGACGCAGAGCGGAAGCTCGTTCGCTTGTCGGACGGCGCGGTCGATCGCTACGACGTCCTCATCTCCGCCATGCCGATTCCGGAGCTGCTGAAGGTGATCCGGCCGCTTCCGGCCGCGCAGCTGGCCGCCACCTCCGGACTCCACCACAGCCACGGTCTGGTGGTCGGCGTCGGCATTGAGGGCCCGTGTCCCAGCAACAAGTGCTGGACATATTTCCCCGAGTCGGATGCTCCTTTCTACCGGGTGACGTACCTGTCCAACTATTCCCCCAACATTGCGCCCGAGGGTCACTTTCTGCTGCTGACTGAAACCTCATATTCGGACCACAAGCCGGAAGACCGCGCCACGATCGTCGATCGCGTGGTGGACGGCCTTGTCGCCACGCGGCTGATCCAGCCCTCGGATCGCGACCGAATCGTCGCCACGCACACAACCGACGTTCCGTACTTCTATCCGGTCCCCACGCTCACCCGCGACCGCGCGCTCGCGGAGATCCAGCCGTACCTGATGAGCCGCGACATCTACTCGAGGGGTCGTTTCGGAGCGTGGCGCTACGAGATCAGCAACATGGACCACTCCGTGATGCAGGGAGTCGAGGTCGTCAACAGCGTCTTGCTTGGCGAGGACGAGAAAACGTGGACGGCACCTCGGCTCCGGCCGGCGCTCATCGAAACCTTGCCGGTCGCCGCTATCAAGTGACTCTCCGCCGAGCGCTGATGCTCGTCTCCGACCGCGTCGACGAGCGCAAGCGTTCGATGGCGCTGAGCGACGGTTGTCCGCTTCCGGAGTACCTCGTGCTGGAAAAGGACTACGGCGTCGATCTGCTCGACTGGTCGCAGCTGGCTGGTCATGGACATGCCCGATCCAGGATCCGTTCGATTCAGCATGTGATGGCCGCGGTGCGGCGGGCAGCCCGGTACGACGTCCTGCTTTCGGATGGGGAGCACGTTGGCTTGCCGCTTGCGCTCGCCAAGCGCGCGCTCGGCCTGCGCGCAGCCCATGTCGTGATAGCGCATCACCTCAGCACGCCGCGCAAGGCGCGAGCGTTCGCAATGCTCAATGCTCAGCTCGGAATATCGGCGCTTGTGGTGCACTCTCCTCGTCAGCGAGAGCTGGCGGAGTCGATGCTCGGCGTTGCCAGATCACGACTCGAGGAGGTCCCTTACGGCGTCGACCCCGAGTTCTGGCAGCCGCAGCCGGCGGCAGAGGAGCCGTTGATCGTGGCGGCGGGTAGAGAGCACCGGGACTATTCGACGCTGGCCGCGGCCTGCGTAGACCTGCCGGTCCAGGTGTTCATCGCGGGCGGCAGTCGATTTTCGCCGGGATCCAGCTGGAGCGCACCTGCGACGTGGCCGGCCAACTTCGACTGCCGGCAGCTGGACTATCAGGAGTTGAGGCAAACCTATGCTCGAGCCCAGGTGGTGGTGATCCCGGTCCTCCAGACCGACTTCCAGGCAGGGATAACGAGCGTGCTGGAGGCGATGGCCATGGGCAAGGCGGTGGTCACAACGAAAACCGATGGCCGTCAGCCCGCAGTTCGCGACGGGTACACCGGCCTGCTCGTTCCGCCTGGCGATCCACTGGCGCTCAGAGAAGCGATCTTCAGCCTGCTCAAAGATCCGGCCGAACGAGCCCGCCTGGGCGCTAATGCTCGTCGAGCCGTCCAGGCTTGCTATTCGGTCCAGGTGTACGCCCGGCGACTGGCCTGGACGCTTGGCCTGGGCACCGAAAACTCCCACGGGGCGATCGAGTTGTCGGCGGCGACTACAGCCGGCTAGCTTCTGCCGATGAGCGTACCCGTGACGTGTTCGAGGGTCAAAGTCAGGCTGTGGATGAGGGTGGTCGTCGCGCGTTCGATGGTCGCGGTCAGACCGACGAGCACGTCGGAAAGGACCTCGCCCGTCGGGGGGGTCGCGGGTTCAGGCGGCTCGGAGCCAGGCTGACCCGAGCCTGATCCGTCCGTTTCGCCATCGCCCGAACCCCCGCCTGCTGGCGGCGTCTGTCGGGCCGGCGGAGTCTGACCGGCCGGCGGAGTCTGACCAGCCGGCGGAGTCTGACCAGCCGGTGGAGTCTGACCAGCCGGTGGAGTCTGACCGGCCGGCGGAGTCTGACCGGCCGGCGGAGTCTGACCGGGCGGAGGAACGGTGACCGCTCCGCCCGCCGACCCCACCGAGATGTTGCGGATGGCGTTCTGCGTCCAGTACGCATCGCGCGCCTGGAACTTGATCTGCGTCGCTCCTGCCGGGATCGGCCACCAGTAAAGGCTGACCTTGCCGTCGGTGAGCGCGCCGTCAGGCGCGTCCTGCGACGCCTGTTGATGGGTGGGCCTGATCCAGGAATTCCCGGCATCGGTGGAGAA
>Ga0137393_10002581_pt1 | contig 11788 bp, 14 predicted proteins | sample 15con2h34BmetaG_FD_101396 | JGI IMG/M metagenome (GOLD analysis project Ga0137393, IMG submission 101396) | Vadose zone soil microbial communities from Angelo Coast Range Reserve, California, USA - 15con2h3.4B metaG | ecosystem: Environmental > Terrestrial > Soil > Vadose zone > Saprolite...
AGCACGTGAGCGGCTCGGTCTCTCTTCTTCCTGCTGCTATGAGCGCCATTCGCCTGTGGCGTTACAAGCCCACTCTCTTGAACAGCAGGCCTGTCCAAGCTCAACAGGACGTCACCATTGCATTCCGGCCGCCACAGCGTTTGTCACGCGTGCCCACTCGGCATCCATCGCACAACTAGCGGCGAAGGCGTTCTCGCGCGCCTTGGTTTCAGGCGACAGCGCGTGCGCGCAACTGCATTTCGTAGAGTTTGCCGCCCGCCCAGCATTGCGGCATCGCGAGCACCACGAGCGCGATTGGATACCAGTGGGGCCCGAAGGCCGGTCCCTTGTTCCACGTCACCACGGTGCCCACAATACTCACGGCAAGGCCCAGGACCCCAAGCACCAGGGCGTGCAGCATGGGCCGATTGGGCGCGAGCCGCGCCGTGACGTAGCTTCCTGCAACGCTGTAGACCGTGCGATAGGCTGTTGCAAGCAGCAAGAGGGCATTGGACGCGGGCTGGTCCCATGGCGGGAAAACGCGGGCTGCGTGCAGCACCACGTCGGTGACGATTGAGAGAATGGCGCCCACGAGAATGCCTGCGAGCACGGCGCCGATACTTTTCCAAATGTTATTGTTCATGCTTTCTCCAGGAGTTCAGCGAGATTGTCGAAGCTTTCGGCCGCGCGGCGTTCCATGCCAGGCTTGAGGACAGTATCGCGAACCTACCGTTCCGTCCAACTGCAATGTTCCAGTGTTTGTCATCGGCGTTTTCCTATCACGCTTCGAACGCTCAAAGTTTTTCTTTTGAACGTTTCGCCACCAGCCGCCGAATCACCGCGGGACTCGTGAGCTCCCGGAGCGCGTCCTTTCCCACCCACCGCTCCGCAGCCTGCGGTGAGTCCGCCAACCGCCGGGCCACCGTCACCGCGGCTGCGTGGAGCGCGGCGTTGCGCCTTCCGATGGCGCGAAGGGCCCAGTTCACGCCCTTCTTAACGAAATTGCGCTCGTCGCGCGCGCCCTTCTCAATAAGGGGCAGCAAGGCCAGAAAGCTCTTGTCCGGAGCGGCCTTGTCGTGGGGCGCCAGGCATGCCATCAGGGCGAAGGCGCCGCGCTTGACGAAGGGCCGGGGCGAAGCCGACCACTGGCGGACCTTCTCCCACGCGAACGGCGTGCGGTCAAAGAGATGGAAGCAGACCGTGTCGCAGTCGCCCCAGTTCTCGAAGCTGGTGGCCCACGCGTTCATCTGCCTGCGTGTTACGCGTTGCGGGTCGCCTATCAGCGCGGCCAGCAGGCGTGCCTCGTACCACCCGCTCTCCCACAAGGCCAGCGACAGGGCGTGGTCCTTTCCCAGTCGCTTCCTCAGCGACAGCAGCGCTCCCATCGTCACGCCGAATGCGTGCTTGGCTTCAATGCCGTAACGGGGCAGCCCTTCGACGGTACGCCGGGTCCCGCGCCGTTCGAGCCACTGCATTACTTCGTTCTTGTCCATCGTTGTGCTTTTGTTGAACTATTCTCCGTCGTATGCCTGCTTCAATCGTTGTATGTCAATTTTATCCATTTGAAGCATGGCCTTCATGACTCTTTTTGCTTTCCCAGGATCTTTGTCTTGCAACATTCTGCCTAAAGCCTGCCTAAAGCAGAGGGAATGATTTGCCACGACAGGCCGTATTTGTCCTTCAGCCAGCCGCATCTTTGTTTTTCTCCGCCTTCAGAAAGTTTCTCCCACAGCTCGTCTACTTCCTGCTGGGTCTCGCAGTTCACGAAGAACGAGATAGCCGGCGAAAAGGTGAATTGCGGGCCGCCGTTTAGCGCAAGGAATCTCTGTCCTTCGAGCTCGAATGTCGCGGACATGACCGTCCCCTTCGGTCCGGGCCCGCCCTCTCCATATCGGCTAACGCTCACGACCTTTGAGTTCTTGAAGATCGAAACATAGAAATTCATCGCTTCTTCGGCTTTGCCGTCGAACCACAGGAACGGGTTGATTTTTTGCATAGAGCTCTCCGCCTCGTTTTTCAATTTACCATTGTCGGTATTACATGAGTGTGAATATGTTACTTGCAAAATGCAAGTGATAATCCCGGGCTCGCGTGGCAGCAAAGACGCGTGTCAGCGGGCCCGGGCTTCGTGAGCATCGTTATTGTCAACGTTTCCAGTGTTACTTTCGTTCTAGAAAGAATTGCCCCGACATATCAGCAATCACTTCCTGCGTCATGCGAGAGACGCCAACAGATCCGCAAGCCGGTCGTAGCTCGCAGCGACCCCGCCCTCCATGCCGGACTTCAGGACACCGTCGCGGACCTCTTGCGATACGTAGACCATCGTGCTCGTCATCGTGGTCCTGCCGCCCTGCTCGACGAGCGTGGTCGTGATCAGCGACTCGCCTGCGTACCAGGCTTCGTCGAACAACTCGGTACAGACGAGCCGTTCTTGCGGCACGATCTCGCGGTAGACGCCGCCCATTCCCATTTCTTTTCCGTTACTCTCACGCCGCCACACGTAACGATACTGGCCTCCCACTCGCAGATCGATCTCGCAGACCGGCATTGTCCAGCCCGGCGGCCCGAGTAACCACTGCTTGACCAGTTCGGGCTTCGTGAAAGCGTCGAAGACCAGTCTGCGCGGCGCATCGAACACGCGCGTCATCGCGATCTCGCGGTCGCTGGGCGTAGTTATTTGCAATTTCACTTTCGATGTTCCTGGGTTCGTCATCGGTGCTCTCCTTTATCGTTTTGTGGGTCCACGTTTTTTCTCGTCGGTTTTCATCTCGTCCAGCAGGGCATCCAGGCGCTGGAAGTTGCCCTCCCAGAGACGCCGGTACTTCTCCAGCCAGACCTCTAGCTCCTGAAATCGCATGGGCCGCAACGCATAAATCCGGCGCTGCGCGTCCACGCGAACGTCCACCAGTCCGGCATCACTGAGCACCCGCAAATGTTTGGAAACTTGCGGCTGGCGGAGGCCCAACTGTGTGACCATGTCCCCAACGGGCCGTGGTCCGTCCAGCAACAGATCGACGATCTGAAAACGGTGGGGCTCGGCCAGCGCTCGGAGTGTTTCCATCATGGCGAGTGCGAATATGCCCCAAAACGTATATGTGTGTCAAGGAATATTCAAAGCCGCAAACTAGTTTGCATTGCAAACCAAAATTGATGCGCCTTGATGGCGCCTCGGCGCGCGGATCACCCTAAGTGCTTGCCAGCCAAGGGGATACGCGGCCGCTCGAAACTGGCCTGTGAAATTACCAGTCTTTTTGGGGAAGCGTATTTCCTTGCTACTTCAAAGCAAAGCTGCTTCCTGTTGCGGTTACTTGTCTCGCCTCGGCTTATCCGCCTGCGTCCTTAATGTTTTCGCGAGCTCTCCTCAGAGAGTTATTTGGTTCGCTTCTGGCGTCGGAATCCGGTTTCAGGAGATCGATGGCGCTGTGAAGGGCCATGGCTTTCCCGCCCGAGGGACCAGCGCACGAATCGGAGACCGGCTTGGGCTTCACGCCGGTCACATCCCATTTCACGCAACTGAAATCGATCGCTAGAGTGCGGCTGACGCGGAGGGAAGCGACACACTCGTCCAAATACTTAAACGACGAGCAGACATCCTGCAAGTTTTTGTCCCGCGGCAAGATTCCTTGCACTTGCAACTGATGGGTCAGTTTTGCTTCCAGATCGCCAGTCGAGGCGAGCTGATCGTTTGCGGATTTTGGGCCGCGATTGATCAGTTTTAGCGGATTGTATCTCTTGGGATTGTACCAGCGAGGAGACTGCCCGTCTGGCGTATCCTTCGCATCTTGCGCTGTGACGGAAAACGAACAAAGGAGAAAACACAGCACGGCCGATGAAAAAACGATCGAGTAACCTCTCATGTTTGTCTCTCCGAGGGCTGGAAAGGCTACACAATTCATACCTCAAATTCGGCGGATGTGTCGAGAGGGCGATGCGAAAAGGGACAACGAGAGCGGGGGGTGGGCAGGCGCGGGGCGTACCTTTTTGGATGAGAGGCACAAGGTCCGCGCTTGTCAGGCGCGCTGCCGTAGGTTTGGATGGAAGGTACGGGATAAGAAGCCGGCCCGAAGCGTGAATGCCGCACGACCAATGCGTCACGCGCTTGCGATTCGCAGGCTTCAGACCCATCAGGTGGAACATGAAACTAAGCGCCAAATATTTGGTGTTGGTCTTTGCGGTCGCGATGCCAGCGATGGCTGAAGCGCAGAGCGTAGGGCAAGTGGAATGTCCGCGCTCCGGTGGTTACGTCTATCTCTACAGCTCGATGATTACGATGGACGTGCGCGGGACGCTGCAGTGTGGCGAACAAGTGCAGATCACGGGCCGGTACGACACGTATTTTGGCGTTCGAACCGCCAAAGGCGAAGTTGGTTATGTGCCGTTGGATAGCGTTCTATTGATTAAAGACAGGCCGGGAGCGAACCAGCCAAAGCCGCTGCCGCAAAAGCCTGCGAGAGAGCTTACTCCGTACGACGAACATGCTGCTCCGCCGCCTCCCGTGAAAACCTTGCCGGCTGGTTTCGACCTCACACTGGCGAACGGCACACCGGTGCACTTGAAACTTGGCAAGACGATTTCCACGGCGAGCGCGCACGTGGGAGACGCGGTGGAGTTACATGCAGCGGTGGAAGTGGTCGTGGATGGAATCACGGTGATTCCGATCGGGGCAACCGCCACCGGAATTGTGACGGAGGTCGAACCCAAAAAGCGGTTGGGCCGCGGCGGAAAGCTGGCATTGAGCATCAATTTTTTGCGGCTCGGCAACAATGAGAAGGCGGCAGTGCGTTCCTTCCAGGAGACATCAGAATCGATTTCGCAAGGGCACGGCAAAGACATCGTATTCGCGGAAGGAAGCGACTTTACGGCGTACGTGGATGGAAATGTGCACCTGAAGAAAGAAACATTTCTGGCGGCGAAGGATGGGGCCAACGCCGCGCCCGCCGCTCAGAATCCTTCACATCCAAGAAAGTGACTCCGAGAAAGTTGTCGCGTTTAGTCCAAGTGTAGAAACTTCAGGCCCACCCGCTTCGAAAAACCTGGAACGCAGAGATCACAGAGGAAGGCGAAGAAAAAAACACGGGTCTAAAGACCCGCCACTACAAAATCGAAGAGGCCTTCAGTGGATTTGTTTGGTTTTGCGGGACATGTAGTCCATGAGGAGATACTGGCCGAGGGTGTAGGGCGTGGTGAAATATGCTTTGCCGCGGCACATCTCGGTGATTTTCTGGACAAAGTGCACGAGGGAATAGTCACTGGCTAGCATGAAGGTGTTGATCATGATGCCGGCGCGCTTGCACTTGTTGACTTCTTCGAGAGTTTGGCCGACGACGAAGGGATCGAGGCCGAAAGCGTTTTTGTAGATGCGGCCGTCTTCAAGCGTTAGGGCGGAGGGCTTGCCGTCGGTGATCATGACAATTTGGCGCATATCTTTTTTCTGGCGGAGGAGAATGCGCTGGGCCATGCGAAGGCCTTCGCGCGTGTTGGTGTAATACGGGCCGACCTGGACGCGGGCGAGTTCGCTGAGGGGAACCTCTTCGGCGGAGTCGTGGAAGAGAACGAGATTGAGCGTGTCGCCAGGATATTGCGTTCGAATGAGATGGGAGAGGGCCATGGCCACGCGCTTGGCGGGCGTAAAGCGGTCTTCGCCGTAGAGAATCATGCTGTGGCTGCAATCGAGAAGGACGACGGTGGCGCAAGAGCTGTGGTATTCGCACTGGTGGACCATGAGGTCGGAGTAGGTCATCTCGATGGGAACTTTGGGTCCCTCGCGGCAGACGGCGTTGAAGAGCGTGGCGGAGATGTCCATGTTGAGGGTGTCGCCGAATTCGTAGGGGCGTGAGACGCCGCCGGATTCGACGCCCGTGGAGAGGTCGCGAGTGTCGTGGCGGCCGAAGCTGCTGCGGCCGAGCGAGCTGAGAAGATCCTGCAGTGTTTTGAAGCCAAGAAAATCAATCGTTTTGTCCGTGATTTCGAAGCGCGCTTCGGGCTGGCGTTCGCGCGGCTGCCCGAGCTGGCCGCGGGCGGAAGTTTGCGGTGGCGGCGTGACTTGCGGCGGCTGCTGCGGATTGATGAAGCCTTCGTTGGCCATGCGTTCCATGATTTTATCGAGAAGATCCTTCACGGCCTGGCTGTTCATCGCGCTGGGTTCGTTAAGCATTTCGCGGAGTTCGTCGGACATGACGTTTTCGGGGAGCAGGTCGCCTTCCTGTAGAGCGCGGAGGATGGCTTCGCGAAGGGCTTCCATGGAGCGCTCGGGATCCATTTGGGAGACGCCGTAAAACTGGGATTCGAATCCGCTTTGCAGGAAAAAATCGCCGAGACGTTTGATGAGTTCTTCGAGGTCGATGGCGTCGGCGGGTTCGCCGGTGTATTTGGCGTAGCGGATGAATTTCATGGGTGATTTACCGTGCCTCCCATGAGCAAGAGCGATTCCTCACATCCGCAGACCGACTCTTTCGCAGGAGCGAAAGGGGAAGAAAAAGTCGGCCTGCTCCGTTCGGAATGTGACGGTGTGTTGGTTGTGCGGGCATGTTAGTTGAATTGGCGGCGGGGGCCGCGGTTGGGGGATTCGCGCGGGTCGCGCGGTTCGGGTTGCTTGGGCTTATCGGCGTAGTAGCCGCGCTCTTCGCTGCGGCCGATGCGGCGATGGGCCCATAGGCCTTCGAGAATCAATTCGGCGGCGGCCGCGGCGGCGCCAGCATCTTTGCGATCCTGCACGCCGAGCTTGCCGATGTGATCCATAACGCCCTGGATTTTCGAAAGCTGTTGATAGCGGTCGCTGGTGTTGGCGAGTTCGGGCAACTTGAGTTCGCCGCCCAATTCGAACCATTGAATGACGGGCTGGAAATTGACGTCGGTGAAATGCTTGCTGAAGACGCGGCCGACGGCGGTGCGAATGAGCTCGCGCGCGATGGTGTCCGCGCCTTTGAGCTCGCCTTCGTATTCGAGCTCCATTTTTCCGGTGATGGCGGGGAGCGCGGCATAGACATCGGCGACGCGGGCGACGACGGATTTTTCGCCGGTGCGGGCGGCGCGATGCTCGGCGCTGCTGACGAGGCCTTCCATCGTGGTGATGGGGAGACGCTGGCTGACGCCGGAGCGGCGGTCCACGCGCTTGTCCTCGCGCGCCTGGAAGGCGATTTCTTCGACGACCTGGCGCAAGTAATGAGGGACTTCGATTTTCTTGCCGGAGTCGCGGGCGACCCAGGCTTCCTGCGCCGTGATGGTCATGCCTTCCTCAATGGTGGAAGGGTAATGTGTATGAATTTCGGAGCCGATGCGGTCTTTGAGCGGCGTGATAATTTTGCCGCGGGCGGTGTAGTCCTCGGGATTGGCGGTGAAGACGAGGAGGATGTCGAGCGGAAGGCGGAGAGGATAGCCCTTAATCTGGATGTCGCCTTCTTGCATGATGTTGAAGAGACCGACCTGAATTTTTCCGGCGAGATCGGGGAGCTCGTTGATGGCGAAGATGCCGCGATTGGCGCGGGGGAGAAGGCCGTAGTGGATGGTGAGCTCGTCGGAAAGATCGCGTCCGCCGCGGGCGGCGCGGATGGGATCGACGTCGCCGATGATGTCGGCCATGGTGACATCGGGCGTGGCGAGTTTTTCGACGAAGCGATTCTCGCGCGGCATCCAGGCGATGGGGGTGTTGTCCCCTTCGGCGGCGATTTTTTCGCGGCAGGCGCGGCAGATGGGCTTGAAGGGATCGTCATTGATTTCGCAGCCGGCGACGACGGGCATCTCGGCGTCGAGGAGATTGATGAGTCCGCGCAGGATACGGCTTTTGGCCTGGCCGCGGAGGCCGAGAAGAATGAAATTGTGGCGCGAGAGCAAAGCGTTGATGATTTGCGGGATGACGGTGTCTTCGTAGCCGTGAACGCCGGGAAATAACGTTTCGCCCTTTTCGATGGCGCGAAGGAGATTGCGGCGGATTTCGTTTTTCACGGAGATGGAGGCGCTGCGCGGGTCGAAGTCAGGGATGCGCCTGAGCTCGCCGAGCGTGCGTGGTTTCGATTGTCCGGAAGATTGCATAAAAGTGCTGGCCGTCATGGGGTCCCGTTCCGCGAGCCCGGCACGGCCGGGCCCGCACAAACTAATTCAAGCCGTGTCCATTGCCACCCGCGCGCTGGCGCACGGCCTCCCGTTTTTGTAGATGCGGCGCCCATTCGCGAAGGTACGTTACCAGGCGCTCCTGGCGATCGGCTTCGCAGCGCAGTTCGAGAATCTGCTGCTTCCACAATAGTTCCATGGGCAAGGTGGCGGCAACGAGATAAGAAAGTTCTTCGGGCGGGGCACCCTTTAGATTTTTTGGATAGTCGTCGAAGATGAGCGTGTGACAGGCCTCGAAGAGTTCAATGAGTTCGCGCTGGACGCGGGGATCGGGGGCGGCTTCGCGATCCTCGAGGTAATCCACCTGGCCTTCTAGAAGCGGGTGGTCCTGGAAAAGATCGAGGACGCGGAATGGGGCGCGTCCGACGGCGAGGATGTCTATGCGGCCGTCGCCGTAGCGCTTGACGACGTTGAGGATTTCCGCGGTGCAGCCGACGCGCGCCAAACCTTTTGGCATGGAAAGCAGCATGCCGAATTCGGATTTCTCCGCGAGGCAATCTTTGATCATGGTGCGGTAACGCGGCTCAAAAATGTGCAGGGGAAGCTCCGCGCCGGGAAGAAGGACGACGTTCAACGGAAAAAGCGGAATGCGTTCTGGCCGCATGGGTCCCAGACCAAATGATACCAGAGGAGGCGGGAGATGTATGGCAAGGACGGCCCGCGGTGGTCTGTCAGTTTGAAAATCCGGTTTACCAGGACCTGGCAGATATTCCGGCGGGATTCCAGGGCCTGTCACAAACACACCTGTTGCGTCTTTGTTGAAATGTGATAGGTTCTACAGCCAGATGCAGTTCGTCGTGCAGTCGCAAAAAGTGGGTGGCGTCGCGGTGATCCATTGCGAGGGGCGCCTCGTGGTCAGCGACGCTGTTCGCGCGCTGCAGGAAGAAGTCGAAAAACACAGCCTCGAAACAAAAAACTACGTCCTGGATCTAGGCGCAGTCAGCTACCTGGACAGCGGAGCGTTGGGCGCACTGGTTCGACTCGTGGGCACGCTCCGCGCCCGCCGCGGCGATCTCAAGCTCTGCCAGGTTTCACCCTTCGTGCAAAACATCTTGCGCGCCACGAACCTCCACGGCGTGTTCTGCATCCATGACACGGAAAAAGACGCCCTCGCAGACTTCGCGCGGCGGCCGGTACCTGTCGAACCGCAGGCGTGGTCCTCGAACACCAGGGTCTTGTGCATAGACCCGTCCAGCGATCTTCTCGCTTACATGGCGGTCGTGCTCAACCGCGCCGGCTTCGAAGTAAAAACCACGCGCTATCTGGCCGATGCCTCCACGCTTCTCTGTGCCATGAAACCGCGCGTGATCGTGTGTGGCCCTGGAGTAGAGTCGAGTAGTCCTGCCTTCGAGAAGTTTCACCATCTCGATCCCCACGTGCAATTCCTCCTTCTTCCTGCCGATTTTTGTACCCTCGATGCGAGCGATGCTGGCCTCGACCTCGTTACTCGCGTTAATGAACTGCTGCAGGCGCAAGCCTGACCTTCCGCCCGTCCCACGGCCACTTTGATTCGTCGGGGCTCGACCGTGTCAGAAGCTTCCCGGCCAACGGCTGTGAGTTCAGACGTGACTCATAAATCCTCTAAGGATGGCGTTCAGAAATGCTTGAAAAAGAAAATGAAGGCGACGAGACTATCTCCCAAACCGTGGGCGATCATTCCAGGCACAAGGCTCTTTCGCCAGAGCGCCACGATCGTCAATACGAACCCTATGAGCAAAACCGGAACCAGTCGCAGCCAACCCTGATAGAGATATCCTTGAGTGAAAACGACCAATTGCAGAATAGAGGCAAGCACTGTGCTGCCGCATAGGGCCTGACATTGCCTTTGTACATAACCGCGAAAAACAAATTCTTCCACAAAACCTGCCGTCAGAGCGGCCACAAGGAATGCAACCGCCTCAACGCTATTCTGCGCAACCATCGAGCGGAAGGCGGCGGTATCGTGCTGGAACGGTCCCCGGACTGCATTCGACAAATTTCCAATTACTGCCATCATTACCAAGGTTGCTAGGGCGATGCCTAGATCGCCGATGATCGCCTGCCAGCGACTCCATTTCGCCCCGACCAATTCCTGCCACCTGGTCCTGCCGCTGCTTCGGATGCCGACCAGCACAATAAAGAAACACACCCAAAGGAAAGCAGTGAGCGCGAAACAGAACTTCAGGAAGGCTCGAGTATGCTGCGGGCTTTGCGGATCGATTCCTGCGACAGAGAGTGCTCCCGTCCATCGCAACACAAGTGGGAAAGAAAGCAGGACAACAAGAAGAACGACAAAGCTGGGTAGTCGCGTTGCCGAACAAGTGCCGGTCAATGCCGCCAGGCCAGGAGATCAGCCGAGCTCAGTGAGGAGGGCTTCGAGTTCGGAGCGGGCGTGTTGGTCGCCTTTTTTTGCGGCGGCGGCGATGCCGTTGGAAAGGATTTGCTTGGCTTCGGTGGTGCGGGATTCGCGGGTGAGAAGTTGGGCGTACATCAGATACGCGGGGACGTAGTCGGCGTTACGTTCGAGGAGAGCGCGAAAATGCGTGTCGGCGGCTGCGGGGTCCCCGCTGTTCATACATTCCATGGCGAGTCCATAGCGGGAGAAGGCGTCTTCGGGCGTTTTGGCGACGAACTCTTCAAGCATCTGGCGGCGGGTTTTCTTTTGTCCGGTCATTGGGTCGTCCCGTATTATACGGGTGGCAGGGGAAAGACGAGAAAAAGAAGTTGAAAGTCGAAAGCTAAAAGCTGAAAGCTAAAAGCTGAAAGCAGAAGAGAAAAATTAATTGGATGGGACTTTGATTTGTTCCTGGTCAGGCGTGAAGGCGCGGGACGGGAATCGAACCATTGATGAAAACTAAGCAGGAGCGCGAACGGGCGAGGAGATTGGAATGAAACGGAAGCACCGAGAGAATCGCCGGCCAAAGATCGAACTGCCGGGAAAGCCGGTGAGCGCGTCGCGTTCGGAGATGACGGAAATCGTGCTGCCGGCGCAGACGAATCCTCTGGGAAAACTTCTTGGCGGACAGGTGATGCATCTGGTGGACATGGCGGCGGCTTTGGCGGCGCACCGGCATTCGAACTGTTACGTGGTTACCGCGTCGGTGGACTATATCGATTTCAGGAATCCGGTGAATCTCGGAGAGATCGTCACGCTGAGCTCTCAGGTCAATCGTGTGTTTCATACGTCGATGGAAGTGGGTGTCGAGGTCTATTCTGAGAACGTGCTTACGGGAGAGCGGAAGCATACGACAACCGCGTACGTGACGTTTGTGGCGATTGACGAGCACACGCGCAAACCGAAGACGGTGGCGCCGCTGATCGTAAAGACTGCGGAAGAGAAGCGGCGATTTGAAGAAGCGGCGGAACGACGCAGAACAAGGCTAGAGCTTAGGTACGGCACAGATTCGAGCAAATCGAAATCCAGCTGATGAGGTTGCGCGCTTCACTTTTCGAGCGCCTCACGCACTTCATCCGCGACTGCTAACGCTTGTTCAACGCAAGAGCCGATAGCGGGTCCACGCAAGTAATTGCCCGCGAGCCAAATCCCTGGGTGGTTCCGCATGAGTTTGGCGACGGCGGCCAGGTGGCCGCCGTGGCCGAGATTATACTGCGGGAGGGCGCGGGGCCACACGGTGACGTTGGAGAAGACGGGTTCGGCGGCGATGGAAAGAATGGGTGAGATTTCACGGTGGATGAGACTTGTGAGCGCTTCGGCGGGGAGACT
>Ga0137393_10002582_pt1 | contig 11787 bp, 11 predicted proteins | sample 15con2h34BmetaG_FD_101396 | JGI IMG/M metagenome (GOLD analysis project Ga0137393, IMG submission 101396) | Vadose zone soil microbial communities from Angelo Coast Range Reserve, California, USA - 15con2h3.4B metaG | ecosystem: Environmental > Terrestrial > Soil > Vadose zone > Saprolite...
GCCTGATTCCTCGCCGCCTGTGGCAGCTCACTCATTCATTTTGCAGCGGACTTTGCAGCCTGCGGCTGCAAAGTCCGCTGCAAAAAACCTACTGCGAACCGCCGCAGGCGGTGAGGAGTCCTGAATAGTTACTCAAATTAATCCAAAAAAGTGCATTTGTAAAGGGATATTTATGGACGGTCTAACTCTCCAAGTCATTTCAATAGGAACCATACTCATTGCTCTGGTTGTGGGTCTGTTCTTACGTCGCCTGCTGGTGGAACGTCTCAAAAAAACTGTACTCGACAACTGGCTGATACAAGTATTGGGTATCCTTGTCATCATCCCCCCGGTTATCATAGGTTTTGTGGTCTTACCTATCATTAGTGGCTGGTCCCCCACCCAGGTGGGCAACTACTGGAACTTTATCAAAAATTTGCTTCCAGTATTGCTTGCACAACCCGATTATCAGAGCTTTTTCCGGAACCTCATATATAGCACCATTATCATCCTGTTAGCTATAGGGGTAGGACGAACGTTCGTCAAGCTTGCCTTTCGCGGAAGAGTTGAAAACCACATTAGTATTAATATTCGTACCCTGATTGGACGTATCTCCTTTATTCTTATCATGATCATTGCTTTCTTCTGGATACTCTCTATCTGGGGTGCGTCGCTCACAGTGCCTACTGCCGCTATTAGCATAATTACTGTCGGTCTTGCTCTCGTTGTTCAGGATATTCTGAGAAATTTAGCGGCAGGTTTATACCTTCTTCTGGAAGGGCCTTTTCATATCGGAGATTACATTACGACATCCAACTATACCGGGAAAGTAGAGGATGTACAACTTCGGGCTACTAAACTACGTATTCTCAATGGAGAACAGGTCATCGTCCCCAATGCTATGCTCTTCAGCGATATCGTAATCAATAAAACGATCTATAAAGAGAGGCGTGCCACCATCACTATTACAATGCCGCAGGAGGAATATGATAAAGCTCAAGCGCTTGAACATATTCTCATTACCATCAAGGAAGTAAACGGCGTGATGGCGAATCCAGAACCGACACTGAGCCTGAGCGCCATTGCAGGCTCCTTCGGCGGCGCTACAGGTGCAGTGAGTGGCTATAGCGGCGAGATTATTACGCTCACCTTACACTTCTGGATTCCGGAAGCTCAAGATACTGTAGTTTCAGATGCCATGATCGCTCTACGTGCTGCCCTGCCTAAGGCCGATCTCGCCATTCGTGAACCCGATGGGCTATAGTAGAGTTTAGTATAGGAACTGTTCCTTTGTGAGCGCAGAAACGTTGATATATCAAAGGTCATCAGCAAACATACGACGTATTGGTGTATTGGGAGGTACCTTCGACCCGGTACACTATGGTCATCTCGTAATTGCTGAGGAGGTGTATGCTACACTTGATCTCGATGAGATGGTCTTTGTACCTACCGGGCAGCCGCCTCATAAAACGCAGGAGGTAATCACGCCAGCGGAACATCGCCTGGCAATGCTCGAGTTAGCGATTGCTTCGAATCCGCATTTTACGATCTCGCGGGTTGACGTGGATCGTCCAGGACCATCATACACTGTAGATACACTCAGACTATTACATGAGCAACAGGGAGAGGAAACGGCCATCTACTTTGTAATTGGCGGTGATAGCCTGGAATACTTTCTTACCTGGCGCGACCCTGTCAGTATCCTTGAGCAAGTGAATCACCTTGTAGCAGTCAGGCGTCCCGGATATAATGAGTCCGAAGAATACTATGATCGGCTGGAGGCTCGCCTACCAGGAATCAAGCAACATCTGCTGGTTGTGGAGGCTCCACAATTTGAAATCTCTGCAACCGACTTACGTTTGCGGGTTGCAGAAGGCCGACCTATTAAATATCAAACTCCTGAAAGCGTTGAGAAGTACATTAAAGAATTTGGTTTATATCGATAGAAGTTAACCAAAAGAGAATGGGAAGAAGTGCATGGCGCCAATGCATCTTGAATTGGGCGATCGGTTACGTTTGCGCAAACCGCATCCTTGTGGGGGCTACGACTGGGTGGTAGTGCGCCTGGGAGCCGATATCGGCTTACGCTGCGAAAAATGTGGTCGTCGTGTATTATTGCCTCGTGCAGAAGTTGAGCGACGCACCAAGCAGGTACTTTCACACACAATAGATGCGGATGCATCGTCATCCCTTGACTGACCGTGTAGAACACAGTAGGGTTCCTTTAAATTCAAATGGATCAGTGAGGGTTACACACGAGGAGATTGTGTTATGGCAACAGCCGCTCAACAAAGTGGGTTTCTTACTCTGCTCAAGAAGAGGAATTTCCTGCTCTTGTGGCTGGCACAATTGATCTCCATGACGATTCTCAACGCCTCCAACTACGCGCTGCTCGTACTGATAGAAGAAATCACCGGGTCAACGACACTTGTAGGGCTTGCAATTATCTGCTTTAGTCTCCCGGCCTTGATCATTGGCGCTCCCGCGGGCGTCTTCGTTGATCACAGGAATAAACGTCGCGTTTTGTTCTACAGCAATTGTCTGCGAGCAATAGCTACGTTCGGCTTTGTGATCTCTTTACTGATCAATCGCTCGGAACTTGTGACGGTTTACCTGCTCACCTTCTTGATATCCAGCATTGGCCAGTTCTTCACCCCGGCCGAAGGCGCTTCTATTCCCTTGCTGGTCGATGAGGAAGAGTTAACTTCCGCGCTCTCGCTTTTCAATATTACGTTCATGTTGTCACAGGCAATCGGCTTCATCCTCTTCGCGCCAATAATTCTCAGCTTTCTACCCACCTTCAACATCTTCAACGTCCTGATCTTCCCGGTTGAAATGCTCTACGCGATCATTGGCGTACTGTATCTTGTATGCGCTCTGCTGATTGCGTTTATTCCGCACAAAAATTTTATCGAGCAAAAGCGCAAAAATACCCAGCCGATTGGCCCGCAATCGCTTGGCGCCTTGCATAATGTATGGAATGAAACGCGCGAGGGCTGGAGTTTTATCCGCCACAACAGTCAGCTCTTTTTAGCGGTGATCCAGCTCTCGTTTGCAGGTGTACTCTTGCTAGTGATCGGTGAACTTGCTACACCGCTTGTCACCAAGCTGTTTAATCTACCAGCTAGCTCCATGGCGATCGTTTTTGCTCCCGCTGGTATTGGCCTCGTCGCCGGTTCAATCTTTATGCCGCGCATCCTCCTACGCCTCGGTAAGGAACGCGCCATATTTATCGGTAGTATAGGCCTGGCTATCACCATTGTCCTTTTGCCATTATCTACTCTGCTAGCGCATTTCATGGAACACCATGGCTTAAGCTCCAGGCCAATTTACCTCGCTGCAGTTCCTCTACTCATGTTCATAGCCGGGGTAACAATTGACTTCATCAATATTCCAGCGCAAACAGCTATCCAGGAACGCACACCCGAATGGATCAAGGGACGAGTCCTGGCCCTACAACTGATGCTGTACAATGCTTGCTCCATTCCAATCATCCTGTTCATTGGAGCCTTTGCCGATGCGTTTGGACTCTCCAACGTAATCTACCTGATCTGTGTGATCATTGTTAGCTTTGGAATCTGGGGAAGGTACTATGAAAGCAAACAAAAAGCTTCGAGCAATAAAGGGGAAATGCAAGAAGAGGTAGCAGAGTTAACCGAAACCGAGACCGTGAAAAGATAGAAGTGTAGTTATACACTGCCCGAAGGAGCAATATGGACCCCGCCCAAGCAGCACAGATGAACGCATACCTACCCTGGCTTGCACTCGCCGGGGTTGTTGTGCTTTTCCTCATACTTCGTTTGACACGCAAGGAACTGAGGCGGCGAGTTGACGCGATTGGCTACCGATTGCGAGGAGAACGAGGCCTGCTGATCTGGTTCTGGCTGAACGCACCTGGAGTGATGCTCCACGAATTGAGCCATGCTTTAGTGGTTTTGTTCTTCTACCCATTTGGCTTCCGCATCACCAGCATCACGCTTTTTCGTGTCAGACCCAGGATGCAAACTAGATATGCCGGTCGCAATATGAAGATCGGGGGGAGGCAATCGCTCCAACTTGGTGAGGTGCAATACATCCGGCCACAAGGTAAGTTGGTGAGCTACATCGGAGATGGGTTCAGCGGAATCGCTCCCCTATTTGGGGGCATCGCAATGTTCATACTGCTCTACTGGGTAGCTACGGGTTACAATCTCTGGGATTATGTGAACAATCAACTAAGCATCACGAACATCCTACGGCCAGGCTGGCCATGGTGGACCCTACTATTCGCCCCCTACCTCATTTTGACGATCACCTCCGAACTTTGGCCAAGCAGCCAGGACTGGCGAGGAGCACGCTGGCTGGTCGGCGGAATACTTTTCCTGGTTATCGCGACGATTGTAATCCTCTGGTCCACCAGGTATCTCGTTTTCAACAACGCTTTCCTGCACAGTGCCGCGTCAATTGCCGCCTACATCGATTTCGCGCTAATTGTGCTTGTCGCGTTAGATATCGTGTTTCTGGTGATAGCCGAGGGGATAGTACAGCTTCTGCGCAGGTAGATACGTGAAGAAATCGGGCGTATGAATTGTTTGTAGGCAAGCAACCGACCGTAGGGGCCGATTTATCGTGCCCACCGCCGATTTATCGGCCAGCACAGGCGGTTTCCCAGCAAGCCAGAGAAGCCGATAAATCGGCCCCTACAGCTTCCTGAAGCTTGTTTACCAACAACTAGTTCATACACCTGAAAAAATCAGTAAGGCTGACAATTCATATAATTTAACGAGGTAAACTTATGAAACACACGTTATCCATTTCAGAAGTTCAAAAGGAAATTACCCGCCTACCTGAGCATTTCGCAGAGGAACCAGGAGCCGTTACTGTCACCCAATATGGGAAGCCAGTTATGGCTATCTTGCCTTTCAACACATACAGGTCATTGCTCGAAACAATTGAAGCACTGCAAGAAACCCTGGAGATTCTGCAGGATGAAGAGCTGATGACTACATTCCACGAAAGCGTCAAGGCACTACAAAGTGGTGAATTGGTGGATTGGGAAGATGCGAAGCGGGAGTTAAGATGAGATGAGTTTACCCAACCTGTAATGCCTCACCAATCAAACTTGTCAACCAGGAACGTCCGGCTGTAATGCAGCAGAATTGGACTTCCGTGAGGGCAGACGGCCGGAGCAGAGGCACTTGCAAGAGCCGTGATTAAAGAGCGTTGCTCATCCATGCCAAGCTCGCGCCCACGACGGAGGGCAGAACGACACGCCAGGCCAATCAACAGGCGATCCTCCCAGTCGCTGCTATCCTCCGCCGCTATATGTGCAAGTTCTGGCAGATGTCCCGCTAGTTGTTCCTGGCCGACACTGTTGGGTACAGAGCGAATGAGGAAACTACGTCCACCGAAACGCTCGCATTCCAACCCTAAACCACGTAGAATGGGTAAGCGCTGCTCAAACAGTTCTGCCTCGTGACGTTTCAACTCGACCATCACAGGCTCCAACAAAAGGTGAGATTCGGTCCATTGCTCCCCATCTTCGTCGGGACGGACATCCGCACCAATATAGACACGACGCAGGTGTTCATAAATCACACGCTCATGCGCTCGATGTTGATCAATCAAATACAGGCTCCCATCGGGCGTTTCGGCCAGGATCACAGCCTGTTGTAATTGCGCGAGTGGCCTAAGCGTCGCCAGTATCTCCGCCGACCCGGGACCAGCTTTCTCGGCCTGGTATTCGTGTGCCGATTCTGCCACACGCAGGCCTCGACGATAAGGGATATGCAGATGCCGTTGATAGACAAGTCCTGGGCCAGGAAACTGCATGTCTTCGGGCAAGGCAGGGCTGCGTTCCAGAACCGCTCGTATGTTTTTCTTCACCGCCGCTGCTACTTCGGCTTCCGGCCCTAATCTGACCTCGGTTTTTGCTGGATGGACATTGACATCCAATTCTTCAGCAGGAAGATCGATGTGCAACACAAGCAAGGGATGTTTTCCTTTTGGCAAGAGTCCACGATAGCCAGCTTCAAGCGCCTCCTGCAATGGACGTGACTGCACCCAACGGCCATTGATGAAGAGAGTTATATGTTGCCGGCTTGCCTGGGCTAAGGCCCTGTTACCGACATAGCCATCTAATGTAAAGGCATGCGTACCCCCTTCAGCGGAGGAACCAAAGGAGATCGGGTTGAGCATTTCGGCCAGGGGCAGGTGATAGAGTTCAGCGAGAGTCGTGGCAAGATTCCCACCACCACTCGTTTGTAAGACCGGGCGCTCTTCAATCGCGAGTTGAAAGCGTATTCCAGGGTAACCTACAGCGAAGCGCCGCAGTAATTGCGTGATATGTCCGGCCTCGGTACGCGGGTCGCGCATGAACTTAAGACGAGCAGGCACATTGTAAAATAGATCGCGTACTGTGACTGTTGTACCATGTAAACGCGCTCTGCGTCCTCTCTCTGTGATCTCTCCCCCTCTAAGGATGATAAAGGTAGCTGGATGTTCTTCGCTCAACTCTTCAGTTTCGATGGCCCGGCTTAGAAGTGTCAACTCTGATACGACGGCAATGCTGGCTAGTGCTTCTCCGCGAAACCCTAATGTATGCAGGTGGCTGAGATCTTCAACGCTGCTGATTTTACTGGTGTTATGGCGCGCGTAGGCTCGCTCCAACTGATCTTCGGGGATACCATAGCCATCATCGGTGACTCGAATGAGGCGCAGTCCACCGCCACGAATCTCAACACGTATCTCGCGGGCGTCCGCATCTATGGCATTCTCCACGAGTTCTTTGACAACTGAGACGGGACGTTCGATGACTTCACCAGCTGCTATGCGTTCCGCTACATCAGGCGATAGAGTGTGTATGGGGGTGCGAGAGATTTGCGTTGCCGGCATCGAGAAAGCACTCCATCTACTGTTTTTGCTTATCAACATTCATCAGTTGCAATCTTCTTTTTCTCTGCATCACAAACAATAGATTCAGTGCATCAAGTGGTGTGATTGCACATACATCGATCTGATCCAGCTCGGATGGTGTTACTTTGGCCTGTTCCAGTCTTTGTGCAGCTAGACGAGCCTCTTCACTTTGCCATTCATAGTCTCCGGCGGGCGCAATGAAGTTGGCCCCTATTTCATAAGGATCATTTCCATCTGCGACTAACGATCCATTATGCCGGTAATGGATTGTGTTGTATCCATTGCTGGCGATTATAGCAGTTATTGCTGTACCGTCTTTTGTAGCTTCCAATTGCTTGAGGACCTCTTCAGCTCTCCGCACTATACTCATGGGCATACCTGCCAACTTCGCTACGTGCACGCCGTAGCTCCGACCGATACTGCCTGGAGTTACCCGGTGCAAGAAAACGATCTCACCCTCTTCATCTTCGCTAATTGCCATTGTATAGACGCGGAGGCGCGGGAGTTCTTCCGCCATGGATGCCAGTTCATGATAATGGGTGGCAAAGAGCGTCCGGGCTGCCGTCACGTTGTGCAGATGCTCGACAACTGCTCGCGCAATCGCTAACCCATCGTAAGTACTTGTACCTCTACCGATTTCATCCAGGATAATCAAGCTATGTCCCGTGGCATGATACAGGATGGTGGCCGTTTCTTCCATCTCGACCATGAACGTACTTTTGCCGGAGGCGATATCATCTTCCGCGCCGACACGCGTAAAAATGCGATCTACCAGCCCAATGCGAGCACTACGCGCGGGCACAAAACTGCCGATCTGTGCTAAAAGAGTGATGAGCGCAACTTGGCGTAGGTAGGTTGACTTTCCCGCCATGTTTGGCCCGGTCAATAAAAGAATGCGCGCTCCAAGCTCTGCATCGGCTTCGAGCCGCGTATCATTTGGAATGAAGACATCCCCATCCAGGGTATACTCGACAACCGGGTGCCTGCCTCCGCTGATCTCCATGCTGCTCTCCTGCTGTAGCACCGGGCGCGTATAACCTTGATGGGCCGCTACCTCCGCGAAACTTAAGAGCACATCAACTTGTGCGATAGCCGTAGCAGTCGCTATTAACTGTGAATAGAAGACACTCAGTTGCCGTAACACATCCGTGTAGATACTACGCTCCATCTCTTCGATACGCTCTTCCGCGCTCAGGATACGAGCCTCATGCTCTTTGAGTTCGGGAGTAATATACCGCTCTGCACTGGTAATCGTCTGTTTGCGTATATAGTCAGCTGGAACCTGGTTAAGTTTGCTATTGCTGACCTCAATGTAGTAACCAAAAACCTTATTAAAACCTACTCGCAATGATTTGGCGATACCAGTACGTTCGCGTTCGCGAGCCTCTAAAGAGACGATCCAGCGGCGTGAGTCGCGAATGGAGGCGATAAGCTCGTCGAGTTCGGCACGAAAGCCTGCGCGGATCAGGCGCCCATCGACTTCCTGTGCATCCTCTTCATCCACACGAGTCAGCGCTCGATCTATCAGGTCTGTTACCTGCGGGCAGGCATCGAGTTGGTCTGCGAGTTCTAGCAGGAGTGAAGAATCGCAACCTCGAAGGAGTTCGTATAGTTGCGGAATCACCAGCAGATACTCACGTAAGGCTAACATCTCACGCGGCACGGCGGTTCCCTGGCGCATGCGGCCGGCAATACGCTCAAGATCGCCCAATCTCTGCAAACAGATAGTGAAACGGCTGCGTATGGCCGGGCTTTCGTAAAGCTCCTCCACGCTCTGCAAACGGGCTTCGAGTTCGCCAAGGTCGAGCAGCGGTTGAGTGATAGCTCGCCGCAGCTGGCGTGCGCCCATGGGGGTGATTGTTCGATCCATGACACCCAGCAAACTGCCCTGGGCTGAGCCGCTGCGCGCACCTTGCAAAAGGTCGAGGTTGCGCTGGGTGTGCGCATCCAGCACCATGTAGCTTGTCGTACGGTATGTTCGCAGCCCGGTCAAGAGTGAGAGGAGCTTGCCGTTCATCTTTTCGAGATAGGCGACGATTGCTCCCGCTGCCGCAATTGCTTGAGGAACCTGGGAGCAGCCAAAAGCGTCGAGTGATTGAACATGAAAAAGCCGGCATAGCCTCGCTCGCGCTGTCTCTATTTCAAAGAAGTATGAGGGACAATTGGTGATCGTCATAGTTTCAGAGGGAAAATGGTAGGCATCCTGGCGGTTTCCCTCCACAAGCAGGCATTCTGAGGGCACAAGTCGCTGTAACTCCGCTTCCAAAGCGGCGGGTAACTCGTCCGCGGTAAACCAGGTGACACTAAACTCACCAGTGCTGACATCTACCGTCGCCAATGCGGTTTGAGTGCGTGCTGGCGCTATGGCGGCAAGGTAATTGTTCTGCCTGATTGGCAGGAGATTTGGTTCTGAAAGCGTGCCCGCTGTGAGTATACGTGTCACAGCACGTTCGACAGGCTGATGTCCTTTGCCTACTTCTCCCACCTGGTCACAGATCGCCACTTTGTATCCCCTGCGGATCAGTTTCCCTACGTAATTATCCAATGCATGTATCGGTATTCCAGCCAGGGGAACTCTCTTCTCATCACCATAGGAGCGCGCAGTCAGTACAATCTGTAGTTCGCGAGAGGCGATATAAGCGTCTTCATCGAAGGTTTCGTAGAAATCCCCAACCTGGTATAAAAGTATATAGTCAGGATACTGGCTCTTCATCTGCAGGTATTGTCTACGAGCGGGCGTCGGTATCGACATGGGTTTTACTCTCTACCTTATTAGGATTTGCCTGTATTTTGTTGAAACACTTGTACTTTAACTCATTCTGCTTGTATTGTCAAAATTTGGAAACATCTATAGTTGACATTGCCTGAAGGCTGTCCTATGCTAAGATGAGTTAGTATCCGTTTCTCTCCAGCGAAGGACGAAAGTGAGGCAAGAATTTGGCTAATCCACGCAATGCTATGGAAATCAGACCCGGTTACCGCGGGCGAGCTTTTACTTCTGACCTGAGCGGTCAAGAGTTCTGGCTGGTTGTGGATAAAGGATTCCAGCCAATGGGCTTAGTTATAGGCAACTGCATCTATTCGATGGGTGCAGTACGCAACTGGTTAGTAGGCATCAAAAGCAATTTCCAGGGTGAACTGAAGGAATATTCCGAGTTAATGTATCAAGCACGAGAACTGGCCCTGGGCCGTATGCAATTTGAGGCGGATCAACTCGGAGCAGATGGAGTGATCGGCGTAGACCTCAAGGTGGAGTTTTTGCACAACAGTGAATGGATGGAAGTCACGGCCATCGGAACGGCTGTCCGTTGGGTGGGCACTGGACCCAATTTACCGCCGGTGGGGCAGGGGAAGGTATTCATTCCGGCTGGTTAGAAAAAGTTCACCTTACCATTTTGTCGATCCAGGTTTGCGCGTTCCACGACCGTACATTATAATTAACATAAACTGGGCAACCGTGGGGTTTAGCTCTCCTTTTGGCACTCGTTCGATTGAAGACTCGCGACCTAAAGGTCGCGACCAAATAATTTTTGGATGTCGAACTGCTTGAGCGTGTCGGCGCCACGCTCAAGCAGTTCGACACACAAAAATTTACCAGGGTTTTTCCTATCAGATTGTAGTTTGGCGAGAGCGGCGGCCAGGGGAATATTGGAGACTTTCAGTTCCTGGGCCTCCAGTTTTTTATCTCCTTGTTTCCTTCCGCTTCTCCCGCCCCAAGAATTGAGGGATCGATGTATAAAGGTCAATCGGGTATGTTTGCCTGGCTGCTGCACCGCGTTGCAGGCCTGGGCGTGCTTCTGTTTCTACTCGTCCACATCGTGGATATTTCTCTCCTGGGGTTTGGTCCCAACGTCTATAATGAAGGCATCGCGTTGTTCGGTACCATACTTGTTCGTCTCATCTCCCTGGGACTGATTGCCGGCCTCTTATACCACTCCTTTAATGGCGTACGTATCATGCTTATTGACTTTGTCCCACAGGCCGTGCGCTACCAGAGGAGTATGTTCTGGGCTGTGATGATACTAACCATCGTGGTCTTCCTCCCCATGGCTTATTTTGTTATCGCCCCGGCCTTTGGCATAAATGCGGGTAATACGGCCTCTGGCATGTAGCAATGTATGATTTCTTTACAGGGAAATCTGTGAATTAGGAGAACAGTAATGCGTATTTCTACAGGTTATGGCAGTCGCCCAACAAGTGGCGGATTTGAAACCTTTTCCTGGTATTTCATGCGAATCAGCGCTATTGGGCTTTTCTTTCTTGCCATCATTCACTTGTTTATTAACCACGTCACAACCGACGTTGCTTGTACAAGCTATCAGTTGATCGCGGCGCGCTATGCCAACCCGTACTGGCGGGTCTACGACTGGCTCCTGCTTACCCTTGCGCTTTTACACGGCATGAATGGCCTGCGCGTGGTCGTTGATGATTATGTACAAATCCGTGCCTGGCGTATTCGCATAGAATCTCTACTGGGATTGTTAACATTGGCGTTCTTTATGGTGGGGACCGTTACACTGATCACTTTCCAACCGGTAGCCGGGAGCCTGGGGCCTCACTGCCTTAAATAGTGTAAAAGACAGCCTTCTAGGGCTAGGATACTACACTATTTCAGCCCTGCCACCTGGTGCAGGTAGGTGTCGTCACACACCTGCTTGAGCAGGAAATCGGCGACATCAGCCCGCGAAATCTTCGCGCTCATGGAAGCTCTATGAAAAACGGCGTTTCAGACGAACGAATAGGATTGCGCTGCTGGCAAGACTCGTTGGAAAGCTCGTGCAATGGGAGAATCCCCTGGCATCCAGGATACGTAATGCCATTATGAAGCGAATTCCCGTGAGCCTGCAATTGAAAGTTCTGATGTGGATTATAGATTATAAACCTTGATGCCTCATAGGCTAGTACGCATCAAGC
>Ga0137393_10002583_pt1 | contig 11787 bp, 14 predicted proteins | sample 15con2h34BmetaG_FD_101396 | JGI IMG/M metagenome (GOLD analysis project Ga0137393, IMG submission 101396) | Vadose zone soil microbial communities from Angelo Coast Range Reserve, California, USA - 15con2h3.4B metaG | ecosystem: Environmental > Terrestrial > Soil > Vadose zone > Saprolite...
ATCTGGCGGTTCCTCGCATACCCGAAATTAACACTCCCGTTCCAAATCCGCGTCAGCCGCTTGCTCCACGTGGCGTTAACTTGATCTGTGTCTACCCCATTAAACACTCCGCTGCCGCCGCTTACTCCATGCATGTAGCTCAACGCGATGCTACTCTGATTGAATGCATAGGTTAGCGACGCGTTTCCGGAGCCTGAGATCCGTTCTGTCGAGCTCCCAAGGGGAACCCGAAACGTGGTAAATTCTGGCCCACCCGCGAGTTTCAGTGCCATTCTCCCGGTGATCTTCCTTCCGTATTCAAACTGGACGACGTGGTCACCGAGAGCTTGCGGATCACCCGGATAACGATAAGCGCCAAATCGGTACGTAAAGCCTATGCTATTCCTCCGAGTGATAGAGTAATCGTACCCGGCGTTAAGAATTTGGGTGTTGCTGTCGATATTTCCTGGGTCGATGAAGCGCAAGATCCCGTACGATCCTGCGACCGTGACGGACCCTCTCGCGCTCACTTTGTACGTAAGTTGAGCGCCAGACGAATTACTGTATCGAGGACCGATTGTCGTCAGGATGGTTTGACTTGGTACATAACCAGTCTGCAGTCCGGGCAGAGGCACGGCGAGACTGCCGGCGATCCCTGGTGTGGATAATCCGCTAGGACCCCCGAATCCAAAGCTGCTTTGCGGCAAATAAGAAAATTCGTCAACAAAGAGTACCTGCCATTTTCTTCCATCCATCTCGTAGTTCGCCGAAAGCTGTTGGTATTGTCCGTTACCTTGTCCGCTGTCGGTCGAGAAGTAGCCACCGCCTGAATAGTTTGCTGATAGGGTGGAATGCCTCCAGGCTCCCAGCAAACTCAGATCCGTGCTCACAAAACTAGTCGTGTTCCAACCGGAGTTTGCCGCTGCATTCAGGGAATTCGAGCGTGCAGTGTTGCTGTATTCAATCCCCGGCACCCAATAACTGTGCCGGATTTCAGGAGTTCCGAGCGTGGGGTTCTGGACGCCGCTGAGAGGCTGGTTATCCGGCTGAATGGATGGTGTCACCTGATTCGTGTCCTGCTGATTGTCGGCTGTATCGAGAAGCAGCGAATATTGATGCGCCGCTGGTTTTGGTTCTTGCTGGGCCAGCAAGGGCGATGCGCAGAGACACGCAGCCGCCATCCATAAAATCCCATACGCGACTTTGTTAAAATCGTTCATTGCGTACCTCACGGCACCACGATCACGTCTCCGGGCTGCAATTCGATGTTCTGTTCAGGATTTTTGCCACTGATCCCTTCCTTGTAATTGAATGGGAGCTTGACCTGCTTGCCGTTCTCGGTTCGGAGCACATGAATGTTCTTTATTCGTGCAAACTGAGTGAATCCGCCACAGCTCGAGAGCGCCTGGAGCACGGTCATGTGTGGCAGGAGGGGGTATGCCCCTGCCTTCGCGACCTCTCCGGTCACGTAAATCCGCCGGCTGTTGATTTCCGTCACGCTCACGGTCACTTGCGGGTTGTTGATGTACTTCTTCAACCCTTCCGAGATTGTGCTCGCGAGCTGCATTGCGGTAAGCCCCGCTGCCTGCACGTCGTTCAGGAGCGGCAGAGAGATCATGCCATCGGGCCGCACTGGTACCGTTCGCGTCAGTTGGTCTTCTCTCCAGACATCGATTTTCAATACGTCCTGCGGTCCAATCTTGTACGCCGGCTCCTGCCCAGTGCTCTGTACCGCTGCTGCAGTGGTTGGTCCTTTTGGGTCCTTCGCTTCTTCCTTCTTATCCTGCAGGGTGCGGAGCTCACTTCTTGCGTGTGTGCTGCCCACCATCAACGAGGCCGTCAGCAATATTAGAATCTTGGTTCTCATTGCTATTCTTCACCTAACGCGGCTTCTACGCTTCCAAGCCTGTCTGCTTGATCTTGTACAGGAGAGACTTGTAGCTGATCTGAAGTTCCCGCGCCGCTCGCTTCCGATTCCAGTGCGTCCGTTCTAGAGCTCTCAGAATCAACTCGCGCTCCGCTTGCCGCGAAGCCGCGCGTGCTGCTACTTTCAACGAGAAACTCCGCTGTTCCTCCGGAAGCTTCGTTTCCACCTTGGGTCTCGTCCGAAGCTCGTCGATAGCCTTCCGGGCATCGCCAAGCACTGCGACCTCTCGCGCAAGGTTTTCCAGCTCCCGGATGTTCCCTGGCCAGTCATGGCTCACGAAGAATCCCATTTCTTCAGCGCTCAGCACGGGAGCTTCGCGTCCCGATTCAGCGGCATGCTTCGCGAGAAAATGCTCCAACAAAGTAGGGATGTCTTCCCTTCTGTCCCTCAACGGGGGCAGGCGTAGGCAAACGCCGTTGATTCGAAAATATAACTCCCTTCGAAATCTCCCTACGTCGATCTCCGTCTCAAGATTCCTGCACGTGGAGGCGATTAAGCGCACGCGGTTGTGGCTGTTTTCGTCGATCTCCCCATCCGGTAGGAGCGAGAGTAGAAACTTTTGGCACGCAAGGTCCAGCTCATCGATCCCGTCAAGAAACAGGGTTCCCAGACGGCCTTCAGGATCCTCACCATTGCCCCGCAAATCGGACTTCAGCTGGGCGAGGAATTCTCCCGGTTCCAGGGCTCGGCAGCTCAACTTCTTGAGTGGCGTGTGGCAATGCTTGGAGAGCCTGTGAATCAGGCGCCCGTAGACTTCTTTTCCGGTTCCGCTCTCTCCAAACAACAGCACAGGAATGTCAGTGGCTGCCATCTCCCGCACAGTCGTGTTCAAGTTCTGAATTGCAGGCGAGTGCCCATACACGAAGCCTGGGGCGCCAACTAGATCCTCGGCGTGACTGAGGGAAGTACTCATGTCTGGATGGGTTTAGAAAGCAAGTCGGATTCCAAGTTAGTTCAGTCGCCACAACCTAGTCGGCATCTAACCTGTTCTGAATCTGCGAGTTAAAAGGATTGCGATTCAGGGGCGGCCAAGAAGGTCGTCAAAATCCCATTTTCCTTCCACGAAGTGGTAAGATCTTTTCCATCTCCGGACTTCCTCTTGCCCTCTTGCCCCTAGAACGATTTTCTGTCGTGGCTTTGTAAGAAAGCGACCTACCAGCGTCTTGCAAGGGAATATTTTGCATCGATAGCCACTGTCAGGCAATTAACTGCTTGCTTATGAAATGCTTACCTTGGTCATGCAAAGGGATGATGATTGCTGGGATGCAGACCGGGATTTCGTATGGTACGTGCCTCCCGGCAGGAGCATGAATTCATCTTTCAGCCCCCGGAGCCGGGTACAGCGGCGTTGCTCCTGGCGGGGATAATTATCCGTTGTTGTTGTCAAATACTAGGCTCGGCACAAGCGGGTATCCGCGAATTGCAGCTCGAGCCCTCAGGATTTCGTCAAGACAAAGTTTCCAGCGATCAGGGCATCCACGCCCGAACAGAAGTAACTTCGCACCGCATCGCGCGGTGTGATCACCAAGGGTTCACCGAAGAGATTGAACGAAGTGTTCACCAGCAGCGGCGCCGGGGCGTTTTCTCCGAAGCGTTTAAGCAGCTTCCACAGCAGGGGATTTGCGGCGCGTTGGACGAGGTGCAGACGGATCTGGTCCCCTTGCAGGAGGAATTCCCTCAGCATTTCACGGCATTCTCGGCGGGCAAACCCCATAGTTGCCATAAATTGTCCCGCGGGAGAACACTCGAAAAAGCGAGCGTGATCTTCTTCGGGAATCGAGAGTGCAAAGGGGCGAAAGAATTCCCGGTGTTTCACATAATCGTTGAGGTTTTCTTTCACGTAGTCGGCCCACGGAGAAGCCAACAGGCTTCGATTTCCCAAAGCCCGCGGACCGAATTCTGCCGCGCCCTGGAACCAGGCAACGATTTTGCCTTTGCAAAGAAGTCGAACTGCTTCTTCGATTTTTCGATCATCAGAATCCACCCAACGATAGGCCGTCTTGCAATTATCGAGCACATTCTTAATTTCCTCGTTCGAATAACCTGGACCCCAATCCAAGCGCACAATGGGCGCGGACCGAGGTTTCTTCTGCACCTTGTGCCAAGCCAGCCATGCGGCGCCTAGAGCCGTCCCTTCATTTCCCGCTGCCGGCTGAACGAAAACTTGGTCGAAGCCAGTGTTCCTTTCCACGTCGGATACTATCAGCGGATTCAGGAACAGCCCGCCCGCCAGACACAAGGATTTGAACCGGAATTGCTTGCGGAGATGCTCGAGAAGGTCCGTCACGACGATTGAACACGCTCGTTGGACGCTCGCCGCGATATTTGCACGAAGCTGTTCGCTTGCGACTTCCCGGGCTGGATTGAGAATTCCAATGCGCTGGTAGAACTCATTTGAAAAGGCCACCTGACCAGCAAACCCACGGCGAAAAAATCGTGGATTGATACTTGGCCAGGGATCTCTTCCACGCCGCAGGATTTCCAGGAAAAGATTAGAAAAGACGGGTTCTCCGGTCATGCTGAGCCATTGTGTTTTGTGTTCCTCGGAATGCCACTGAAAGCCAAGGAGTTCCGTAACTTGGGAATAGACCCACGCGACAGAGTTTGGGAAGCGAATCGAGCGAAGCTCGCGAATCTCCGACCCCTCACCCTCGGCGAGAAGACCACAGCGTCCATCTCCCTTGTCGTCTAAGGTGAGAATCAGTGCGCTGTCGAAGGGAGAAGCGTAAAAGGCGCTCGCACCGTGGCAGAGGGAGTGCTCAAAGCGGATTACGGGAACCGCTGGTTTGCCTACGAGAATGCCCAGAATTCTAAGGTTGTTCAGTTGCCTCGATAATTCGTTGGCCAGGTCAACCTGATAATAGATACTTGAAATAGGCGCCCTGAGTAGCTCTTTAGCACGAAATAGCGCTTGCCTAGCCCACGCTTTCACTGGCCGGCCGCTTACCGCGACGAGGCCAATGTCTTTCCATTGCGCCCGAGCGGTCTTGAGAGCGAAGTCGATTGCTTGGCGTGGAATGCCCTCACATTTCCGTGTACGAAGGAGTTTGCCCTCCTCGATGGCGGCAATGACCGCGCCTTCGGCGAGTAAAACCGCCGAGGGATCATGCGCCAACGATATAGCAAGGATATTCATGTCCCGAAATTGCCCGCGTGAGTTTACTCCAAGGCTCTTATTCCGTGTCAGCACAATTAGATTTCTGCCGGGCAAGTTAACGCATCCTAGGTCCACCCGACTCATTTGTGCGGCCGATGGCGGTGCTGTAAGCTCTTTCGGTCCGGTCGGGATGAAGTCAATAAGCTAATGCAGGTCCTCAAACCGGGGAAGTTTGACAGACGGCCAGACACATGAAGGTGTTCCGCTGGGGCTCGTTGGCTGGCATAGACTGCGTGTCGTTCAGACTCCGGTGAGGTCACAGAAGCCCCTGCGCGTGTAGCCTGGCTGGCGAGCCTTCTTCACACCAACCTTCCTCTGTATACGGCTGAGTGTGGCCTTCTGTGCCGATGACGGCCTGCTTCCGCTGTACGGCATACCCGCCACGCTCCACTCTGTGTCAGTCATCGCTGCGAGCAGCGCGAGAATCGCCAGGAACGGGATTGACTTGACCTCCTCGCGGACGAAGAATACGCGGTTGCCCGTCGCCGACCTGCTGCGGCAGTCGGTGTGCGCTCGCTTGGCGGGGTAAGACGATGCCGGGCCTTGCGAAGCCTCGTTCCCATTCACGTCGTTGAGGCACGAGGGGCCCTGCTCGCGCCCCCTGATAGGAAGACGATCAACGAGCGGCACTCCCTTGGCCTCGAGAATGGGCGAAGGCTTGCCAGATAGTAATAGTACCTACGCAGATGAAGTCATCACGCCGGAATTAGGGAAGGCCCTGCACAATTGTGGTAAACATTTGCAAATAAGGATTTTGGACGCAAGACCGTCACTTTGCGCATTGTAATAAATCCTTTATTATCAATATCAAGGAAGCCGGAAAAACTCCCTCGGACTTCTTACTTTTGGCATGATGATTGCAGACACATCTTATCAATAGTATGTCGCTCTAGAGGTATTACCCTGGAGGAAGCGTGAAGAAACTATGGATCAGTGTCGGAGTAACGGCGGTTTTCGCTTTAGCCTCTGGGGGCGCTGCAAAGGCGGATGACATCCACCTTTGCGCTACCGCTGCGGCTTGCACTGGAAATCCTGACAGTGTGCAGCTCACCGGTTCGACGACGGCTTATGTATACGGTAAGACGTACAACCCAACCCCGGACACGCTGTTTGTCGCGGTCTTGACTCCCGTCGCCGACAATTCGGGCAACTGGAATAGCGTTAGCGGTCTGACGCTATCGCAAGTGCTTAACGAATCCCCTTCGCAGCTCTTCCCAAACTTGTCTAGCGCTATATGCAACCTAGAGGGGGGCGCCGGCTGTGGCGGGGCGAGCACCGGCTTTTCAGCAATGAGTTTTAACGTTACGGATTTCCCAGTGAACTCGCTGAACCCATGGTCCGTCGGTGTGCCGGACACGAGTCCACTGTCCTTCACGCTGCCAGGCTCTCCATCCGGTGGCGACATTTACATTGCATTCTTAGAGGATGCTACCGGCGCCCTCGTTGCGGTCAGTCCGTGGAGCTCGAGTCTACTCGTTACCCCGGAACCCGGAACGTTGACCCTGATGGTCACCGGTCTGATCGGACTTGGCGCTATCCTCCGTCGGCGGATTTCGAATTCGTAACTTTCGCCACACTTTGGGCCACAGCGTGCGAATCTGCGCCATGCCCGATTGCCAGATCTGATTCGGCGTGCTGGCCTGCAGGCGACCACACCCCCTCTCCGACAGGCACGGAGACGCGGTGACGACCTTACTAGCAACCCACAATCTCCCAGCACCTGCTTGCGGTTCGCACGCAGAGCTTCCGCCAGATCCACGAAACCACCCGTCGATACTCGTACGCCAGCTTCTCCCCGCACGCCACCACGATCTGCTCATCGTAGCTTCGGTCGGAGCGGTTGCCTCGCGGCTTCTTCCAATAGTACAAGCTCGTTCTGGGCCGACGAGGAGGTGGGCTTGGCGTCCCATTCTGAGAGATCCGGCTTAAGCCTCTGTTTGCGGGCAATGGTTTACCAAATTCTGCGAAAACCCTTTCCGCGGGGGATTCCCATACAACGGGCTTCTACTAATGTATTGAAAGTAAAGGCTTTACTTGAATCGTTCTGGCATCGATGTTGCTTTCCAGATGATTCGTTATGGTGACACAACGCAATCGAAAAACCTCGCGTTTACACTTACACGCCGGCTTTCGTGTGGCCAAGAAAGGTTAACTTGTCCGAGCGAGATCGCGTACGGGTATTCGATACGACGCTGCGCGACGGCGAGCAATCGCCTGGTTTCTCCATGAATACCGCGGAGAAAATCCGCATGGCGCGGCAGCTGGCGAAGCTCGGTGTCGACGTCATCGAAGCGGGCTTCCCGATTTCCTCGCGCGGGGATCTCGAAGCGGTGCGCGCCGTGGCGAAAGAAGTACGGGATGTGCCAATCGCGGCGCTGGCGCGCGCAAAAAAGGCGGACGTGAGTGCTGCCATTGAGGCCTTGGAACCCGCGGCAGCTTCGCGCTTGCACATTTTTCTGGCGACCTCCGACCTGCATCTGCGCGTGAAGCTGAATATGACCCGCGAGCAGGCCCTCGAAGCAATCAGCTCGATGATTCGATTCGGCCGACAACAGGTCAGTGAAGTGGAGTTTTCCGCTGAAGATGCGGGCCGGACAGATATTGAGTTTCTGTGCCAAGTCTGCCGGGTTGCGGTCGATGCCGGCGCAACCATTCTGAATTTGCCGGATACCGTGGGCTACGCCGTGCCTGAGGAATACGGCGCAATGTTCCGCAAGGTGCGCGAGTACCTTGGCGATCCTGTAGGAGTTATGCTCAGTGCGCATTGCCATGACGACCTGGGGATGGCGGTGGCCAATTCGCTTGCCGCAGTTCGCGCCGGTGTTCGCCAGATCGAATGTACGATCAACGGAATGGGGGAGCGCGCCGGCAACGCTGCATTGGAAGAAATTGTGGTCGCGCTGGCCGTGCGCAAGGAGAGCTTCGGAGTTACAACAAGGATACACCTCGAAGAACTTTTTCCGACGAGCCGCATGCTCTCAGAAATTACAGGTGCAGCGGTACCGCCAAACAAGGCAGTTGTCGGCACTAACGCATTTGCCCATGAGGCAGGGATTCACCAAGATGGAATCATCAAGAATCCCGAGACATACGAAATCATTTCGCCGCAAAGGGTTGGCGTACCGGCCCGATCCCTCGTGCTTGGTAAACATTCCGGACGCAATGCGCTGCGCTTGAGTTTGCGGGATTTAGGGTATGAGCCCACCGACGTGGAATTGGCGGAAGTCTACCGTCGCGTGACGGCGCTCGCTGATCAGGAAAAGCATGTTCGGCAGCGGGATCTGGTGGCCATCGCCCACGAAGTCATCCGCCGCGGCGCCGTAGCATTCCCGGTGGAAGGCGCATCGCACGTAGCTTAGACGTTCAGTGGCCTTTTGAATTTAATTTAGTTCAGGAAGCGAAGTTTTTTGGGTTGTGACACGGACAGCTAGAAATGCCTTCCCCACGGTGACCGGGGACTCCTATGAAGAAGAACATCGTGTTGTTGGCGGGCGACGGTATCGGCCCGGACGTGACTCGAGCCGCTACCACTGTGCTGCGCGAAACGGCCCAAGAATTCGATCACCAGTTTGAGTTCGCAGAATTCCCAATTGGTGGCGCGGCGATCGATGTTGCCGGCGCATCGCTGCCCAACGCGACTCTGGACGCCTGCCGCAAAGCAGATGCGGTTCTTCTCGGCGCTGTCGGTGGGCAAGCGACCCGAAACGGGCTTGCTCGCACTTCGCCAAGGATTGGGCCTCTACGTCAACGTTCGCCCGGTGAAGCTCCTGGAGCCACTGTGAGGCATTTCACCGCTTAAAGTCGATCGCCTCGGCGATCTCGACCTGGAAAATCGTTCGCGAGCTCGCTGGCGGAATGTACTTTGGCGCGCGTGGAAACCTTATCGAAAATGGTGTGGAGCCCGCCTTTGCCACCGAATCCTGCTCCACGGCAGAAATTGAGCGCATCGCCAGCTTTGCTTACGCCCGAGCGGAGAGCCGTTTGCGCCGTCTGTGCTCGGTCGACAAGGCCAACGTGCTTGCCAGTTCACAACTCTGGCGCCGCACCGTTACTGCGATGAGCGCAGCGTATCCGGGAATCAAACTCGAGCACATGTACGTCGACAATGCGGCCATGCAGCTCACTTTGCGGCCGTCGCAATTTGACGTGATGCTCACGTCGAACATGTTCGGCGATATTCTGAGCGATGCCGCCGCAGCGCTAACCGGCTCAATTGGACTTATACCATCTGCGAGTTTCGGTTCCAGTGCACCACTCTTTGAGCCGGTTTACGGCTCAGCACCTTCGCTTGCGGGCAAAGATTCTGCCAATCCCGTTGGCGCCGTTCTCACGCGAGCATGATGTTGCGGGACGCCTTTGGTTTGTCGCTGGAAGCGGACTGGGTCGAACAATCGCTTGTGCGCGTCCTCAGGGGCGGCTATCGCACCTCGGATATCTCCGAGCCGGGTGCGCGGACCGTCAGCGGCTCGGCATTTACGAAGATACTCCGCGAAGAAATGCAGCGAACGCTGGAACAAGCGGAGCGCTACGGCTGGGGCGTATAATAGAAGAAGCGCAACAGTAGCGGCCCGAACTTGTCGTCCAGGACGTCTTCGGCGGTCCAGGGAGCGCTCAACTCACCCGTGCGAAAACCATGGCCTGTTCGTGTGTGATGGTCTGCCGTTTCTTCGGGCGAAGGAAATCTTTTAGGCATTTTGTCGCGCCAGACACACTGCGTCGACCGAGGCCAAATAGGTGAAGCGCCGCATCGATCAGCGTACGGACGCCAACAGTTTGGCCACGGGCACGTCGGCTACGTCCCACAGTCGAGTCACCACCGACCACGTCCCTGCATACAGAAAAGCTCGCGTCAATCTCTTCCGAGATCGAAGTCTTTAGCCGCATCGGACATCTCGGCAGTTTTTTCGCAACTGCCGCGGGAATTTCGTCCAGTTGTACCGAGTTTGCGACGGCATGTAGTAGCCGGCGAAGGTCGGTCCGTCGGGCGTTGACGAACTTGTGGAGTAACCCACGACCTCGAATGTTGCCGACGCTCAACACCCGGCGAGCTGTTTTCGTTCTCGGAAGGATCGACGAGATTTTTTCCTGGGATAGAGACCGCGAGCGCGAACGAGATATGCGGTTTGTGGAGTTGGGAAACTACCTGTGCGAAGTGCGCTCGGGACAGTGCTGGCGGCTGGACCCGAAGGCTGTCGCCTTCAATTGAACTCCGGATAGGCAGAGTCCGAATAACGCTGCTGGTCTGACTTGGCCGGCAGGACCCCGAAAGATAATGACCGAAAAACTAGACAACCAGGGGACGGACCCCACAGAAAGCTTGGAGCTCCAAGAGGCACGGCTCGATGCGAACTGGAGGAAAGCCCCCAACAAGGACAATAAAAATGCAGATCGATTCGTACGACCCGTTTCGAGACACCAAAACAAGCGTTTTGCGCCCATTTTGCGCCCAAGCTCCCGGAGACTTGCTCGCGGCCGCGAGCGGCGGCGAATCGACCCTACTAGCCCTCTCATGCAACTCAAAATAATTGCAAATTCTGCAAAACAGCAAAAAGCAGCAATATGAAACCAAACAGCGTCGGCCAGTGGGTCAAATATCGCAGCGCGGATGGCAAGCCAACGAATCAACATTCAATGTACGGGTTCCGTATTCTAGATTTTTTTGCGGGCGTCGGGCTAAGTGCGAGTTGTTTCAACTCGATCTCGTCAGGAAAGGCGTGTAATACCAGGGAGGCCGTCAAACCCTGAATCGAAGGTCAAGATTCGCTCGATTCCATGGTGTTCCATGACGGCGAGATGCACTGCATCACGCGCAGAGACTTGCCGATAACCCAAGACGATTTGTTTCGCACGCTCTGCGATGGACCGATCAACGGCCAGCACCTGGTCGACGACGCCGAGCAGCGCGTCGAAAGCTGGTTGGATTGCGTCGCGGCGGTTGATAGCAACATAGCGGTGCAGGATCTCCTGGAGAACCTCGGCGTCCGTAACCAGGCGCTGGCGTTCGCCAATCACATTTTCGAGCAAGCACCGCGCGTCGCTCTTGTGGGCATGAGGAGCGCCAACCAGATACATGGGAATGTTCGAATCGACCAAAATCAAGGCTGCGCACCCGTTCCGTATCCCTTCTCGATTTCGGCCAACATGCCCTCGATATCGCTCACGGGATATTCATGTTCTGCCGCCGCGCGGATGACTTCGAGCTTCTTGCTGACGCCGCCGACAGGCTCGCGGCGGCGGGCCAGGTCCAGTGCTTGGCGGACCCATTCGGCGATTGACATACGGCGTGAACGTGCCACGCGTTGAATTTCTCGATATTCCGGATCTTTCAGAATCACCTGTAATCGCTTAGCCACAGCATGAGTCTATCTGACTCATATGCATGAGTCAAGAGAAGTTTAGGAAAGATTGTGGCGCGCAAGACGGGGTCGGGGCTTATCGGACAGTGGGACATGCAGGCTTTTCCAAACGGCTAACGCCCGGCTACTCCGATCCATTGCGGCACATCCAGCCCAACCGAACGGCCAGTTTGCGCGCCATCGCCACCTTGGCGATGCAAGCGCAACGAAACTGCGGCGGAATTAATATACGGGATGAAGCGCCGGACGGAGATCCATCCAGTGTCCGGGCTCAACGACCGCCAGGAGCTTCTTGCCTTCTTCCACAGAGAGTATCGTGAAGTGCAGAGGCTCGTCAGGCGCCTCCGAGTCCGCGGGACTGAAAACAG
>Ga0137393_10002588_pt1 | contig 11767 bp, 8 predicted proteins | sample 15con2h34BmetaG_FD_101396 | JGI IMG/M metagenome (GOLD analysis project Ga0137393, IMG submission 101396) | Vadose zone soil microbial communities from Angelo Coast Range Reserve, California, USA - 15con2h3.4B metaG | ecosystem: Environmental > Terrestrial > Soil > Vadose zone > Saprolite...
ATTGCCTCGATCCGACTTCCGATTCCTACCCGACGCGCTGAACCGCGCCTCGATCGAGCGATGTCCATAGTCAGGCGCAACATTGTTGCCAACATTGCCGGGAGGGGATGGGCGGCGCTGCTGTCGCTGGGGGTGCTCCCAGTCTACATCCATTTCCTCGGCATCGAGGCCTTCGGACTGATCGGGTTTTTTCTGTCGTTGACGGCGATCCTTCAGCTGCTCGATCTGGGTTTAGGCACGGCGCTCAACCGCCAGTTCGCGCAATACTCGATGCAGTCCGGCAAAGCACAGGAAATGCGCGATCTGCTGCGTACTCTGGAGATCATTTATTGGCTCATCGGCATCGCAATCGGCGTGACCATGGCCGCCCTGGCACCGGCGATTGCGGCCTACTGGCTCAAGCCGCAGCAGCTTTCGGTCGAAACCGCTACGCAAGCCCTCGCGATGATGGGAATAGCCATTGCGTTCCAGTGGCCGCGGGCGCTGTATAGCGGCGGGCTCATGGGCCTTCAGAGCCAAGTTGCCTTCAACCTGCTCTCTTCGATCACCGGGACGGTCAACAACCTAGGCGCCGTCCTGATCCTCTGGTTCGTTTCCCCGACCCTCCAAGCGTACGTTGCATGGTTCATGGCCATCAGCCTGGTCGACACGCTTCTGACTGGGCTGCTGTTGTGGCGGTCGTTGCCCAAGGCACCCTCGCGCCCCGCCTTCAACGGGCGATTGCTCGCCGGCATATGGCGGTTTGCAGCGGGCATGACCGGGATTTCGGTGATGTCGATCGTCCTCACCCAGCTCGACAAGATGATACTGGTGAAGGTCCTTCCGCTGGATGCGTTCGGCTATTACAGCCTCGCCTCGCGCGTGGCGGGGGGGCTTTCCTATGTGATAAGTCCGATTTACGCCGCATTTTTCCCGCGCTTTTCGCAACTCGTGGCGAGGAACGATACGCAGGAATTGGCGCGTATCTACCACCGTAGCTGCCAGTTGATGTCCGCATTTATATTTCCCCTCGCGGCCGTCTTGACGCTATTCTCATACGACCTGCTGCTCACTTGGACACAGGATCGCTCGATCGCCGAAAACGGTCATCTGATGCTGAGCCTGCTGACCGTGGGAACTGCGCTCAACGGCATAGCGAGTCTCCCGTACGCATTACAGCTCGCGTACGGCTGGACGCGGCTCTCCCTCGTCGTCAACACTGCGGCCACTTTGCTGCTCGCGCCGCTTATCTACTTCATGTCAATCAGGTACGGCGGCGTCGGCGCAGCGATTGTATGGGTCATTCTCAATTCCCTCTACATCTTGGTTGTGCTCTATCTGATGCATCGGCGTCTGTTACAAGGCGAGCTTGGGCGCTGGTACCATCGCGACGTGGGTCAGCCGCTATTTGCCGTGGCGACGATTGGGGCCCTCTGGAACTGGCTTATGCCCGCATTTGAATCCGAATGGTTAAGCGTTTTGAACGTAGCGTTGGCATTAATTGCTATGTTTGCAGCAGCCATCATTGCAGCATCCGAAATCCGACCATTGACAATACGATGGCTTGCACCGACATCGCATAAGAAATGAAGCGCAACGAACTCCTGCTTTTTACTCCGACCTACAATGAGGCTGAGAATATCCGGACGCTCATTGGGCAACTGCTCAAGCTCGGCTTGCCGGCGGACATCCTCGTCATCGATGACAATTCGCCGGACGGCACCGGCGACATCGTCGCCGGGATGATACAGAATCACCCGAACCTGAAGTTGTGGAGGCGAGAAGGCAAGCAGGGGATCGGAAGCGCGCACATTGCTGCGCTCCGATACGCAAAGTCCGAGGGCTATCGGCTGTTTGTCAGCCTCGATGCAGACTATTCGCACAAGCCAGAGGATATCCCTAGATTGCTCGAACTTCAGGATACCTACGACATCGTGGTGGGATCGAGGTTCCAGTGGGAAAGCAGTTTGCGGGAATGGAATCTGTTTCGACGATTTATGACCCATTTGGGGCATTTTCTGACTCGGACGTTGCTGCGGCTGCCATACGATACGACCGGAGGACTTCGCCTTTATCGTCTGGATCCCATACCCGCCACTTTGTTTGACCGGATCGAGAGCCGCGATTACGAGTTTTTCTTTGAGAGCCTGACACTGCTGCATATGGCGGGACTCAAAATCGGCGAATTGCCGATCGATCTGCCGGCACGCACCTACGGCCATTCCAAGATGAAGCTAGCCCACATGGTGCGCGGGCTGCTGCGTCTTTTTCGGCTCGCCTGGAAACTGGCAATCATCCGCCACCGATCCAGGGGAAAGACAGGAAAGGAAAACGCCGATCCCGCAGCCATGCGCGACATGTGGGATAAGTACTGGGATAGCAAGGGGCGGGACCTCGAAAGGTCCACCTATGACACCATCGCCAGTTTCTATCGAAACTACTTGATAAAGCCCACTCTCAATCATTTCATAAGAAAAACCTTCTCCCCTCGCGCGGAACTCATTCACGCCGGCTGCGGCGGTGGTGAGGTCGATACGGACGTCGTACGCTACGCAAAGGTGACGGCCGTCGACATCTCGCCCAACGCCGTCGCCAAATACCTCGCCAATCACGGTGCGCAAGCCGAATGTGTGGTCATGGACATTTTCCACTTGTCGCAACTTGGACGCCGATTCGACGGACTTTACAACCTGGGCGTCATGGAACATTTTGGAGAGGACCAAATACGGAAAATCCTGGCCGAGTTCAATAGAACGCTCAGACCTGGCGGGCGCCTGCTGCTTTTCTGGCCCCCGGTCTACGGACTATCGGTTATTGCCCTGACGATGATTCACTTCGTTCTAAACCAGCTGCTGCGCCGCAACGTCCAGCTTCACCCGCCAGAACCAAGCAAGGTACGGTCTCGAAGGCAGATTCAAAAGCTCTTGGGCGAATCCGACTTCGATCTGGAATCGTTTTCCTTCGGGATCAGGGATGCATTCACCTATGCAGTTATCGTCGCGGCGAAGCGCACAGACAAGGACGGGAATGAGAACGCGCAGTCCGTGACGTCGCCCCGGAATGCATAGAGAATGGAGCGAAGGCAAAACTACCCTGGAGTATTCAAAACCCCGGGAGTTCGGGTGCCCGAAGTTCAGCCGCCTTTATCACGTTGCCCCGCCTTGGAATAAATTGCAAACATTTCGCCCGGCAGCGCAAAAGTAATTGTTGCCGACGACAGAGCCTGAGATTTTAGAATTCCAGAGAACAATTTGGATACCAGCGGATATCTTCCAATAGAATTTGCGATGGATGCCATATTGAGGACATATGGGTAGTTTTGAGTAGTTACCTTCCTGAAGCCGCATTGCGTCAACAAGAAACGCAACGTTGTTTCAGAAAAGTACTGAATGTGTTGACCCATGAAGTACCACCATTTCTTTCCCAACAGTCGGGCAGTCACGGAATCGACATTCCCCGTCCAAATGCACAGGATGCCATCATTCTTCATGATCCGGGAAATTTGGTTGATTTCATTCTTAGGGTTTTCCAAGTGCTCAATTACTCCCCACAACGTGACCACATCGTACGATTCCCTAGGATTGAGTTGTGAGAGGCGGCATTCATGAATCGTGAGCCCCTGTTCTTTTGCAAGGTCAGCAGCCCACTGGGATAACTCGACCCCTTCAACGTCATAGTATCGTCTCGCGACTCGCAGAAAATCGCCGGTGGAGCATCCGACGTCGAGCAGGCGCCCTGAATTCTTATATTTTTTCAGAATGTTTATAACCCTTTCTGCGGTAGCCAGTCTTTGCGCCTCGTTCTTCAGATATTCAATGTCCTCAACGTCGACATATTGTTCAAACAATTGCTTCGGGAGGGGCGAACAATACATATGTCCACAGCTGATGCACTTTACTATCCTGTATACCTTGAGATGATTCGGTGTGAATTTGTATCCGAGATCGGGAAATGAATCGCCGAGAGTATTTTCGTGTATTACGCGATACCTGTCGTGATCACATACCGGGCAGTGAATCTCAACAAGAGTTGTTCCCATGATTTGTAGACATCCAGCGCCTTGCAAAAGACGTTGGGAGCGTCAACTCACAGCTTCGAAGCGCAAAAGGAAAAATGATTTTCGAACAACGTGCTTAGGCGATGTGGCGAAAACCACTTCAGGTACAGATATTCGAGCGCCATTCTGACCATAGCGGGCTGTTTCGATGGGTGTACGTCTCCATGTTCATCGAAAGTCCTGTCGAATTTGGGAGCGTCGAACCTGTCGGCAGGCGCCCCGATAGTGACAAGGTACTGAGGTCCTGGCTGAACTTGCGGCGCGAAACTGTATCTTATCGTCGTTCTTTCCAGCGCTTCCTCGATTTCACCCGCGGTCAGTGACCGCCCCTCGGAAGAAACCCGGTTATCCAGCACTGCAAGAATGCGACTGGCCGGCCAGACCAGCTTGACCATGCAGGACAGGTACGCCGGCCGGTACATCGTCGACTTCCCCTCAAAGGGATATTCGATCCAATGAGAATCGCGAATCTTGATTACGGAAGCCGAGTTCAGCTGAGGGTTTGCCCTCAGCCAACGGATCAGTGCCTTGTCCTTGACCGACACAGCGATGTAAAGAAGATGGATTTTAACGATGTAGAGCGCATTCGCGAACAAAATGACCGGGATCAATACGATAGAGAAGGAGTGCAGTACAAGCTGCAGCCACCCGAAAACAATCAGCGCATAGGGTAGGTGGAACAGCATGAAGTTTTTCGAAGCCCATCCACCCTCCCAGGAGCCTTGTCCGACGAGCATGAAGGGGGCGGCGGCGAGAAACACGAGCGCATATCCAGCCGCCAGGATCTGCAGGGCCTCGAGCATCGGCATTGCCACGAGGTCTTTGCCGAGATCGAACGCGAGCAACCCGAGGAAAACGCTCGAAAGTACAAGAGACGCGTGCTTCGACGCCACGAATTCGAGAATCGGCTTGAACATCGGAACATCGATCCCGTACCTGAACGCCCGCAGTCCGACTTGCAAAATGGAAAACGGCGTAAATCGTATCCTGTTGTAGTTCTTGTAATAGCCATGACGAGGAGTCAGCGTCTCCTTCGTGATCCAGTACGCAAATGGCAATATAGCCAGCGAAAGTATCTTTAGAGATTCGTACGTTCCAAATCCTTCCGGAGATCTCGTATAAACAAGCCATGTGTAAAACAATACGAATCCCCAAAAATAAACCAGCACCGAATTGGCATTGAACGCCGCGAAGAAAAGAACGAGTGAGACGGCGAATACAGCAATGTGTGCGGCATCGGAAGCAGAAATTGTCGTGACTGCAAAAAAACAGCCCATGTAAAAGAGTGCGATCTTGAGCGTGTACTGAAGACTTACATTACCATCGAATGTCACCGCATAGGCAGGGTACGAAAGCAGCAATAGGGAAATCATCGCAGCCTGCAGCGGGTCGAACGCACTCGTATAGACTGCGATCAGGAAAACAGAGACTGCTATTATCAAGATCGATGCGAAGGAAATCACCCGATAGGCAATTTGACGCCTTGGAAAGCGACCCAGTATCCGGTGCTCGAGGGACAGAATCGGCATTCCGACTTCCGAGAAAAATCGGCGCATTGAATTCTCGTCCTTGTGCTGCTGCCAAACGTCCAGCATCCAGCCGTCCCAGTACAGCCCATCGTTAAAGAGAATGATTCCGTGGGTCAAAAATCCATACCCAAGGATTAGACCTATCCACGGCATGGAATTACTGACAGCTTCTATCATTCAGATCCTCAAGAACAGTGGATTTCTTCGTAAAGCTTTACAATGAAAAGTACCATTCTCTCACAAGGGCTCTGGATGGACGGCTCAAGTGCCGCGAGGCTCCGACGAATTGGTTCGTGATGCCTTGACTAACAACGCTTGCGATCAAAGCGGTGAAGACCCAAACGAACATGGACGTCGTCTCCTCACAGCGATCCTCCGGCTCGGTAGTGCCCAAGATCGCGGTAATCGTGCCGAATCGCAACGACTCGCGCTATCTTCCGCGTTGCATCCGCTCGATACTTGAACAGGAAGACCCTCCCGACGAGTTGGTCGTCGTGGACGACCAGTCCACGGATGACAGTGTCCCTGTCATCCGGTCTCTGATTTCCGGACAGCCGCACGCGCGGCTTCTCGAGAACCCCGTAAGCCTGGGTACGTATGGCGCATTGGACAAAGGGCTTGAGATCGCGCGCAGCGAGTACGTCCTTTGCCTGTCGGCAAACGACTTCGTGATGCCGGGTCTCTTCGCGCGCGCCAGATCATGCCTCGCACGGCACCCAGGTGCGGGACTGTGGTCCGCTATGGAATGGCTCGTGGACGAGGACGACCGGCTCATACGTCTTCACGTTTCGCCTGTCCTCTCCCTGCGCGACGCTTATGTCCCCCCGGAGCGGTGTGCGGGCCTGGCATATCGTCTCGGAAATTGGTTTACGGGGCCCACGCTTATCTATCATCGCGATACGCTTGAGGCTGTGGGCAAATTCGACCCTGGTTATATGGGTCTGGCCGATCTGGTGACTGCACTGATTGTCGGAAGCCGGCGTGGGGCGGCGTACTCTCCGATGCCTTTTGGTGTAACCCGCTTTCACTCCGGAGGCTATCTGTCCAGGACGTTGACGGGCATTGCGAACGTCGAGGCGATCCTCGATCGCTTGCGGGAGCGCGGCCCACCCCTCGCCCCCGGCCTGTTCACCAAGGAATTCCTAGATCGCATGGCACTTCGTTTTCGCTTTGCCCCGGTGCGTGCCAGCAAAGGCGGAAATATTCCCCACATAGCGAGCAAGTACCTCGGTCTGCGGCGATTTGCTCTCAATGGAGTTAGCCGATTGCCGCCAAAGTTCTATCGGGCGCGTGTCGCACTGACGTTTATCGTTCTTTGCCCCTTCGATGTTCTTCCGGCGCTTTGGAATCGGCTGCTCGGTTCCGCGGTTGTTCTGGTCCTTCTCCGTTTGCGGGGACAGGGGACCTACCCTCCCGCCCGACCGCGCGGATGAAGACGGCCTGTTACGGCAAATCGGGGAGATCGTCGCGTCCTGCGGGAACCGGGTCCACATCATCGACTACAGCCCGGGGACTACATGGCGGCGGCAGATGTCTTCAGTCTGCCGAGCTACCGCGAAGCTATAATCGCGCAGGGCCAACTGGGACACGCCACCATGCCGCGCTTCACCGGCAACCGCCGTGAGCCGCGCAATGGCTAAAACCTATCTCAGGATACGATCAAAGTTGACATGAGCCCATTCCGCCAACGACTTAATCTTGCGCTGAAAGATATCAAGGATGGGGTCTGCAGTTTCAATATCTGGATAATGCTTGGCTGGCTCGAGATCAAGCAGCTTTACCGGCGTTCTACGCTGGGCCCGATCTGGCTGACGATCAGCACTGGCGTCTTGATTTTGGGTATGGGTCCGCTTTATGGCCGCCTTTTTAACCAAGACCTTTCCGGGTACGTTCCCTACCTGGCTGTCAGCATCGTTCTTTGGTTATTCATCAGTGCGTTGATCACGGAATCCTGCAATTCCTACATATTGGCCGAGGGATTCATTAAGGAACTCAAACTACCCTATACGGTTTATGTGCTGCGAGTCGTGTGGAAACTCCTCATTATGCTTGGGCACAATCTCGTAATCGTGGTGCTTGTGCTCGGATATTTCCGTCCGTCGTGGGGATGGGAACTTTTGCTTGTACCCTTTGCGGTGCTCCTTATCGCTATCAACGGATTGTGGCTCGGCATTTTAATGGGGCTTTTGTCTGCGCGCTTTCGTGATATTCCGCTACTCGTTACCAGCTTGGTGCAAATCGCTTTTTTTCTGACACCTATCTTCTGGAAACCTTCCATGTTAGGTGAATACCAATGGACAGCAAACCTAAATCCGTTGTTCATTTTTCTCGAAATCGTTCGGGCCCCTTTGCTGGGGGAGCCGGTCCGCGGTTACCTATGGATGGCAGCATTCGTAGTAACCGTAATCGGTTTCAGCGTCACCTTATTGCTCTTTAGTCGTTACCGGGCACGCATCGCGTATTGGGTATAACCGATGACCAGCATCGTTGCCGACAACATAATTGTTGAATTTCCCATTTATGGTGGTAAAAGCCGTTCGTTGAAACACACTTTCGTGCGCGCCGCAACCGGGGGTTTGCTCTCTAGGAACGCGGCGGCGCGGGTGGTGGTGCGCGCGCTGAATGGGTTAAGTTTTCATTTTGTGGAGGGAGACCGGATTGGTGTTATGGGTCACAACGGATCCGGCAAAACCACGCTACTGCGTGTTATCGCCGGAGCATATGAACCCGTGGGCGGCACGATCAGTGTGGTTGGGAAGGTGGCAACAATGATCGCGATAACACTGGGAATGGACCCAGAATCGACCGGTTACGAAAATATTTTCTTGCGGGCTACAGTCATGGGACTTAAGCCGAGTCAAATTGCGCCGTTGGCGGACGAGATTGCCGAGTTCTCGGAACTTGGCGATTATATCCACATGCCGCTGCGCACTTACTCGAGCGGCATGGCGATGCGACTCGCTTTTGCGGTGTCTACGAGCGTTTCAGCCGATATCCTGCTCATGGATGAGTGGTTGAGCGCTGGCGACGCGGCATTTTCGGCCAAGGCTCAGGTGCGGCTCAATAGTCTGGTTGACCGCGCAAAATTGCTCGTGCTTGCCTCGCATGACGAGAAGCTGATACGAAAGAACTGTAACAAGATCATGCGTCTTGACCACGGCGAGGTGGTCGGTTTCGAAGCCGTCAGCGCGCAGCCAGCCGGTCGCCTGCCGTTCGCAGTCTAATCGTCAGGGCTGCCAAGCAGAACGGCCCGGCAACCAATACCTGAATGTGTCGGGTGTTGTGGCTCGAAATTAACCGTCGTAGTCAAAGCACGAACCAGACTTTTCAACACCCCTCGCGATGCGTAGAATTCCACGCTCTTTTAGAGAATTATTCCATGAAAAGCAGACGCGCAGCATCCCGACCACAGGGGGAGAAACAGTACCGGGAATCAGTTCAAAAAATCAAGAGGCGCGGCAATGAGCAATTGGGAATCATGGGGAGTTGGGCGTACCTGAATGATCCAAAGCGCCTTGCCTTTACGCTCGCGCGGTACAAATTCGTCGCGAAGATGCTGTCGGGCTGCGAGCATGTGCTCGAGGCCGGTTGCGGGGACGCGTGGCCTGCCAGGATCGTCCTGCAGGAGGTCAGAAAGCTCACGGCGATCGATTTGGACCCCATTTTCGTGGAGGATGCCAACTCGCGGATGGCCGATCCGTGGAAATTTATCTGCATGCAGCACGATCTACTGGAGGCGCCAGTCGAAGGAGAATTTGACGGGGCGTACGGTCTTGACGTTCTCGAGCACATTCCGGCCGAAAAGGAGGATCTATTCATCTCCAACCTGATCGCACCTCTTAGGGAGCATGGCACGTTAATCATCGGGACCCCTTCGCTGCAATCGCAGGCCTACGCGTCGAGACTTAGCAAGGAAGGGCATATCAACTGCAAAGATCAGAATGACTTAAAGCAGTTGATGCGGGGATACTTTCACAACGTTTATACATTCTCGATGAATGACGAGGTTGTGCACACCGGTTATCATGCAATGTCTCACTACAATTTCGTTCTCTGCTGCGGCAAGAAGCGGCACCGGGGATCCCGGTGAGCAGAACGCCATAGTATTCGCCGCTTCAAGTACACACGAGGAGAACCAGCGCTACAACTGGGACCATCCATGCTTTTCCCGCGTCCCGCGCCCGCCCGGACTATCGTGCAGTCGTATTTCGCCGCCGAGGGCGGCGGAAAGTGATTCGCGCCGTGGATCCGATTGCGTCGCGGCGACCTTCCGATACGGCAATCCCCGGAATCGCGGTGATCGTGCCGAACCGCAACGACTCCCGCTATCTCCCGCGCTGCATCCGCTCGATACTCGAACAAAAGGACCCTCCTGAGGAACTGATCGTAGTGGACGATCAGTCCACGGACGACAGCGTCGCGGTTATTCGCTCGCTGATTACTGGTCAGAAGCGGGCGCAGTTGATCCAGAACCCTGTCAACCTCGGCACCCTTGGCGCGATGGACGAAGGACTGAAGAGTTCGCGCAGCGAGTACGTCCTTTTCCTGTCCGCGAACGATTTTTTGCTGCCGGGCATCTTCGTGCGCGCCCGGTCGTGCCTGGCTCGGCACCCGGGTGCAGGACTATGGTCCGCGATGGGATGGCTCGTGGACGAGGAAGACCGGCTCATTCGTCTTCACCCCTCGCCCGTCGTCTCCCTGCGCGACGCCTACATTCCGCCGGAGCAATGTGGGCGGCTGGCATACCGTCTCGGCAACTGGACCGTGGGTGCGACGCTTGTCTATCGTCGGGATACGCTGGAGGCAGTGGGGGGATTCGACCCCGCTTACATGGGTCTGACCGATCTGGTCACTACATTGATCGTGGCAAACCGGCGCGGCGCATTGTACTCGCCAGTGCCGTTTGGCGTAGCCCGCCTTCACTCCGGAAGCTACTTGTCCAAAACTCTGACGGAAGAAAACATCGCGGCGATTCTCGGCCGGCTACAAGAGCGTGGGGCACAACTCGCCCCTCGACTATTCACCAGGGTGTTCCTCGAACGCCTGGCGCTTCGTTTTCGATTTGCCGCGGTGCGCACCGGCAAGGGCGAAGATATTTCTTCAATAGCGACGAAGTTCTCGGGCCTCCGGCGTTTCGCGCTCGAGACGGTCGATCGACTGCTGCCGCCAAGGTTCCATCGGGTGCGCGTCGCGTTGACGTTTCTCGTTCTATGTCCTTTCGATGTTCTTCCGGCGCTCTGGAATCGGTTGCTCGGCTGCGTAGCGGTTCTGATTCTTCTCCGTTTACGAGGACAGGGCACTTATCCCAATCCGCCCAGCTCAAGCGCACGGAGCGACTAGCGGTCGGCTAGAATCGCGTACATCGCACGAACGAGAAAAGTCACTAGTGAGGGTCGCTAGGTACCGCATCTGTTTTGTCGTTTCCTCTCCGCTAACGATACGGGCTTTCCTCTCCTCACATATCGCCGTCCTCTCTGCAACGTTCGACGTGAGCGTTGTCGCCAATGCGGATCCGGATTCGTTCGCCGCAGACGGTCTGAGCGCGCGGCTCTTCAGAGTTCCGATCGAGCGCATGATTTCGCCTTTGCGTGATTTAAGGGCGCTCGGGCAACTAGTGCGGTTATTCAGGGTGCACCATTACGACCTCGTTCATTCGGTCACGCCCAAAGCGGGGCTGCTTGCGATGGTGGCGGCGTGGCTCGCGCGGGTGCCGCTACGAATTCACACCTTTACCGGCCAGGTATGGGCGACACGCAAGGGCCCGACGCGCGCGATGCTGCGCGCGATCGACAGCCTCATCGCGCGGTGCGCGACGCACGTGCTGGTCGACAGCCGCTCGCAGCGCGAGTTCCTGATCGCGAATCGGGTCGTGGCAGCCTCGAAATCGGCAGTGCTTGCCGAAGGCTCGATCTGCGGGGTGGACGGTGAGCGCTTTCGGCCCGACGGGGCGGCGAGAGGCCGCGTGCGAACCGCGCTCGGTGTGTCCGAGGACGCGGTCCTGTTCCTGTACCTTGGCCGACTGAGCCGGGAGAAGGGGGCGCTCGACCTCGCCGCAGCGTTCACCGCGCTCGCCGCGCGGAACCCTTCTGCGTACCTGCTCGTTGCCGGACCGGACGAGGAAGGCCTCAGGCGGCAAATGCAAGGGCTGTTGGCCGCATGCATGGACCGGGTGTGCTGGAGCGACCATACGGATCGGCCGGAG
>Ga0137393_10002589_pt1 | contig 11764 bp, 8 predicted proteins | sample 15con2h34BmetaG_FD_101396 | JGI IMG/M metagenome (GOLD analysis project Ga0137393, IMG submission 101396) | Vadose zone soil microbial communities from Angelo Coast Range Reserve, California, USA - 15con2h3.4B metaG | ecosystem: Environmental > Terrestrial > Soil > Vadose zone > Saprolite...
AGACTCCCTTTACGCTCGGGCAGCGCAAGCTGCGCCAGGAGGTGCAGAGCACGCCGCTCTGCCTCGGCGTGGGCGGCCCGGTGCCCTGCGTGGAGAACCGCCGCTGGCACTTTGGCGGCGTGACCTACGTGACCCTCAACATCCAGGGTTCGTGCAACAACCTCTGCGACACCGCGCCCGACCCGGCCGAGTTCGCGGCGCGGAACCAGGCCAACATCGCCTGGCTGCGCGAGACCTTCCAGCAGGCCAAGGCGCGCGGCTCGGCGGCGATCATGATCGTGTCACAGGCCGACCCAGGCTGGGACCTGAGCGACCCCACCCGCGCGCCGCTGCGCGACCCCTTCACGCTGGCGGAGACCGACGGCGCACCCGACGGGTTCCAGTCGTTCCTGCTGGCGCTCCGCGACGAGGTGATCGCCTTCCGGAAACCCGTCGCGTACGTGCACGGCGACTCGCACTACGCGCGCGTGGACAAGCCGTTCCTCGACGCGCTGGGCCGCCGCCTGGAGAACTTCACCCGGGTGGAGACGTTCGGCGACAACCAGAACAACGGCAATAACGACGTGAACTGGATCAAGGTGCGGGTGGACGCAGGCTCGCGCGACGTGTTCTCGTTCCAGCCGCAGATCGTGCCGGGAAACCGGACCGCGGTCCGGGCGCCGTAGGGTCGCGACGTGCCGCGGCGGGCCCGTTCCCGCCGCGGAACCGCGCTGGCAGCCTTTTGCGGATCGGGCGGGTAAGAGACGACAGCGCCAGGATCGGGCTAGCGAAGTTGGCCGCCGTGCTCGCCAAGAGCGAGGCGAGATACGTCCGTGAGATCGCTTCCTGACGCGCTCGCTAATCGCGACTGGGATCGAACCAGCGACCCACGGATTAACAGGCGGTCTGGGGACCTCGGCTCCCTCGTAGCCGCCTCCGCACGACGCCGCCGGAAAGGGCCTAAAACCGCTCCGACCCGCACGGACCCCACACAGTCATCGCTCCGCAGCGCAGCCCCTCATTTCTTGAACATCGACGGGTATCGTTGCCGGAGGCGGGCTTCCTCCTCGTCGACCGCCTTCGAGCCGGACTCCTCAAGTCCGGCGCCCGCGGTACGCCAGTGATCCCGGCCTTCGGTCTTTACGTCGCAGCCGGCGAGGCGGAGACGGTCGGCAAGATCGTGGCGCCAGTCTCTGCCTTTGGCGACTTCAACCCAGTGACGACCTGCAAGATCGCTCGGCGCCGCCCTCAACTCGCCCACCCGCACGAGCACGACCCGCGCCTTGTAGAGCGCCATGGCCATTCCCGTTTCCAGCAGCACGTTGGGCCTCGGCTGGGGAGCGGCAGCCTCTGGCGGCTCTCCGGGCTTGAGGAGTTCTGGGCGGAGCTGTGCCAGGTCATCGCCGGTGAAGAGTGCCACCGCAGCGCGCGCCGTCAGGATTCCGGCCTCGACCGCATCGCCGACGTGCGGTGACGCCTCACCTGTCAGCGCAAGCACGGTGCGGAATTCGTAAGGATCTAGGTCGATGGATCGCAGAAATTCAAACATACCGCCGCTCGCCGCACTGTCTCGTCCATAGATTACGAACACCTTGCGCGCGTCCACGTCCTGCCTCCTCTCGCGTCGTTGCGCCTCCGCGCGTCCGGCCGCGGTGAGCTGTATCTCCATGAATCTGTACGGCGCCGTGCCTATGCCGCGGATGACTCTCGCCCAACCGTTCTGCTCAAGGACGTCTGTGGCATAGTTCGCGAGATCGACCGAGACACCGCTGATAGCGGCAACGGCGAACGCTCGGACGTTCAGCATGCCGCGTTGCTTCGGCGCAGCACCGTCGAGGTCGTACTCAGCCAGTCCACGTAGAACAGCGTCGACCGCGTGCTCCACTGTTCCTGGAGTGAGCGACTCGTCCATCATTTTAGGAGAGCATACTTGCCCAGCGGGTGGCTAGAAGTACTAGAGCTTCCGCATGAGCGGGCGGGCTCGCTCCGCGTCCGCGTGGATGTAGTCGTCGACGACGTTCGACCGCCATCGACCCGCGTGCTTGAGCGCCTCGCGGTCCTTCGTCCGCGACCTGCGACGCAGGAGGGCCCAACGGGCCTCATGCGTCAGCTTGCAGGCGGTCGGCCGGTCGCGGACTGGAACGACGCCGAGCGGCGCGTTAATCTCACAACCCCATGCCCAGCTTGGTTCGCAACCGACGGGACCTCGCCCGCCATCTTCAGGCGCAGATGGTCGCCGCGAGGACGGCTTGGCCCGGCGCTGGGGAAGAGGAAGGGGCCGAGCCCCAAGGGCGGTATTCCGTCAAGAGCTACCTCATTGAAGCCCATCACCCGCCGACGGATCGCTCAACGCCAGAGCTACTTCGCGAGGTTGCTGCACCGCTAGGCGCTTCGGTCGTCGAAACGGATGAGCCTGATCTGTTTTCGCTCCAAGAGGGTGAAATCGAGTTCTGGTGCGATACGTCTTTCGATCGTTACTGGCGGCTTCACACGGTCGCCCAGGTCGACAGGGCGGATCGCTTCCGCGACCAACTCGTCGGTGCCACGCCTTACCTCGATAACGTGTGGCTGCCGCCCACGTACCTCGAAGGGCTTCCGAGCCGGACTGGCGGCGTGATGCAGACCTTCTCGTTGAGTCACGACCGACGACTGCTCCACGACAGCCGAACCGAGGCCGCCGACTTCGATTCGGTCAGCATGAGGCTTTGGGCCTCGGCTGCTGCCACGCTATTGCAGAAGATGCGTCACTACCATCTCCTGCCGCATGGGGTGTCGATCCGGAGCGTGAAACTCCGCTCCGGCGCGGATGAACCCGACGCGGACTTCTGCGTCGCCGAGTACTTTCACGACGGCAAGGTGACGGTCAACGGCACTTCGTTCGACGAGCACAATCGCGTTCTCTTGGGCGTTCTGCGCGACTACGGTGAGATGGTCGCGCGGTTCGAGCGAACCTACGCCATCGGCTGGGCGGAAGAGGACGGCTGCGCTCATCTCGCCGGACAGCCCATCACCATCGAGATGGAGTGGACCGTCTCCGATCTCGAGTACGCGGTCCGCCGCATGTTCTCGGCGACGGAGCCTTTCCGCCTTTGGGGGCTACCGCAACGTGTTGGGCCAGACCACTATCGCGCGCGCGCAGTCGATCTACATGTGGGACGCACCCTGACCTTCGATATCACGCGGCGACACATAATCATCAGGCTCCCGCGGGGAACGTGCGGCAACACCATCGTTCGATTCCTCGGCAGCCTGCACTACCACGTCAACGCCGACGCGGGGACGACACTGCTAGGGGGGAACGGGTCCGGTGAAACACCTGGAACTCCTCAACGTCGCCCTGGCACTTCGGTTTAGGCAGCCAGGCTGGCCGCCGCTGCTCGCCGAAGCGGAGTACCTGGTCGACCGGGTTGGCGTCGGCTTTAGGCTCGGTGACGGCACCATGCTGTCGCCGGATATCGTTGCGACGTGTCGGCCGCGGTCCGTCACCCTACTGACCGAGATCAAGGGCGGTGCAAACCTCGACGTAGGTCAGCTCGGCCGGATGGAGCGAGTCACGCCTGAAGACCTCCGGGACTTTGCGCATCTGTCGATCGCCAACCCGCAGACCCACCGCATCGGGATCGTCTACCTGTGCAACGAGGAGCACTTCGACGCGATCGTAGTCGCTTCGACTGGGAGGCGCGCCACAATCATCGGCTTCGACGGCAGGCGGTTCCATCTCGGTGGTCCTCCTCTCATCGACGAGCAACTCGGAGCGGCCTTCGCTCAGGCCCGCGTCGAAGAGGGTGTTCCGCCCTTGGACTTGTTCCCCTTCGACAAGGAGTCGGATCTGCCGACCGTAGCCCGCAGCGTGATTCCTGAGGTCGTGGCGCGGCTGATCGAGGGCGCCGGGCTTTTTTCCGTCGACGAGGTCTTCAAGGGAACGCACGCAACGGTGTACGGACCGATGCAAAGCACGGGCTCCGGCGCCGAGGCGGATCCCATCAAGCGGCGCATCACGGCGTTGTTGACCGAGGCAGCGCGCGGAGAGTTCTCAACCTGGATTGAACAGGTCCCACACCAGACCCTTTGGCGCTTCAGGAGCTCATTACCGTTCGACCAAGCCGCGCGAACGCGGGAACTGAAGGCAATCCAGAGAGCAGCGACAACCCTGATCGAGCGCCTCGGAGGAGGACGAGCCGACCAGCTAGATCTATTCGACAACCTGCCGGATGGGTGAGGAGTTAGGGCGGTGCCTTGCCGTCTTGCCCGGCAGGGGGGACCCTGCACACGACCCTGCACGCCGAACCGCGACGAGACTAGTTATCGCTCATCAAACGGGGTTCCTCCCCCGAGCGAAGAGGAATGGCTCCCCATTGGACACCGATCTAGAACGATTTTCTCTCGGTGGTCCGAGAATCGAGCACTTAGCTACGGTTGTTCGTGATCGAGAGTGGTGCCCAGCCGCGATCACGAACTCTCTCTGTGTTAAGTGCGCGCGAGTATCGTGGCGGGTTAACACAAGAGAGAAGCGGCGGCGGCACATTCCCGTTCTCGCGGGCACCCGCTGTTACACCTGTCCCAGGGCCGCCCCTTGAATCGGCGCGGCGCGCTGCGGATCGACTCAGGCATCTATCCAGTTTTTGTCCGCGGGCGCGGGTGCTGGGACTTCGGCAGTGCCCGCGGCGGCGCAAGAAGGAAGGCAAACGCCGCCGGACAAAGGCTATCCGCCCGAAGCATTCGTTCTCATCAGGCCCGATGGCCGGATCGTGATCACCGTCAATCGCGTTGAGCTCGGTCAGGGCGTGCACACTTCGCTGCCGATGGTCCTGGCCGACGAGTGGGAGGTCCGCCTCACACGGTGACTAAGGTTAGGATGGGTCCATGCGCAAGATCAGGAAGCTCCTCTGCGCCAACCGGGGCGAGATCGCCATCCGCGTCTTCCGGGCCTGCAACGAGCTCGGCATCTGCACCGTCGCCATCTACAGCGAGGAGGACCGCGTCCACGAGCATCGCCACAAGGCGGACGAAGCGTACCTCGTGGGCAAGGGCAAGCGCCCGGTCGAGGCTTATCTCGGCATCGAGGAGATCCTCGAGGTGGCCGTGCGCGCCGGCGCCGACGCCATCCACCCCGGCTACGGCTTCCTCTCCGAGAACGCCCGCTTCGCCCAGGCCTGCGAGGAGCGCGGGATCCGCTTCGTCGGCCCCAGCGCGCGCGTGGTCGCGCTGATGGGCGACAAGCTGCAGGCGAAGGAGCTGGCGCGCGGGGCCGGCGTGCCGGTGGTGCCGGGCATCGAGCTCGACGGCCAGTCCTTGTCCGAGGCGCGCAAGTTCTTCGAGCAGCACGGGCCCATCCTGGTCAAGGCGGCGCACGGCGGCGGCGGGCGCGGCATGCGCGTCGTGCGCGAGGCTGCAAGGCTCGAGGAGGCGCTCGCCTCGGCGCGCTCGGAGTCGCGCACCGCCTTCGGCAGCGAGGTGGTCTTTCTCGAGAAATATCTCGAGAGGGTGCGGCACATCGAGGTGCAGCTGCTCGGCGATCTGCATGGCGAGCTCGTCCACCTGCACGAGCGCGACTGCTCGGTGCAGCGGCGCCACCAGAAGGTGATCGAGATCGCGCCCGCGCCGAATCTCGCGCCGGCGCTGCGCGAGCGCATCTGCGCGGACGCGCTCAAGCTGGCGCGCGCGGCCGGCTACACCAGCGCCGGCACCGCCGAGTTCCTCGTCTCGGGCGAGCGGCACTACTTCATCGAGGTGAATGCGCGCCTGCAGGTCGAGCACACGGTGACCGAGCAGATCACCGGCATCGATCTGGTGCAGGCGCAGCTGCGCATCGCCGAGGGCTGGGCGCTGTCGTCGGAGGAGATCCGCATCCCCTCGCAGGAGGCGGTCAGGCCGCGCGGCTTCGCGGTGCAGGCTGCGTCTCGGGCTCGTGCACGGTGGCGCTCTGCGGCGAGGGGCACCTGTCGTCGTCTTGACGTCGCGATTGGCGCAGCAGGCGTTGTACGCAGTGCGCATCGACGCGCTCGCGCAGGAGCAGCGTGGCCGTGCTTCCTCTTGGTCCCGGGAAGAGTCGCCGGCGTCGTGGGACCCGCGTTTGACCAGGGGCAGCGGCCGGCGCATTCTACGCGGCAAAGGGGCGGGTATCTTCCGGACGACCGGCACAGCGCTGCTGCTCGGCTTGGTATGCGTGCTCACGTCGCGGATCGCCGACCGTGAGCCGCCTGCGCATCCTCGCGCTCCGTGTCAGCGCGAGCGATGAGGGAGGATCACATGACGCGTCGACTTCTCACGTACCCGATCACCACCGGGCTGGTCCTTTCGCTCTCCGCACTCGTCCCGAGCGGTGCGCTCGCTGCCGACACGAACTGTCCGAGCGGCGGCGTTCCGGCTCCGGGGTCGAGCGTCAACGGTCGGCTTACGGTGGATGGCAAGTGCGTGCTCACGAACGTCACGATTATCGGCGGCGTGCTCGTCACGGGCGGCGGACACCTCACGATCTATGGCTCGACCGTGAACGGCGGGGTGGCCGTCCAACCGAACGGCGAGTTCGACAGCAACCAACCTCCACAGGCCGGTGGAGCGAACGCCATCCACGGCGGGGTCAATTTCGACCACGGGCTCGACCTGGACATCAAGGGGGGCACCGTCGATGGGCCGGTGACGTTGAACGGTCTGAGCAGCCCCCGTCGCTTCGTCATTCTGAGCATCTGCGACGCGACGTTGCACGGAAGTCTGACGATCGAGAACATGCCCGCCAGCAGGTTCCCCTTTGGCTTCGGGCTCGGAAGGGGCGTCCAAGCCGGTGACCCCGGCGAATTCGACTTCACGCCGGACTGCGGGCCGAACCTGTTCGTCGGGCACGTCTTCATCCTCAACAGTCCGCAGAGCCGGATCGAGCTGGAAGGCAACACGATCACCGGCGGCGTCGTTGTCGACAACAGCCGGGCGTCGCTGAGCGGTAACACGATCTTCGGCAGCCTTTCATGCACGAACGGCGGACATCTGACCATGTACGACACGGACGACACGAGGACCGTCTTCAGTTCGCTCAATACGTCGACTGTGGTTGGCAGCCCCAACACGGTCAACGGATCGAACAGCTGTCCGGCTGTGTCCGTCTTGGCGCCCACCGACGATCCCTCACTCCTCTTCGTCCCGCCCCTGCTCGACGAGAATGGCCCCGGTCCCGGCATTTTCGATCTCGAGGCGTCTGCCGATCGGGTGACAGCGTATGCCGAACGTTTCGGCGACTTCGCGAGCGAGTCACGTAAAGTAGCGCTGCTCGCCGACGGTCTGCGGCAGGCGGCGCTGTTCGGCACGCAGCTTCCGGGCAGCAGTCCCCCGATTGGAACGCCGGTGTGGCGATCGCTTGGCCCAACCCAGGCCAAGTACGAGACGAACGGTCTGACATTCAAGGTCTCGGACAGCGGGCGGGTGCGGCGAGTCTTGCAGGACCCAGCGAACGACGACACCGTCTACGTGCTGACGTCCGGAGGCGGGTTGTGGAAGACAACTACGTTCAGCCACGTGAATCCCCGCTGGGACGCCAAGACCGACGCGTTGCTCACCACGAGCGGGGGCAATATGGCCTTCGGCCGCGACGCCAGGACGCTGTACATCGGGATGGGCGACCCGTTCGCTGCGGTGCCGACCCTGAGCGGCGTGATGGCCAAGTCCACCGACGGGGGCGATACCTGGTCGCCGCTGGTCAGTCTGGTCGGAGCCAACACCGTGCGCGACGTGCAGGTGGACACCTCGGCAGCGATCGACATCGTGCTCGTCGCGGCCGACGGCGGGCTGTATCGCTCCAGCGATGCTGGTCAAACCTATGCACTCGTGCTGGCCCCGCCGACGACGAACACGAGCTTCTCCTTCTTCGCGGTCGGATTCTGGAGCCTCGCGCGAACGAGCGCCGGATGGCTGGTCAGCGGAGCGAACGGAACCATCTATCGATCGACGGACGAGGGTGCCACGTGGACGCCCATTCCAGGCGCGATCGCGGGCGCGGGCCGCACGACATTGGGCGTGGCCGCGGCTGGTGACGCCGTGGTTTACGCGTTCGCCGCGACGTCGGGCGACATTGCGCAGCTCGATCTCTTTCGCTCGAGCGACGGCGGCCTGAGCTGGACGGCGCTTGGCCTCGGTTCGAAGACGCCCACCAATCCAAACTTCTTCCAGCGGAACATGAATCTGATGGGCGGACAGGCCTTCTACAACCAGATGATCTTGGTCGACCCTGCGGATTCCAGCCGCGACACGATCTATCTGGGCGGCCAGTTGTCGACCGCGAAGTCGACCGACGGCGGCGCGACGTGGACGCTCATCTCTGTCTGGTTACCGGGCTTCGTCTCCCCCAGCCTGCCGTACGTTCATGCCGACCACCACGCGGCGTCGGCGATCAAGGTCAACGGTCTGCGGGGAATCATCTTCGGTACCGATGGCGGTATCTTCCTTTCCACCGACGGCGGGCGCTCGTTCAGCTTCGACAAGAACGACGGCATCGTCTCGTTCCTGGCGCAGACCGTGATGTCGTCGGCCAAGAATCCGCAGGACTTCGCTATCGGGCTGCAGGATACGGGCACGCGCGCACGCCTTGGAGCATCCAGCGTCTTCAACCAGATCACCGGCGGCGATGGCGAGGGCATCGGTTGGAGTCAGGCCAACAACGCGGTCACGCTGACGACGGCGGCTTTCGGCGCAATCTTCCACAGCGACGGGCTGCTGCCCAACACAATCGGAAACTTCAGGTTCGTGTCGCCGCGCCAGCGTGACCGGCCGCTCTTCTTCACCCCGATCGCTACACCGGACGCCGCCGTGGATCCGACCGGACTCATCTTCCTGACGGCGACGAGCAGACGCATCTTTGTGACCTTTGACGGCGGGCAGTCGCCGGACTCGTGGTTCGTGCTCGCGCGCGCGGGCGGCCGTCTGCCGAGCTCGTTCGCCGTACGAGACACCCAGCACATCATCGGCCTGGATGCCGACCCCGCGTTCAACCGCGTCGCGGTAGGCGGCTTCGGGGCTCAGATTGCCTTCACGCTCGACGGCGGGCTCACCTGGACGACGCAAACCTTGAGCGCTCTCGTGCCAGGGTTCGTCGGTTTCATCAGCTCGCCGGCCTGGACCGCCAGCGGGACACTCTACGTGGCGGCGGAAAACCCCTTTCCCGGTGCGATCCGTGTGGTGAAGACAAGCAACAATGGCGCGAGCTGGCAGCGAGCCGACTTCGGGCTGCCCGACGCACCTGTCTTCCACATCGTCGTGGATCCACGCGATCGCGCCGGCGGCACGCTGTTCGCCGCTACCGATCTCGGCGTCTACCGCACGAGCGACGGTGGTCAATCGTGGTCGAGGTTTGGTGCAGGGCTTCCCGCCGTGGTGGTGCAAGGCCTCTGGATTGCGAGCGACGGGAGCCTCCTCCGGGCCGCGTCGTTTGGGCGCGGCGCGTGGGAGATCAACCCTTAATCCGTCGTCTTCCGATTTCGCCGGGAGGCCCGGAGCCGAAGGACGGATAAGTGCAGTTCTGGAGCCGACGGGCCGAAGGACGGAAAGCGAAGTTTCTGTCGCCTCGCCCTCCTCCTGCCTCCTCGCGACCAGCCTAGCAGAGCGCGGCGTGAGGGCACTACCCTCCGCCGCGCAGGGAGAAATCAAGGCAGAGGCGCAGGGCGACAGATCAGCAAAGGGTTGGAGGCAGACTTGAGAAAAGAGGACTACGACCGTCTCGCCGCAACGTACTCAGGGTCCGATCCCGATGCGAACGAAGCGGAGTATCTGAAGGCGCTCGGATCATGGTCGCCAAGTTGGCGCGCGTTGTTCGGGGCGGTCTTCGCAGACCTCGATCCAACTCGACTTGGCGTTGGCTGGTGGGAACACCATCTCGATACGCCTCGTCGCATCCTCATCAGCGATCAGCTCGTCGTCTGCTTGCAAAGTGTTGCTCACAACATGAACGAAGCGCGGTTGCATGCGCTCGAGTTGCACGCGGCCAGCGACACGGCGACCGCCTTGGCGTCGAAGCGGTTCAGGGGAGGCCCGAGGAAGCCGCTCCCGCCCGCCACTGCGCCGCTCGAAATCGCGGAACTAGAGGTCGGTGTTCACTTGGGCGGATTTCTACGAGCCGTGGGCTCTGTCCTTGACTGCCTGGCGGCGGTGATCATCGGTGTCGCCGCAATCCCTAAGCCGATTTTCCGGGCCGATTTTAAGGTACTGACCGAGAAGTACTTCTCGAAAGTACCGACCCGCTTGCCCTCAGGCACCCGAACTCTTCATCTCGAACTAGGGAGCGATCTTCAGGCACGCATCGCCGCCGTCGGACCAAAGAACTGGCTGACCTGGGCGCTCGAGTTTCGGAACATGCTCGTTCATCGTGGCCGGCACATCACCCGAAAATACGTGCAAGCAAACGAATCCCCGATCGTCACGTCGACTGGAGAGGCTACGTTTACAGCTAAGGTCATCCACTTGCTCCCGATCGATCCAGGGCGGGCCGAGGTCGAGGTCTTTAGGGACGCGCCGCACCATGCCCTCATGCTCACCGAGGATGCCGCGACTACCGTCGAGGGAATATCGGCGAGTACGCTCGCCCTGTTGGAGGGGACTTGTCGAAGGCTGTTGGAGATATGGTTGGCACGAAGATCGACCCCTGATCTTCACCCGCAGCCGATGCAACAATGGCCCGACGTCAACCCGAGCCCGATGGCTAACTTCGGCGGGTATGCGCCCGAATCTGTTCCGGTCAAGTTCCAACAGATTCACACGGGCGGGATCGTGATGAGACGTCTCCAATCTGCCGCGGTCCTGGATGCGGAGCGTCACCACTGGGACTCCGCAGCGAAGGAGCAATAAAAGTACCGCTTGTGGGCGATCGCTACAGCTTGGCGCAGCGGGCGGTCCCCGGCAAGCGTCGCTGCCGGCAATATGTCCCGAATCATGTTCGGGCTTCTCGAATGAATATGGCACTGATTACGACACGGGGACGGTTTCGAAACGCGGGCGGAAAGGCGTACACTTCGCGGACCATCGTCGCACCACTACCGGAGAAGGGACAATGCGCGTCCTGCTCGCAGTGGGCGTCCTGCTCCTCGCGGGGTGCAAGCAGCAACTGTCGGATGGCGTGGCCGATGCCGGATCGCAGCCCCCGGCACCGTCAGGAGCCACGCCGATAATGCCTACTCGGCTCGAGTGGGCGGCCGTGCAGAGCCAGGGCGTCTTCGCGTCGGCGCTCGCTGCCCGCGGCAGACGCGAATGGGTCCTGGTCGAGCCTCAGCCGCCGAACACTCTCATTGTTCACCTGATCCCCATCGACACCATCGTGAACATGCCCGCGCTCCAACAACAAGGGAACGCGCTCAAAGCCATGTGGAAACCCGATCGCGACGGATGGAGTCCCGAAATCGAGGTGCGCATCGAGGCAGGCGGAGCAGCAAGTCGGTAGCCTCTGGACGACCCGTCCGACGCTTAGCCCTGGGGGAAATCCGCCTGCCGTAGCTTGAAGCGCTGGATCTTCCCCGTCGCGGTCTTCGGCAGCGCCTCCACGAACTCCACCCACCGCGGGTACTTGAACGGCGCCAGCCGTTCCTTCACGAAGCGCTGCAGCTCTTCGGACGTGGCCCGCGCGCCCGGTTTCAGGACGACGAACGCCTTGGGCTTGTCGAGCTGGTTCTCGTCCTTGTGCGCGACTACGGCCGCTTCCAGCACCGACGGGTGCGCCACCAGCGCGGACTCCACCTCGGCCGGCGAGACCCACTGGCCGCCCGCCTTGATCATGTCGTCCGAGCGGCCGCAGTAGACGTAGTAGCCGTCCGCG
>Ga0137393_10002594_pt1 | contig 11749 bp, 18 predicted proteins | sample 15con2h34BmetaG_FD_101396 | JGI IMG/M metagenome (GOLD analysis project Ga0137393, IMG submission 101396) | Vadose zone soil microbial communities from Angelo Coast Range Reserve, California, USA - 15con2h3.4B metaG | ecosystem: Environmental > Terrestrial > Soil > Vadose zone > Saprolite...
CATTTCAACGGCGACGAAGGAACACGAGAACAGACGATCCACTGCCAGCCGTGGAGACCAGCCTTCCTAGACACTGGTATCAGCAGACCGTAGCATCCTCTGGGGCCGCGGCATCTCACCCCTCCATGTGACTGATTGCATACGCGAGAATGCCACCGAATGCTCCGGCAACAGTAGTTGCGGAGAAGAAAATGGCAAGGCGTTGGCCTTGGATTTGACGGGGATACCACAGTGTAATGTAGTACGCCACACCAGGGAAAAACCCTCCTTCGGCTAGTCCGAGAGCGACGCGGGCGCTGCAAAGATCAGCAACGACGAAGCCAATGGGACAACTAAGGACCTCACATGACGAGGCCGCGGAAGGAATTTACCAAACTTGTCAGTGTCATGATGGTGCCCCAGACTATCATCATGGAAGGAACTAAGGACATGGAATGAGAGACACTCTTATGTTGAGAAAAGGAGGCGGACACCACAAAGAAGGCCTAGTCAACTTGAGAAAAATGTTCCTTCACAGAAGATCTCAGTGCAGCCTCCAGGAAATAAGTGTGTGAAGTGAGAACTTACGAAGGTACTTCCACCAATCCATATGTTATCTGATGGTCGCACGTCGCACAAACTCTGCACTGGACTAGAGACCAAAACTTACAAAGAAAAGTGAAGCCACGATGTTATAGCGTAGACCGTAGAGATGAAGATCCGTCGACATCCCGGCTATCCTCGCATTGGCTGTTCGGAAGACGGTCACTTGGAAGCATTTCGTGCACGACGGTGAACGCCTACCGATATTGCTCCGATCACTTGAATTGAAAGTATACAGTTCAATGGTGAGCTTAGGCATGAAGATTTACTACTTACAGGAACGACAGAAGATAAAGAAGAGAGAGAAAAGGCAACAGGTAAATGTCTAAGGTCCTCCAGATGCGCTTCTTCTCCTTGGTGCCGACTATTGAGACACGATTGCCTCGGAAGTCCATGGGAAAGGCGATCCTGTCTTTGAGTTGTTCCTCGATAGAGTCAGACATGATTTAGATGGAAATGGAAAATCGCTGGAGAAGAAGCCCATGGTTATAGACTTATAGTCAAGTCCGGGGAATGTCGGTAAAGCCGGGACGCCCAAGCCAAGTTACTTCGATTCAACCTACTGCGGAAGTGACCGACTGAACGCGCCCACGGACAATCGTCACGTTGCATGAGTAGTGACAGTTGGTACGGATCGTAGCTCAGATGCCCCAACAGTTACAACACAGTGACCTCTTTTTAACTCCGCAATTCGATTTGATGAGAATAAGTATATTGCGTGTTCGTACTAACCCAGTTGGGGCTTACTGTACAGTACAGTATAATCTTCCTCGTCTTTGTCACCTGTGCCACTGTATGTCTGTCTGTATCAGCAAAATGGTATCATCTGTGTTTGGCACAGCTGATGCAGATGCAAGGGAGGAACAAATGGTTTGGTTGGCTCGGCTGAGACGAGACGAGACAAACATTCGGAAATGCATAGTCCGAGCCAGGATTAGGAACCACCAGACTATCAAATTCCGACGAAAAGTGAGAGAATCTGGTTGACTTCTGATGGCCCAACCCAACTCTAATTACATTCAGAGAAGTGCCTGACCCTCTTCGATAGTAATTTGCTTACTGTAATCAGCGCTCTGCCACAGGAACGTAGGTTCTCCTAAGCGGGGATGTGGGTTGCTCCTATCAGAAGTTATTCAGAACCCGGCAAAGATGTAGTAACCCCAGGGATTAAGGATCGCCGCTAGCCGAAAGGTTAGTCTTACCCAAAGTGTACTTTCCGCCCCAATTGTTGGCATCCGTGTCGGAAGGAGTCAACAATGGCCCGGGCAGCACTATGTGGAACGTGGAATGTGGGACGGTGACAGACGCAGTTGAGGTGAGTCAACATATCTGAATGTGTATCCGGCGTGTTTAATGTCAATAGCCGACGATGGACGGGTCAAGGTGTTGGAACGGAAAGTTTATTTATTTACTCCATGAAAGCCGTACAGCAGCTGCGACCCAATCTGTCCTATGAACGATTTCTGAATGTTGTTTGGACACCTTTCAAATGTCAAAAAGGTTCGAGTGCCAGGTTAGAAAATATTGATCTCGGTGGCAACAACCTTCATTGGACTGTCGAAATGGGTTTCATGCGTTGATCAGCTGGTTCCTTCACAGATCGTCACTTCCACTTGAAAAGATGTCAGAATGGTTTCCGTGGGGAGGATAAGGGCAACTCGGTCTCCATGTCCATCGGTGGTTCACATACCTGTGTTTGTCGAGTCCCGCCCCGGAGGCGCTCAGCAAAAATGTATAATAATGATCGTCTCAGGTAGTCAGTGACTCAGTGTGGTTGCCATGCCCGATGATGTGTCAGTGAACCAGGTATTTCACGAGTCGCTGCTTTTTTCGGCCTTGCAGCAGGATGCATGACATGAGAGTCCGTGTAGACGTCCTTGTGGAGGGTCACTCACCTGTGCGTTTCAAGGAAGGCTGCACGACATTGTCCTCATGTACGATCGACCAGTCACCTTAATTCTTCAGATCACCGGGATAGTGGAGAATACGAAACTGAGACCACACTTGTACGATATACCGTGACTGTACTTGTCACGCTAATTTCAAAGGTACGAATCCCGGCGGTATTTGTTGTCCGACCACGACCCTTCCGAGTCCGAAGAGGGGCGCCTTCCCATCTCACTCCCTTTAGAACTGTATTGAAGATTGACATCAAACGATTTGAGTCCGTGTAAACTTGAAGTACAACGGGTATCCTTCGGTCTGATCGAAATAAATAGGCGCTTTCTGTAAAAGTGGAGAGCAAAGGCACCGAGCCACTACTCCTTGTGGGTTTCCGCCGTCGTTGCCTGGTCTTGACACGATTCCCTCGAAACCCCGGATCCAGGTCTTTACGACGTCCACATTATTATGGAACAGCGTGATATGCAGGCACAGGCATCTCAAGAGGCTCCGAGTCTTGTACTACGACTCGCTGGTCCTTCGACGACCAAAGCCGGGTAGGTCGACGCATCACCTTACAACGCGAACCGCCCGCCCCTAGTCTCATTGAGCACCACATACCAGCCTGTCAACTGAACAGACGGAGATCAATCGCGTCATTGCGGAGGCGTCCAAGGGATCCAAATTCTACGAGGTTCATATCGTGGCCGGTACTAGGAGTCCGCCAACCACTTATCGTTCACACTTTCACTATACAGAATGAGAAGAAGAAAGACAAGGAAGTGACCGCTCGCATAGAGCGCATCCTTAAGCTTCGCGACCAGGCCATGAAAGGTGTCGACATGGGTGCGCGCACTATATTCATTTTTATCCGTGCATGCCGGCGATGAACACCGTGACTCGGACCTCTCGCTCTACTAGGCAAAGTGGAACAAAAGGTCGACCATCTCGTGGGCATCTGCAATTACTGCTGTCATCCATCTCCGTGGCTCTGAGTGTGACTTCTGCCAGCTAGAGGCGATCGAACGGGAGCGCGACCTGACGCAGTTCATTGTTCACGTTGACATGGACGCATTCTACGCCAATGTGGAGCTACTCGACAATCCTAGCTTGGCAGGAAAGCCGTTTGGTGTACGCCCCCCGTCTTCTCTGCCACACCCCAGACATTCCAACAACTTCTCACCACAGGTAGGGTATGGCGTATTATCTACTGCGTCCTATGAGGCCCGAAAGTACGGTGTACGGTCGGGGATGCCAGGTAAGACCCGTGCGGTCCTCAATGCGTAATAAGCGCTAATCTTGAGAAGGCCACATCGCGAGGAAGCTCTGTCCTGACCTCATTTTTGTCAAACTACACATGTCACGCTATAGTGAAGTATCCAAACAAATCATGGCCATTTTCAGGCAATACGACCCAAACATGCTTGCTTCTAGCGTCGATGAAGCATACTTGAAGCAAGTTTCTTTCTCCAGCACCTGCCTCGCCCACCTAGGGGAACCTTTTCTAACTGTTTGATTTTCATGCCAGTATCACGGAGTTTTGTACACAGCACAACTTGGACCCAGACGAATGTGTCGGGCTGATGCGTCAGCGGGTTTTCGATGAAACCAAGCTGACGGTCAGCGCGGGTATTGCTGCCAACAAGGTGTGCTTTCAACATTCTCCCTACTGACTTGTTGATTTCCATCGCCGCTTCCCAGATGCTAGCCAAAGTATGTATTGCTTCCGCCTGTCCGCACCCAGTCTTACTGTACACGCTTTGTTGCCCAGATATGTTCGGACAAAGTACGAGCCTTTCATTCATCAGCCAGTCTCCCGAGACTAGTTCGTTGTTCCCTCTAGAATAAGCCGAACGGACAGTTTCATCTTCCTCACAATGCCGAGGGGATCAAGGACTTCATGCGAGACCTTCCCATTCGCAAGATCTCTGGAATTGGCCGGGTTAGTGAGCGTTTATTGGACTCAATTGGGGTGAAGGTTCGTTGCACTTTCCATTATTGCCAGTTTGCAATTCGCTCATTTTTTCCGTTTGATGCACTTTCAGACGTGCGGAGACATCTACAAGTGCCGCGGTGTGCTATCGTTACTGGACAAACAATTTGGCCTGCACTCAATGCTCCGAGTACACTTGGGCATCGCATCCAACGTCGTGCAGCCGTGGGCGCGGGAAGAAAGGAAAAGCATAGGATCAGAGAGGTCTCCGGGCATTCATACACATAATAGCGTTCTCTGACACTTCCGATTAGAACGTTCAAGGCTACTTCGGAAAAAGAAAATATCTTGCAGAAGCTCGAAGACATTGCGGCCGAACTCGAAGATGACATGGAAAGAGGAGGATGGGCCGGCCAAACTGTCACGTTGAAGTACAAGCTCGATACTTTCGAAGTGTTCACCCGAGCCAAATCGTTCAACCGCTGGATCAAAACAAAGGCTGAGCTTTATGATGCTGGAAAAGAGCTCCTTCATCCTGAATGGCCGCTCTGCCTTCGCCTCATCGGACTCCGAGTCACCAAGCTCAAAGACCTCAAGAAGAAAGGCGGCAGTATCCTAAAGGTACGGACTCTACCTCTCTTGGCGGTCCAGAGTCGCTGCATATGAAATTAACGAATAATATTGTCTCACGTAGTTCCTCGAGCCGCTTCCTGACTCTCCATCCAAGAATTCTCCATCCAAGACAAGTCGCGCGTACGACAGTGATGATCAAGACTCAGACGTCGAGTACATAGAGCCTGATCTGGAAGATGACTTGAACTATAATGCCCTGGATAGCGGCGAAGATGAGCTCCCAACAGCAACGGAGCCTCGCGTGTCGACGAGCGGCGGACATCGTCCACCGCCAATGTTTGTACCATCCACGCTAGAAACTTCATCACTATCCCGTTCGAGTCCGTCAAAGCCACCCCAAAAACATCATATGCGCGACGAAGACGATGACGACGACGACGACGACGACGACGACGACAGTGACGAAGAAGTCACGGCGCCAAAAGCACAGTCAGACCCAGCCAAGGCACCACAAGCGTCGACGTCCACTACTACCAGCGTGAGCGAGTGTCCGTTGTGTACACGGTCGTTCACAGACAACGACGAGCTTAATTCCCACATTGATTGGTGTCTGAGTCGCGAGGCCATCCGTTCTGCTCAGGTCGAGGGCGACAGGCGTGAGCGAAGAAAGTCCGAGGTTGGCGTCCAACATCTCCATGAGTGATGGAAGGGAGGGTCCGTGGAGGGCACAGCTACAAGTCAGAAGCCAAAGCGACGGAAATTGGGTGGATGATATATCTGTTTTTGTACGCACTGCGTGTTCCATAAGTATATTGTTGGCAACTTTTGGCCCTTCCCACGACGAGCGGCTCTGTTCCGAGGTCCAACATGTACGTATCGTAGACCCAGAAATAAGCATGTACATTAAATAAGCTAAGCCAAGAACAAGTCCCTGTAAAGATACTGTACTACATTATGCGCTCCCCTCGGCCCACCTCACTGATTTCACAGGTTTCGCTTCTCGTGGACCATCCTGCCTCTCCTGGCGCGATGGTGGTGCAGAAGCAGTGCGTTCCTCACCCTCACCCTCACTACTACCCTCTTCATCGTCATCGTCATCGTCGTCGCCAACGCCGAACAGCTCCTCTCGTTCATCCCAAACATCTGCGAGCGCCAAGCTTCCTGAGCGCGCCCGGCCCTTACCCTTTTTGGTTTTATTCTGCATGAACAGCGCGGATGGAGGCGTTTCAGGTTTGTTATACAGCGGGAGAAGTTGCGTGCCAGATTCATCCTCCTCGTCAGAGGGGAGATTGAGTGATGAATTCGATGCGTTAAGGGGGCGATAGAGTCTCATGATCTGCCGTGATAATATCGTAATGAAGTCACCTCTTTTCCCAGAGGGGAGACACTGCGGACATACCTCCCGCCTCTGGCGGTAGTATCTCTCGAGGTGATAGGCAACGTATAACCCAATTCCAGATCCGAGGAGATTTGCCTTCTCAGACGGCCATTAGTGATGTAGAGGGTAATAGAATGGAGAACGCACGACGATGTCACCGAATTGGAAGGTCTTGTGCTGGGCAGAGAACATACGTGGGAATTAAGGATCGAGAGGAAGGAGAAAGGACGTACGGGGAGCAAGGACTGCACAAATTCGCTCACGATACCCCCAAGGAATAAGCAAACGAAGACGGTGAACATCAAGGGGGAGTGACGCCAGAACCATATCCGTCGGTATTCCCTTTGGAGAAGGTGGGTCGTCATGAGTTTTAATTACGGGAGGGTATGTGATAGATCCGACTCACTCCTCCACATCGAATATAAAGTAGAAGACTCCAGTGGCAATTCCCAGGCAGAAAAAGTGCAATAGTTTGTCGTTTAGTGGGATAGCATGGGCAAGGTTGGTGAGGCCGAGGAAGGCAAGCGAGAGCATGATGAGGAACGTCAACACGACGAACCACTATCGTAGAGATATTTAGATTGTGGGTAGGCCTCGGGGAAGGAGGAGGAGGGCTCACTGGTCGGAAGCGCAAGGGCAGCTCGTACTTTGGTATCTTGAGGTGATGAGAACGCATGAAGGCCTTGAAGGCACGACGACCATGGCGGCGTGCCTCGCTCATTAGGCGAAGCGTTCGATTCGTATCGTTGGTGGTGAGGTCGTACAGTAGTCGTTTCAAAGAGAGGAGAAAAGAAAAGTTGCTTACTATACCACTTTTGCAGACGCCGACGCCGGAAAGGAAAGGGGCATCACCGTAGTCAACCACTGCAATTAAATCATGTACCTCACTCTCGCCCAGTCCGACTTCTCAACGTGCGAGGTTTCTGACGCACTCATTAAACTCGGAGTTCTTCACGGTGGTCACGTTCCCAACATCCACAGTATATCCCCGCACTCTTACCCCGAGAGCAGCCTCGGCGCCCAATCTAAGGGGGCGGCGCGTCTCTGCGGGCCCGCCTATACAGTCCGCATGGTATTCGCAACCTCCCACGACGCACCCAAGCATCAACAGAACAACCACTTTGTCGATCTCGCACCGGAGGGCAGCGTTGCTTTTGTCTCGGCACCACCAGGTTAGTTTCGTTGCTCAGGTATCGTCGTCATTCACAGCCCGCATCCAACCAACCCGTCTGCTGCCCCACTCTCCGATTATTTGATTCATTGATTGCTTTGGCGATTATTACGGGCCCGTTCTCGCTCTGACATATCGGGCGCAGGTGCGCAGAATGCCGTCTGGGGAGGTCTTATGACTGCCGGTGCACAAGCACGCGGTGTTCTCGGCGCTGTGGTGTCTGGTCGCGTACGAGACGTCGCAGAGCACCACGCTGCGGACTTCTCAATCTTTGCCCGCGGGACATCAACTGTGGGCAAAACACAACTTATTCGCGTTGCTGAGGTACAAGTCCCTGTCGCAGTTAACCTCGATTCGCAGCAACACGGCGGACTACCCGCAGTCACGGTGAACCCTGGTGACCTTCTGGTTGCTGACGAAAACGGTGTCGTATGCGTCCCCAAGGCGCTGGAAAAGGACGTTTTGAGGCTGGCTTCCAAAGGACGAGAAGTCGACGCGCGATGTCTAAGAGATATTCAATCAGGTATAGGCGTAGCGGAAAGCTTCAGGCGTCACCGCGGAAAGCTATGAAGGATCCTGACAATTGTATAAAGAATAGATAAAGATATATCGTACAAGATCGTATATACTTAAGGAAATACTTTTGATAAATCGTTTACCAGTAATTCACCAGATTATGTCTCACACCACCCTCGGTATTTGCATACACTCTTCCATATCTCAGTGAGTCTGGAGTTCGTGATACGCAAAGGATGGTCTGGTGGTTTGAGAATGAGCCTGGACATCGCCTCTTTGCAAGGATACGGCGGTGGATTGCCATCGTAGTCGGCGAGATCCACTTCAATTCCCACTTTAAGTAGTTCCGGATCGAAGACCTTTCTTGGTGCGATGTGCACTTCGTGATGGCGGTCGACAAGCTCGCACGACATAAGCCTTGGCCGCTTGCCTCGCGGTGGGGATGAGGATAAAGGCCTAGCTCTCTTGGTTATTGAAGTTGGTAGATGTGGGGTCGTCAAATGAGATGGGGTCCCTTCCACCACAGCTGTCTCTTCCACTGCGACCATGGAACGGTCCCAACTGGGATTCTGAGAGTAAATTGGAAGGCTCGACGGTGGTAGCGGTTCGTACGATAGTTCAGGCCCTGGACTTGGAAGACTCGGCTCTACTGCACCTCTTCTGTTGTCCCCCGCCCCGTTATGCGTCGGAACGTCAATACCGCGGACATGGTCCACATAAGAACCGTTGAGGGCAACGTGACTCAGCTCGTCCAATCGCCCTTTGTCTGGCTTCTGGCTGGCTCCGGCTTCAAGAACGGAATTTTGAGCGTCGTGTGCCTCGTCGACGCGTTCTGGACTGGAACTCGCTCTCGGTGACGTCTCCACACGTCAGGAATTGGCCGGAATTATTGCCTGTCGTCGGGTTGGTGAAGAGCTGTTATAAGTAGACTGGGTGTCTGGACCTCCCGAATCTGAACCCGGAACGAGTACCTCCCCGCGCGGCTCTTTGGTAGCCTTTGCCGATGGTGGGGGAACCTTACGTGCATGGGACACAGTGGGTCCAAAAAGGTCCGTTGAGAGAGATGTTGCCTTATGTCGCGGATTAGTGACTAGAGAAACCGCAGAACCGGAAGAAGGGAACGGTAGGCTTTGGGTGCGTTTCTGAGCCGGAGCTGGGGGCATAGTTTGTTGAACGGCCTCAGGAGTAGCTTGAGGGTCATGGTCACCAGCTGGCTCTAGTACCAGGGTTAGTGGTGGGGTTGATGGAGGGGAGATCGGTAGCTGTTCTGCAACTTCGCAACTTGGGGAGAGTGGAATGTGGGTTCGTTCCGGACTCGTAGGCCACTCGGATGGTGTCGTTTGCCGCTCTGGTCGAGAGGGGCTACTATCATATATGTCATGGATGACGCCTGGAGAGCTATCTGGGTCTAGTGCTCCATTTACTACATTCGCATAAGCGTCCGTGACAGACCAAGGCACAGAGGTCAATACCTGGCTCAGAAATCCGCTTTGCAGGAGAAGGCAGGCTACCATTTTTTTGAATCAGTTCAGTAGGTGGTGGCTTAGGGACTGAAATGTTGGTTAGAAGAGATGATTGCCATTCGCCCCTAAAACGTCTTACTAGTCACGCTATTTCCTGTCGGACGTTTGTAAAATCGTAATGGCTTCTTTGCGATGGACTGAATCAAGTGACAGAAAGTCAGTGAGTTAAAAACGACATAGAAGGGAGACAAACCTCTCGCCAATCTTCTTGTTCTGTATACGCTTTGCGTTCCAAAGGCACGACGTTATGCTGAACATCGGATTGCTTTCTCGGCAAACCATTACATCGCTCGTGAGCGGTGAGTATCTCCGTCATAGAGCTCTCCCCACGTTCTTGGGCCAGTCTTTTTGCTTTGCTCAGTTTTAAGATATTTCTGCAAAAGATCAGTCCATCGTTTCGAGGTCGGGAATGGCTAGAACGCACCCACTGCCATCGCCAGCGCGAAGTCCCTCTATCCATTCGTTAAGTTCGTTGTGATTGTCCAAGGTTCGAGGAGATCCGAACTCGGGCTCTCCCGCACCGCCGATGATTTGGACATAATCTACGTTGAGAGCGAGGGTTTCTGATACGGTCATTTTCCCTACAGTTCCAGTAGGTATGCGTTGAAAAATGGGTTTGAAGGATCTAATCGTTGCAATTGCGTTACGCTGTTGCGTGAGTCGGTTTCCTTGGCTAAGCTATGTTGGTTCATGTGACATGAAAGAGGAGGCATTACGAACTTGGTTTTGTCGTATTCATCGAGTGCATGTCGCGAGAACTGTACAGGTATTTGTTGATGCTTGTCGGAGATATAGGCCCAGATGCAGTCATTCTCTGTAAATTGACGGAAAGTGAGGAACTGTGGCAATCATTGTTAGACCGGAAGAACATCGAGTGCGGCGCTTCAGCTCGCGACTCACCTCGAGGAGTTGCACCTTCTTCCCAGGCTTGACGTGGACGGGAACGTTGGAAAGACTGCAGCCGTATGTCTCGGCGATGTTTATTAGATAGTCAGCTATCCAAGGGGGATTGAGTGTCTCTGACATTGCGGCGGGTGGCCAACCAACCAACCGCGAAGATGGAAATCTCCAGACGCGTCTGTCACGTGCCATTTCGTTGCACGCGTCATCCGGCAAAACGCGACAGTGGCACAAGTCGGTAAATGACCCCGCTTCTGCTATCCTGTTGCCAACCATGAAGTCCATCCTCGCTCTTCTTCTTCTCGCTACTACAGTCACTTCTATACCCGCAACGTTTCGTGTGCATAATGTCCCGGAATATGCTTTATCCGTCGAGTCTCCGGAGGACTTCGATTGGGACCTCCAAGAGATGCGTCTTGTGCAATTGGGACCGGACGCTGAACCTGTCTGGATGACAGAGCTGGAGAAGGTAATCCATACCCTAGTGTCACTTGAGATGTTTCTAATGAAAGTAGATCCAAGCCAAGGCCGCGGGGCTGAACTTTATGGACATGTGCGAATATATGCGGCTTTTAATGACCCTCTCCGTGGCGGCTCACAATCTCCTAGTACTGAAGCCGAAGATCTTGGCTCTCTTTCCCCTGTGAAATTTCAGCCAGTTGGTATGTCTCGTAGCAGTAACTTTGCGTACAAACCGCCCATTCCCCCCAGCGTTTCAGAAACCAAACGCGTCCAAGGCAGTGAAGCAAGTAATCAAGAAGCTCTCAACGAATGGCCCCAAAGAGAATCTCGAGGTGTTTACAAGCTTCCGCACTCGTCGTGGGTTTTACTTCGCCTTACTCACAAAATCCACACTAATTTGAGGATTAGATTATCGTAGCAAGGTACAGTGACATCATTCAATCTCTGTTTTATGCTGACATTCTTCTTTCTGTCAGACTGGTCAAGAAAGCCAAAAGTGGCTGGCTCAGAGGATTATGGAGGTGGGAATGATGTGCTGTGCACGCCATTGGCCCTTGTGACCGATTGATACGTTGCCATAGATCACTAGCAGATTTGCCCCGAAGGGTTTGCGGGATCTGATCACCATATCAGAATTCCCTCATTCATGGGGCCAGAACACCATCGTCAGTGGTCCATGAAGCTTGCCGTCAATGCCGACTGAAGACACTTTGCAGGTTGTTCGAATCAACGGCTCTGCGCCGACGGATGAAGGGGTGGTCATTGTGGGCGCACACCAGGATTCGTGAGTTCCACCGTGTGTCGATCATTTTGCGAAACTAACACTCTCA
>Ga0137393_10002596_pt1 | contig 11746 bp, 9 predicted proteins | sample 15con2h34BmetaG_FD_101396 | JGI IMG/M metagenome (GOLD analysis project Ga0137393, IMG submission 101396) | Vadose zone soil microbial communities from Angelo Coast Range Reserve, California, USA - 15con2h3.4B metaG | ecosystem: Environmental > Terrestrial > Soil > Vadose zone > Saprolite...
AGAAGCCGGACAGATCAGTTTTCCGGACGCATTCTTTGATGCTGTACTGTGCATGGGCGTGATCGATGGGCTAAAGAATTTCGGCCAGGTGATTCAACAAATGCTGCGGGTCTTGAAACCCGGAGGCACGATTATCATCACGTCTGCGAATCGGCAGAGCCCTTACGCCCAGTGGAAGAAATACGTGTTTTACCCGGCGCTTACTGTGGCGCGAAGAATCATGCATCCCGGGGCGAATAACGACCCGATTCTGATACCGCGTCGGCATTTCACTCCAAAGGAGGCGAGCGACCTCCTCGCCGCAGCGGGGGCTGATGCGCAGCGCGTGGTCGGCTACTTCTACAACATCCTGCTGTCACCGCTAGATGAAATCTGGCCGGCCGTTGCGCTTTGGGTGAACAAAAAGTTAGAAGAAGCGCGTGATGGCGAGCCGGACTGGCTAGCCGCCGGATTCATCCTGAAGGCCCATAAGGCAAACCGTTGAATACGCCCTCGCGAGCGAGAACCAAGTAATGACTCGGCAGAGCCGCGAAAATCGCAGGTATGGTTATTTTTACAAACGTTGAATCGCCGGGCCCTGATGCCATGGCTAAGTTAGCGGGGCCCGCATCCAGCCATCCCCGTCGCCCTAAGGTTCTCTTTCTATCGAAAAACTTTCCGAACAAAGTATTCGATGTTTTAGGGTTGTGGGTCGAAAACCTGGTGCGGCATTCCGTGAGCTTCTGCGAGCCGAAGGTGATTTCACCGGTTCAATATTGTCCACCTCTACCCGGGTTGCCCGACTATTATGCGCGTTTGCGGAGCATCCCGCGGCATTGCTCTTGGGATGGCGTCGAAGTGTTCTATCCGCGATACCTGGTGGGTCCTGGCTATTCGCTGCGCTCGATCGAATGGGCAACCTACTATCTGGCGGCCCGCCGCCAGGCTGACCAGCTGCGACATGAATTTCCTTTCGACCTGATCCACGCGCACTTCACCTACCCGGACGGCTGCGCGGCAGTGCGGTTGGGACGGCGCTTTCAGGTTCCAGTAATCATTACCGAACACGTTCCGTGGGGCCCGTGGATGGATAGCAGCACGATCGTGCTACGTCAGGCGATCCGGGCGGTTCGTGAGTGCACTCTGCTGGTCGCGGTTAGCACCTCGGTGCGCGACTCAATCCTCGGGGTGGTTGGCGCTCCGGAAAAGATGCGTGTTATTCCGAACGCGGTGGATGGAACGATTTTTACGCTCTCCACGAAAGGACAGCGGCCGAAAGACAACCAGATTATTTTTGTCGGGGCCATTCGCCCTGTCAAAGGGGTTGACATTCTACTCCGGGCGACGCGGCTGTTGGTCGAGTCCGGTCGCGACATCCATTTGCTGCTGGTAGGAGAAAGCTTCTTCAAGAATTACCAACGCGAATACGAGCGCATTCGGCGGATGGTTCAGGAACTGAACTTGGAAGGGCGCGTCCAGTTTGTCGGCAAGCGGCGCCCCGTTGAACTTGTGCGTTACGTCCAGGAGAGCGCTGCCTTGGTGTTGCCCAGCCGTGCGGAGAGTTTTGGGATGGTGCTTGTCGAGGCACTAGCCTGCGGCACGCCCATCGTGGCGACGCGGTGTGGCGGACCAGAAGATATTGTAAATGGTCAGGTCGGAGTACTTGTTCCTCCCGAAAACCCTCAGGCCCTTGCGGCAGGTATCGCGCATGTTTTGGACAAGCGCAACAGCTACAACCCTGAGGTGTTGAGATCCTACGCTCTACAGCATTTCGGCCTAGATTCGGTCGGCTCTCGCCTCAAAACGCTATACGCCGAGGCTCTCGACCGCTTTGAGGCCCCGCCAAGTGTTTCAGATCACGGGTCTTAGGGGCAGCGCCGGCGGCCCTGGTAGTGAAAAGGTTTTCGCAAAACGGGAAGATTCTTGGGTCATCCAGCGTCCAGGTGCAATGGCGACGCTTGAATTCGGCGTGCAATACCTACACCTTTGATGACACCTTTGCGAGAATCTGATCACGCGCGAGGGCGACATCAAGGGTCTCCGCAGCCATGATCGGTGGTACGCCGCCGGACCTTACGGCTTCGTAGAACCGGCGAATGAGTTCCCGCAATCCGGGATAGGCGGGCTCTCGGTTGGCGGCGCGCGCCAGCAGATTCGTCGCCGCAAAATAGAGTGTCGCTCCTCCGTGTAGGAACGGTTGCGCCACCTTGCGCGCGCGAGACACGGTTCCGCGCTCGATAATGGCGAATCCATGAAAGAGGTCGGCATGAGCCGTGCCGCGCTCTCCGATCAGTCGCAAAGCGTTCATTGTCGGGCGGCCGCTCATCGAGATGAGCATCGACACCGAAATAGCCCCCAACGTGGTGCTGACGCGGAGTTCGCCAGTGCCCGGATGTTCGACACACCAATCCGCCATCCGAATCGAAGTGGGGAACAGTCTAACGACCAGCGAGAGAGGGCCCGGCAGGATTTCGGCTATTAGGCGATCTGCATCCCGCGAGCTACGCTCGGCTCCTGCGGAGCAGATCAGAGTGTCTACGTGCAACAGGGGGCCAATTTTTTCGAGCGCCTTCTCTACTTGCAACACCCCCCGCTGAAAAAGGAATTGGTGAACTGGACACAAAAGCAGTCCTCGGGGCTCCGCAAGCCGCAGCAATTTCTCGGTCATTTCGCCTGATTCCGTCAGCGGTTTCTCGACGATCGAATGCAGTCCGGCCTCGAGGGACTGTCGCGTCAGGGCTTCATGAGTTTCGGGCGGCGTGCATATGTGTACCACATCAGCCAAGCCCTCGCTGGCAAACGCGGACAAATTCGAAAATACTCTTGCCTCCGGATGATGCTGAACGAGCCGTGCCGCTCTGGAGCGGTCCAGATCTATGATGGCGCAGAGAACGCCGCCGGCGCGTTGGACCCCGTGGGCATGCCATTTGCCCATCAGCCCGGCGCCGACGATCGCTGCGCGCGGAACGGGGCGTGACTTCGAGGACTCGTCTTTCATTGTTGGAATCTCTCGCTCCACACAAGCTTTTGCGTCGAAGTCCAGTTTGCTACTCTGACAGTACAACCAGTTGGAAGGAAAACAGAAATAGGAATTGGAACGTGTCTGCCTTCTATTTAATGGCCAGCATACGTTCAGTTCGGCCGTACCAAAGATTCTTCAGCGTTCTTGGCGCGCGCATCGCGGATTCTGGCTGGGTTTTATCTGGAGCGGAGCAGATGATTTTGGGAGTGAACGGCATTCGACTGGTTAAGAACCGCTCCGGCGTTGCGCGGTGCATCGAAGCTGTTCTCGAGTGGATGGGCAATTTAGAACATCCATTTAATGAAATACGCGTCTATACCCCCGAGCCAATTCCTGGGGATGTTCATTTGCCAAACAATGCAGCGAATGTTGTGCTCCCCTCTTCCCTTCCTCCTGCTCTGTGGGAGCAATTTACTCTGTTGAAGGCGCACGGAAGCAGACATCTGCTTTTTTGTCCAAGCTATGTCGTCCCGCTGCTCGCTCGCTGCCCCACGTTTCTGATCCACCACGGATCCTATGAAGGTTATCCTCAGGCCTTCGACTGGTGGACATTGAATAAGGCTCGCGCGATCTACACCTTGAGCGCGAAGCGCGCGACCTGCGTTTCCACGGTCGCCGAGTACAGCAAGAAGGATATGGTGCGTTTCTACGGGATACGGCCGGAAGCGATACATGTAGTCCCGGAAGGCGTGGACACGCGCAGGTTTCGCCCACTGCAAGATCCTGGCGCGCTGGCCGATTGGCGGCGACGAGTCTTTGGCGAGGATTTCCCTTACATCGCCTACGTCGGAAAGCCTACCGAGCGGCGCAATCTTTCTCCCCTCATCCGCGCGTTCGCCGCGCTCAAGAAAGAGAAACGCTTGCTTCATAAACTCCTTATTGTCGGCGCTGATTTGCCCGGCACATCTCCCTTCCGCCAGGTGATTGCCGAACTTGGCTTGAACGCCGAGGTCATCATTTTGGGTTATGCGAACCACGACGAAATGGTGTTTGTCTACAACGCCGCGGATCTTTTCGTTTATCCGTCGTCGTACGAAGGCTTCGGTATGCCGGTGCTGGAAGCGATGGCCTGCGGCACGCCGGTAATCGCTTTGAATAACACCGCGTTCCCGGAGTTCGCCGGAGGAGTGGCCCACCTATTGCCGGATGCTCAGGTCAGCACTTTAGCTGAGGGAATCGACTCTGTCTTAAGGAATCCCGCTTGGCGCGAAAGCATGTCGAAAGCAGGGCCGAAAAGAGCTGCTTCTTACGACTGGCGGGAGGTCACGAAACGCTATTTAGAATTGATGATACCCTTGGCGCCGCAGGAGTAGCCGGACAAATCGAACTCAAGACCGTCGGCATGAGAGAAGACGAAACATCCTCTGAATTCAAGATAAAAGATGCCGCGAGCTATAACTCCCTTACGGCGGAATTCGACCGCTTTGCACAGCGATTGTCTTTAGCCTTTGCGGAGCACCTCGTGCGTCTCGCAAATTTGAAGTCCAGCGATTGGGTGCTCGATGTAGGAACCGGAACCGGAATTGTAGCGCTGCTTGCGGCCCGAAGAATCGGGTCCGCTGGAAAAGTGATTGGCGTGGACCTCTCTGATGGGATGCTATTTGCCGCAAAATCCAAGGCTGTCCAGGATGGCCTTGAGAATCGTATTCAGTTCTGCCGGCTGGACGCGGAAGCGCTGGCATTGCGGGACGCTTCGTTCGATGTGGTGCTTTCTCTATTTGCTCTTCTTCATTTTCCCAATCCCCTGGTGGCACTCATGGAAATGTTCCGCGTTTTGCGTCCCGGCGGACGTCTCGTCCTCGCCGTTGGAAGCAGCCCCTCGCTCTTATCATCGGCTGGACTTGCGGAAGGCCTGCGACACATGCAAAGAAGATTCGCCGTGCGGCAGGGAAAGCTCTTGATCGGCCCGCATTCACTGGATGATTTCGTCACCCAGCGGATTTCCGGAAGTAAGGAAGCGGAAGAGGCGCCGATTGCCAGAGAAAGCAAGAATCGCTCGCACAAGATCCCGCAGTTAATTCGCCAGGCACAGTTTACGAACTTTCGGCGCCGCTGGTGCGGTACCGAAGCCTTCTTCGAAACTCCCGAGGAGTTCTGGGAAATTCAGAGGACTTTCTCAAGCATCGCGCGCAAGCGACTGTCGGGCATTTCGCCGGAAAAAATCGAAGAACTCCGACAAGAATTTCTGGAGAATTGCCGCGAAGTGCAGTCACGAGGAGGCAGGCTCGTTTATCCTTTCGGAGCGCTGTTCGCAGTCGCCCAGCGTCCCCGCACGTAACGACGAATTGAGCCGGCTAACGCTTCCGAATGAAAGGGTTGAATACTTCGATGGCTCGAGTAGCGATTATTGGTTTGGGAGCGGCGGCGCGAAATATTCACTTTCCAGCCTACGCACGATTCCGCAGCCGGCTCAACGTCGTAGGCGGGTGCGATCCCGATCCCGCAGCGCAGGCTTTCGCCCGCGAGAGGTGGAAACTTCCCTTTGTTTGTGACGGTCCCCGCGAGCTGATCGAAAAGACTCGACCGGATATTGTTTCTGTCTGCGCGCCGCCCACATTACACCGGGAGCACGCGATCCTAGCGCTCGCTGCAGGGTGCCATGTTTTCTGCGAAAAGCCCCTTGCGGAGAATTTGGAACAGGCAGACGAAATTATCGACGTCTCGGAGAAGACGCAGCGTCTAGTTGTCGTCAACAACCAGTTTCCTTACATGAAGATTCACTCTGCTGCGAAGCAATTGGTCGGAGGCCAGGAATTTGGGCGGCTGCTCTATCTCCACGCCTGGCAGATTTTTCATCCGACGCAAGCAACGGAAGCGGAGTGGCGAGGGAAGCTGCAGCGGAGGCTTTGTTTCGAGTTTGGCATTCACGTGTTTGAACTGATCCGCTTCTTTTTCGACGCCAATCCCGTTCGTATGTTCGCCCACATGCCCACGCCGGGGCACGCGACTGGATACGACATCATCAACGTAGTGACGGTCGATTTCGCGGACGGGCGCGCGGCGTCCATCGTTTTGAATCGCCTCAGCAAAGGTCCGGAGCGTTATCTGGACGTGCGTCTCGATGGAGAATTCGCTTCAATTCATACTTCCATCGGGGGCCGCATCGAACTGAAGACCGGTATTCGTGCTCGCGACCGACGCCCATTTGTTGAGTGGAGGTTCGCGCAAGGGGGACAAGCGGTCTTGCAGGTGGGAAATCGCTCCCGGGTAATCGCTCGAGACCCGATTAATCCCTTTGCTGAGGCGACGGCTGTGCACTTCGGCAATTTTCTCAACGCGATACAAACAGGAAGCATCCCACCCGGCGATGCGCGTGACAATCGAAGGACGCTGGCCATGGTGGCCGCCGCTTACGACTCCGCGCGCCTGGGCCGCGCCGTTGAGATGAGCGAGTATCAAAAAACGCGCGTGTCCCAATAGCGCCCACATGATTCTTCAACCTGCTTCCTCGAAGCTCTCAGTGATCGTCGCTGCTTCAAATGATTTCGCAGCACTCGAGAAAACTCTCGCCTCGCTCAAAAGGCAGGCAGAAAACCCTGACACAGAGGTTATCGCGGTCTGCAATTTTGATGGTGAGGCGAAGGAGAAAGTTGAAAAGCAATTTCCGTTCGTCAAGTATGTGACGCTCGCCAGCGATACAACCGTCCCAGAATCGCGTTCGAGGGGGATTTACCTTTCGCGTGGAGAAATCATAGCGCTGGTGGAAGATTACTGCACTCTCGACGATCGGTGGTGTGGGGAGATCAAAAAAGCACACGAGTCGGGCCATCCGATAGTTGGTGGCGTGGTGGAAAATCGGTGCCCTGATAAGCTCCTCAACTGGGCCGTGTATTTCTACGATTATGGAAAGTATATGTTGCCCGAACAGGGCCGAGTCGCCGCAACTCTGTCCGGAATGAATGTTTCCTACAAGAGAGAAGTACTCAAAGAAGTGGAGAACGCTTTTCATGATGGCTTTTATGAAACGTCCATCCACGAAGAGCTGCGGCGACAGGGGCACGACTTGTATCTCGCGCCCTCAGCGATTGCTTATCTTTCTAAGGACTATGAATTTGGTAAAATTCTGCGAACCTATTTTCATCTCGCGCGATCGTTTGCCAGTCAGCGCAGCGGCGGCGCTCGGCCAGCGAAGCGCGCGCTACTTGCCCTGGGCTCCTGTGTACTTCCAATTTTGCTTCTCGCGCGCATTGTGCTGCGGACCGTTCGGAAACAGAGATATCTAGTAAAGTTATTCCTGGCGTTGCCTAATCTTGCGATATTACTGACATTTTGGTCCGCGGGGGAGCTTTGCGGCTATCTTTGCGGTGAAGGATCCAGCGCCAGAAAATGGACTTGAGCCTATTCTGCGTTCGCTGCTTAAACGCAACTTCCTTGGCGAAGGCTGGGCAAAGTTGTGCCCGAATCGAGACTTGCCTTCCCAACCCTAGCGTCCTCAGCGCGTTGGCTTGCGTGCTAGGTAGCCAGGATTGGCAAGGATTTTCACATTGCTGGGGATGGAGAGTTCGAGTCGAGTGCCCGCTTCGCGGGCAACGCAACCAACTGCCTTAGAATCAATAGATTACGAGTTTCGGGAGCCTCTCATTGGTCGGATGGTTTGGCTTGAAGATTGCTCTGAGGTTAGGGGACTATTGCGCAAGAACTTTGCCAAAGGTAGTTGAGTTCAGGAACCGCGGTATGAGCACATCCCTTGTTTCCCGCTTCGTGCGCCACGTGCGGCTCTCCGCGCGCGCCGTCAGCCATCGCGAGGGACAGACTCCACCATTTTTGATCGTGTTCATAAACTCCATCTGTAATCTCACTTGCGAACACTGCTTTTACTGGCGCAATCTCAACCAGCGCGACGATCTAAGCTTCGAGGAGTTCAAGAAACTCTCGCTCGAACTGGGAAAGATTGAAATCCTGAACCTATCGGGCGGCGAGCCGTTCATCCGGCCGGACTTCGCTGAAATCTGCTTGCTGTTTACCGAGAACAACGGCGCCAAACAGATCTACGTTCCCACCAACGGTTACTTCACCGAGCGCACCGAGAAACAGCTTCGGGGGGTTCTGGAATCCAAAACTCTGCAACGGTTTGTCTGCGAAATTTCACTAGATGGCATGCCTGCATACCACAATCGGTTTCGCGGCAATCCCAAGTCTTTTGAAAAAGCGATGGAGACGTACGATATGCTGGCGCGGCTCCAGAAGGAGGATCCCCGCCTGCGGATTCACTCCAATACCGTCGCGATGAGCGAGAACATGGAAGAGATCTGGAAACTCACAGAATATTTACATGACCACTGCCCCGCCATCGAACATCACAACCTGGCCATCATACGCGGCGATCGCAAGAATCCCTCACTGCAGGGGCCAGCACTGGACCGCTACAAGAAGCTCTACGAACATGTGGCGGAAGTCTGGAAGGACCGCGAAGAAGGCCGTTTTGGTTCTGTGGTGGAGCCCATGCTGCAATGGGCTAAAGTAAAGACCATCGAGACCGGCACGCAATACGTGCCATGTAAGGCCGGCACCCTGTCCGGAGTGATCTACGCCAATGGGGACGTCAGCGTTTGCGAAACGCATCCTCCGCTCGGAAACCTGCGCCGGAAGAGTTTTTTCGAGATCTGGGATTCACGCGAAGCGAAAGCGCTGCGACGACAAATTAAAGAAAAACAGTGCTTCTGCACAAACGAAGTTTTCCTATGGCCCAGCATCACCTTTCAGCCAGGGCAACTAACGAAGGCACTAATTAACACGAAGCTGCTCCAAATCCATCCTTCCGGGAATGTTAGTGTCCACAGCGACTCCTGAGTTTCATTCTGCGCAACCCGCGAGCCTACCTTCTCAGATTCACAGGGGGGCTTATCTGCTCATTTTACTTGTGCTGGCGGGTAGCATGGCGCGGCTCTATCGTGTCAGCGATCCTTTGAAGGGATTCCGCCCAAACGACACCGCGGCGATGGCTCGCAATTTTTATGAAGGTTCGATGAACATTCTTTATCCGCAGGTGGACTGGCGAGGCAATTCTCCGGGATACGTGGAGTCGGAATTTCCGATTTATTCCTTTTCGATAGCGCTCCTGTACCGCATGTTTGGAGTACACGAGTGGCTCGGCAAGGCTTTGACGGTCGGTATTTACGCACTTTCGGCGATTTTGTTATTTAAACTCAGTCGCAGGTTTTTTTGTGAGTCAATCGGTCTTCTCGCCGTGCTCTATTATACCGTCGCGCCACTTTGCTTCTTCTATACGCGTGTTTTCCAACCTGACGCTCTAACTGCGCTCTGCTCGCTGGCAGGCGTGTACTATTTTTGGATCTGGACGGAGGACGGCAACAAGGCAGCGTTGGCCTTGAGCGTGGCAGGCGTATGCTTGGCCGTCCTGCTCAAGCCCAACACCCTTTACCTAGGTCTTCCGTTGCTCTATTTGAGCTACCGCAAGTTTGGCTGGCAGCTGCTGCAGCGATTCGATCTTTGGCTCATTTCGATCTTAGTGGTGACCCCTTCTATTCTTTGGTACCGGCACTCTTTTCAACTTTGGCAATCTTATGGAAACACCTTCGGAGTTTTCGGAGGGTGGGTAAAGTTTCAGGTATTCCCGCCAAGCCTTCAACTCTGGCCCTCAGTGGCAAAGCAACTTCTACTCCGTCTTCTATTTGAAATCGCCTCGCCTGTTGGAATCCTTCTCATGGCCGTAGGATTCTCTGCGAGGCCGCCACACCGGAACTATTTCCTCCACTGGTGGGCAATCGGCTTTGGGATATCCGCTCTGATCGCAGCAAAGGGAAATCAAATACACGACTATTATCAGCTCCCCATTGTTTTCGTTGCTGTCGTTTGGATGGCTTATGGAACGAATCTGTTATGGCGGAAGGAGCTTTTCTCGAATTCCCTCGCCCGCGCGGCAATTGTAGCGGCCATCTGCTTCGTCCTCGGATTCAGCATCCGAATATGGCCAACTCAAGTGCGAATCCCTCATGTGGAGACGAATCGTGTTGCGTTCGCTCACGAAGTTCAACAATTGACTGAGCCAGCGGCACTGATACTTATGGTTCGACCCTATCGCGGTCTCCCAGCCCTATATCAACATCGCACTGCGCAAGGTGAATACCTGGAATGCGACCCTGTGGACTTTTACCGTAGTCACCGCAAGGGATGGAGCCTTGACGACCGGCAGGCTACGCCCGCGTTTGTCGAAACCCTGCACGGACGTGGAGCGAAATACTTCGCTACGGCCTTCCCGGAAATTCTCGATCTCCATCCAGATCTCAAGTCAACACTCGACCGCTCATACACAGCGCTCGACGTGAACTCCAACTGGGCGATTTATCGGCTGGACCACTAAATTGGCCGGTCTGCGGGGAATTCTTGTCGCGCAGGACGGTCATTTCTGCAATCGCTGACGGTTTAACACTGCACTCCTGCCGTCATTTCCAGTAATTCGTTTCAACTCTGAAGGTACAAGCTCGGACACGAAGAGATGCGCGCTTGGATCGGGGTGGCCATCTCCCCGGATGATCCAAGTCGGCCACCCGGGCGGAGCACTGGCCCCGGGGCGGATCACATCTACATCCAGTCCCCAAGGGAATTCGCCTTCTCTCCACGGAGACTTGCTCTGCCCCGACGACCACTGATTCCAGTCGATCACAACGAATTTGGCTGCACGGGACTCGACATACGTCTTCATTTCCTGGATAGCGCTCGCGTGAGTCGGTTGCAGGCTTCGGACCCCATCTTTACTTAAAAATCGCTAGGCATGCCCACAAATGAGAATAGGAAATGTCTTTATCCGGGATTTCCATTTTGACTTCCCGGCCGACTAATAACGTACGCCCATCCCCGTCAGTATGCAGTGCTCCAGCCAGGTTTTGAGTACAGAGCCCTTCCGACGGCTGCGGCAAGATCTCACAGCCAAAAACTGACACTTCTCCCGCACATTCCTCAAACACTTTTCCTTCTCCACTCTCGCTCAGCACCGAATCTGTTTCGGTCTACGGCTCGCCTGGCGGCCTAACTCCCGATTGACGCGTTGTAAATTCGGAAGCGCGTTTCCGAGATCCAATCCCTCATTTGCAGTTAGGATTATCCGGAAGATCACTCGCACTCACAACGAACAACAAGTCAGCGTAGCCCACGTGGGCTACAGGTTCGTGGCAAGAATGGAGCCAGAGCATCTGGTTGGGCGTTGTCCCGCGGACGCCGACCAGGCGGTTGGCACTGACGAGTATTCGACCAGAGACGCGGGCCGTAGGATTCTCGATGACGTCTGGGTTTTTCTTCAGGAAGTTATGGACCAACCGACCGTTCTGCCCCCAATCGAGGTTGCTATCCGCGAGAATCTTGTAAGCTAGCTTGCGGTTGAAAACCCACTCGTTCATGTAAGGGATCATGTGGGGATAATAGCTCGCCACCGAAACCCCGAGCCAAAGCACAAGCAGGCACAGGAAAGCTTTCCGGAGGCGCGACATCGAGTTGAGGCCGACGAATGCGGCACCGGCAATAATAACGTCAATGGCAAAAAACGGAAGTATGTGGCGGATGCCAATCTGTGCTCTGCTGAAGAACGATAACCAGGCCAGTAGGATGGCCGCTGCCACCAATAGCAAGGCCTCGCCGAAGAAGAAATCACTGAGGCTACGATTTTTCCAGACCCAGACCAAGCCGAGCACGAAAAGGATCTGGAGCGCGATGGGTTCCTTGAAGAAAAGCGCTACCGCGTAATACGACTTGAAGCCACGGAACGAGGGATCTAGCCGGTTGCCTAATTCG
>Ga0137393_10002600_pt1 | contig 11731 bp, 5 predicted proteins | sample 15con2h34BmetaG_FD_101396 | JGI IMG/M metagenome (GOLD analysis project Ga0137393, IMG submission 101396) | Vadose zone soil microbial communities from Angelo Coast Range Reserve, California, USA - 15con2h3.4B metaG | ecosystem: Environmental > Terrestrial > Soil > Vadose zone > Saprolite...
GAACCGACCACCGGCCACACGCTCACGCCGGCACCAAAGGTCGACGAGGCGCCGGCGTGCGTGGTCATCATCTATGGCGGCGATCTCGGGCGCTGCATCAAGCTGTCCGGCGAGGAGACGACGATCGGACGGGACGAGGGCAACGGCATCTCCGTTCCGCTGCATACGATCTCGCGCCAGCACGCCCGTCTCTTTCTCCGCGACGCTTCGTACTTCGTCGAGGACCTCGGCAGTACGAACGGCAGCTTCGTCAACGATGTGGAGGTGGCCGGCATCACGCCGCTCCGCAACGGCGATCTGGTGCGCTGCGGCGGCGCTGTTCTCAAGTTCATCGAAGGCGGCAACATAGAGGCGCTGTATCACGAGGAGATCTACCAACTGACGATCACGGACGGATTGACGCAGGTGGCAAACAAACGCCATCTCCTCGATTTTCTCGATCGCGAAATCGCGCGGGCCACGCGCCATCACCGCCCGCTCTCACTCGTGCTCTTCGATATCGATCTCTTCAAGAGCCTCAACGATCGATTCGGCCATCTGGCCGGCGATCAGATCCTGAAAGGGATCGCCGGGGTGGTTACGACGCAGGTGCGCCGCGAGGAGTTGCTGGCGCGCTACGGCGGCGATGAGATGGCTGTTGTCCTTCCCGAGACGCCCATCGAATCCGCATCGCTCTTCTGCGAACGCATCCGCGCCGCCGTGGAAGCCGAGACCTTCGACTACGACGGCGAGCCTCTCCACGCCACGATCAGCCTCGGCGCCGCCGCTCTCGAAACCTCCGATTCCCCCGCCTCGCTCATCGCCCGGGCCGACGCGCGTCTGTACCGGGCCAAGGAGGAGGGGAGGAATCGGACGGTGTGGATGTAGCTACCTCACATTGCGTACGAGCACGACTCTCTGCGCCACGTAGTTTGACGAGCCGAGGTTCTGCACCTGCACCTCGACGACGTCGCCGCGCTCCAGGTTTGTCACCGGATAGAGTTGACCGTTGTAGTCGACATTCGTATCCGGATCGTAGTGGATGATGAAGCGCGCGCTCGTGTTGGTGTTGGTGCGGAATCCTGAGACCCAATTCGAGTTCTCGAGATCGATGGTTCGGTTGTAAGAATCGACCGAGCGGACCGTCCCGCGGATTGTCGATATCGGGCTGGACGACGATGAACCGCCGTTCGAGCCGATGCCGTTGATCGTGCGTGTGACGGTAATGTCCTGTGCGCCAAGCCGGCCGTTGCCGAGGTCGTTCGTGCGGATATCGATCTCATCGCCCGCCTGGAGGTCCCTCGGCGAATACGAGCGTCCGTTGAGCGACACTCGCGTATTCGAGTTGTACTCAATGGTGATCGTCGAATCATATCCCCGGTCGACTGAGATCGTGCGTCGATACGTATCGACTGACCGCACCGTTCCATGGACGACGGAGCCATACGTCCCGTTTGAGGACGATGCCATCCCGCTACTCGAGTTGTAGGTCACATCCATCGACTGAGCGAGGAGCCGGTTTCCCGACTGATCGACGCGGACGGAAACCTCATCACCTCGCTCCAATTGATCAGGACGGTACGTTCGCCCCTGATAGCTCAGCACGGTCCGGTTGTCGTAGAAGACGCGAACCGAGTCTCCGCCTCTGGTGTTGAGTGATGAGCTGTATCCGCTGACGTTGGTCAGATAGATCGACTGATTCCTCATATCGATCGAGTCGACGGTTCCTCGAAGCTGGTATGTCCCATTCCGATTCGACCCGTTTCCGTAGATGTCCCCGATGTCGTTTCCGGAGCTGCCGCAGGCTGCCAGAAGAACCAGCGCAAACGAAGCTGCCACGAGAGTTTTGTATCGATTCATGAGATTGTTCTCCGGATCCTATTAAGAGCAGAAAGCGTGCCTCATCTTTCCATCAACGGGTAGGGAAACCCCGTCCATGTGTCCCTCCTACGGTAGAGTTCCCATATCAACAAACCGCCGAGGAGAAGGAGCGCATCCATGCTCAAAGCAAGAGTCGGGATCCTCGTCAGCTTCGTCGTTGCCTCGATCGTGGCAGGGGCGTTGTCGTGCAAACACGATGAGATCGTGCCGGTGAAGCCGGCCGAGCGGTATGTTCACGATCCGAAGATGAAGGAGACGATGGTCGACGTCTTTCCGGGGATGGATGGGCCGAATCTGAATCTCACGCAGGACGACATCCGCGGGCGCATCGTCTGGAACATCTGGGTCGGCGACAGCGGGCTGATGTGGGACTACCTGGCGCAGCATGGATTCGGGACGGCCGATCTGCTCAAGACCATCGACTCGCGGCGGCGGGTGCATCGCTTCGCCGAGATCGGCATCATCAATCAGCCGGGATTCCAGGCGCCGGCCAAGCCTGATCAGTACGGGTTGTTCATCGATGAGCCGAAACCGAATGATCCGGACGGACAGATCGATTCGAAGATCGACTACTACACATACGGACGCTCGTCGGGCGTCGTAGGACTGCGTATCTCCGACAATCCCAAGTTCAATGCCGCGGCGAAGGCCGAGTGGATGAAGCATGTCGGGCTGGACGGAATCAACCACGACTTCTACGAGAACGCCGACTATTTCAACAAGCCGGAACTGGTCCGCCCCTACATCGTCGGAATGGCCTGCGCCTTTTGCCACGTCGGGCCCGATCCGGTGCGGCCGCCGGCCGATCCGGAGAATCCGAAGTGGGCGAATCTTAACGACTACGTCGGCGCGCAGTACCTGAAAGTGTGGGCAGTCTTCGTTCCGCCGAATCCGAAGACCGGGAAGGATGATGACGAGAGCTTCGTCTGGCAGCTCATCCACAGCAATCCGCAGGGGACGCTCGATACGTCGTTCATCGCCACCGACTACCTGAACAATCCCGGCACGATGAACGGCATCTACAGCCTCGGCGAGCGCGTCAAGCGCGCGGCCAGGGCGGTGTCGGCAAAGCCGGCGCAATACGATCGGATGGTCGAATACCTCACCGGGGGTGCGCTCGATCTGCGCAACATCAAGGAGGGAATCGCCAACAAGACGCTGGTGATCCCTCGCGTTCTCAAACAGGGCGACGATTCCGTCGGATTGCAAGGAGCGCTCAGCCGCGTGTATACGAATATCGGCGAAGCGTGGCCGGAATGGAGCCGCCACTTCCGGCCGCTGGTGGGCGGGTTTGGGTTTGATCCCGCGAACCCTCTCAAGTCGCAGACTCCGTTGCCTGTCAGGAAGCTGCAGGAGACATCGCCCCAGTGGAACTGGAGCGAAGAGCGCTCGCCGTTGCTGGCGAACTATCTGATCAAAGTTGCGCAGCCTCTGCTGCTCAGGAATGCGCCGGGCAGCGACGTGTATCTGAAGGCGACGCCCGAGCAACTCAACCGAGGCAAGGTGGTTTTCGCCGAGAACTGCGCCCGCTGCCACTCCAGCAAACAACCGCCGGAGAATGTCGATCCGAAGTCACCGGCAGGTACAGAGTGGTTCCGCCAGCAGGTGCGGAGTGATCCGAACTTCTTCACCCAGAACTTCCTCGGTGACGAGCGCCGCAAGCGTGTCAGCGACATCGGCACGAACGCGACGCGTGCCTCGGCGACAAACGCCATGGGAGGCCACATCTGGGACAACTTCTCCTCGCAGACGTATAAGACGCTCCCGAAGGTTCCAGCCTTCCAGGTGGACAACCCGTTCGATGCCAGCAAGCCGCTCACGATCGACATCCCGGGCAACGGCCCGGGCTACTACCGGCCGCCGTCGCTGATCAGCCTCTGGACGAGCGCGCCGTATCTGCACAACAACACCGTCGGAAACGACTTTGGCGATCCGTCGGTGCCGGGCCGGATGCGCGCCTTCCAGGACGGCATCGAACGGATGCTGATGATCAAGCCGCGGCAGAACATCATCTGGCGAACCACGAAGACGAGCTACATCAACATCCCGCTGGCGTACCTACCGGAACTGGGGACGTTCATCGAGAAGCAGCATCCGGAGCTGGTCGATTCCTCGAAGAACCTGAGGATCGGACCGATTCCGGCCGGGACGCCGATCAATCTGATTTCGAACACGAATCTCGATGCCGGCGTCGATCTGGCGCTCAAGCGGATCGATCTCTTTCATAGCATCGTCGACACACTTGTCGAGATCAAAGCGAATAAGCTGAATGAGCAAAAGGCCAGCGATTTGATGAAGCAGAAGGTCGTGCCGAAGTTCCTGGCCGTGAACAAGTGCCCCGACTTCGTCGAAGACAAGGGTCATGAGTTCGGTACGAAGCTGCCGAAAGACGACAAGCTCGCGCTCATCGAGCTGTTGAAGACATTCTGATGCGTTAGGCCGGCACGGCCGGCTGCGCTGGTTGCCCAAGGCTCGGCCACCATCATCGCTCCATCGTTCTGCCGCGCAGACTCCTAGACCCGGCCTCCTACTGTGTGGCCGCGGCATGAATGACGTCCGCGGCTTTCTCCCCGATCATGTACACGGACGTGACGATAAAGAATCCGGGGATCTTCGGGAAGACGGACGCATCGACGATCCGCAGACCGCGGGTACCGTGGACCTCGAAGTTCGTGTTCACCACGCCACCGTTGTTCTGCGGACCGATGGGGCACGAGCAGGAGGCGTGGTGTCCCCAGGCGTTGTCTTTCACGAAGTCAGCGATCTGATCGTCGGTCTGTTTACTCTCGCCCGGCAATTCCTCCTCCGCGATCAGTCCCTCACTCCGCAGATGCTGGGTCAGTTTCCGTACAAACTTGACCCCTTCGACCACCGAGCGGAGATCGTCGCCCTGTGAGTCGTTTCCTTCGGTGAAGTAGCAGAAATCGATCTCCGGAGTATCGCGTGGATCGGCGGAGCGCAAACGCACGGTGCCGGCACAGTTCTGCGTGTGCGCCTTGAGGATGACCCAGGTCAGGTAATTCAGATTGTCTGCGAAGAGCTTCGAATAGCCCGGGAAGTAGCCGCGGAACAGGCCGAGAAACGCAGCGATGAAAAGATCGGGAAGCGGGCGGTCTGGGGTGGATCGCTTGACGATCGCCGCAACCGCGCCGTTCGTCGTATAGACGCCCTCCCGTTTTGTTTTCCACTGCTCGTACTGCGGGTCGCCGGGGGAAAACTTCGCGTCTTTGAGTACTCCCCACTCTTTGAAAACCATCCGATTGACGACGCCGACCTCGTAGCGGTCCTGCAGGTTGGACCCGACGCCGGGCAGGTCGACGCGCACCTTGATGCCGTGCTCTTCCAGATGGGCTCGCGGACCGATACCGGAGAGCATGAGCAACTGCGGCGTGTTGTACGCGCCGCCGGCCAGGATGACTTCGCGGGTGACGCGAACTTCTTTTAGCTCGCCTTGCAGCGTATTGGGCGTCGCCGACGCGCGATACAGACGCGCGCCTTTGAGGTACTCGATTCCGACGGCGCGGTCGGTCTCATCGAGGATGACGCGTGTGGCCAGCGCGTCGAGCTCGATGGTCAGCTTGTCCGGATGTCTCCTGGCCACATCGAGAACGCGCTCGCGGGAGCCATTCCGCTCGCGCTTGTCGGTGGCGAGCGGCGGATAGCGTAGGCCGGTCGAATCGCCGTCGACGAGGCGCCAGTCGTTCGGATCCCCTTTGCCAAGGAGCGCCCAACGAAGCCTCTCGATCAATGGGGAACCGACGTCTTCCACCTCGGCGGCGACGGTCTCGATGAGGAATCTTTTGATGCTCTTGTCCTTGATCGCCGCCTTCGGGATCGCGACCTGGGTATTCAACCACCCGTTGAACCCGTGGCGCGTAGGGTTGATCCCGGTCAGCTTCTGAAGGAAGCGCCAGCCGCCTCGGTGATGGCAGTTCTCCATGCGCTGGAAATACTTGCGCATGTTTTTCGGCGCCCACGACCGGTCTCCGGTGAGATCCTCGATGAAGCGCCAGTCGTCGTTGTGTGGATAGACGGTGATTTGCGCGTTGTGGGCCGTGCAGCCGCCGAGTGTACCGGCGCGGGGGTAGAAGACGCCGTCGACGCGCTTCCCTTTGTACGTTTCGAGATACTTCTTGTCGCGCTTTGCCAGTACAGGGTCTTTGTAGTGTTTCACGAAGAACTCCCATGACATGGCCTCGTTCTCGGAGGCGATGGCATGGAAGAGCGGTACGTCGTAGTCATCGGGCAGACGGTTTACATCCGGCTGAACGGCATCGCCGCCCTCCAGCGTTCGCGGATCGCCGCCGGCCTCGAGCAGCAGCACCCGATGCCCAAACTCGGCGAGCCTGGCGGCGAGCGTGCCGCCGCCGGCCCCTGAGCCGACGACGACATACTCGTAATCTCCCTTGGGGTTGCCTGTGGTGTCCAATTTCAAGCTCCAGCTCAGATTAGGTGTGTTGGGCGTCTTCGACGATCACGTCCGCCGCCTTCTCGCTGATCATGTAGATCGGCGTGACGATGAAAAAACCGGGGATCTTGGGGAAGACCGAGGCGTCGACGATGCGCAATCCCTTTGTGCCGATGACGCGGAAGCGGCTGTCGACGACCGCGTTGGGATCGTCGGTCCTGCCGATCTTGCAACTGCACGAGGCATGATGTCCCCAGGCGTTGTTGCGGATCCATTTGGCGAGACCGTCGTCGTGAACCTCCGGCCCGGGGAAGATCTCGCGGTCAATCTCCGCGTTTCCCGCGTTCATGCTTCGGACAAATTTCACGGCCTTGACCACAGATTCGAGGTCGTCGCCGGTCTTGTCGGTACCTTCCTCGAAGTAGTGAAAGTCGATCTTCGGCGTTTCGAGCGGATTCTTACTTAATAGCCTGACCGTGCCGGCGTTGTTGTTCGTGTGGGCCTTGACGATGGCCCAGGTGAGCGAGTTCTTTCTGGTCTCGATCAGATCGGAGTAGCCGGGAAAGTAACCGTGAAAGTTGCCGGCGAGGGCGAAGATGAAGAGGTCGGGGTCCAGTTTGACGCGGTCGGACTTCAGGATCATCGCCGCCATCGCGCCGTTCGAGGTGTAGACACCTTTGCCGCGGAGCCACTCCTTGAAAGGTGGGTCGGCTGGAACTCCAGGCCCGGGCCCCCTGAACGTGGCGCCCTCGAGCATGGAGTAGCTATGTTTCATCGCCGAGACGACGCCGACCTCGTAACGATCCTGCAGATTGCTGCCGACGCCGGGAAGGTCGACCAGGCACTTGATGCCGATCTTCGGATCTTCGAGATGCGCCTTCGGACCGATTCCGGAGAGCATCAGGAGTTGCGGCGTGTTGAACGCGCCGCCGGCAAGAATCACCTCGCGCGCGCAGCGATACTCCTTCGTCTCGTATTGCGGTTGTTTCGCGGCGTTCGGGCCGGCGCGATAGAGGTTCTTCCCCTCCCGGCACTCCACGCCGACGGCCCGCTTGTTCTCGTCGAGGATCACGCGCGTGGCCAGGTTGCCCATCTTCAGGATGAGGCGATCGGGATGCTTCTCCATCACGCTGCGGATGAACTCGCGCGTTCCGTTGCGCTTTCCGTTGGTCGTGGCAAGGGGGATTGTTGTTGTGACGCCCTCGACTGCCGCGCGGTTGCGCTCGTCGTTCGGGTCGTCGCCGGTGAAGAGCCATCGAAGGATGCGTCTGAAGAACCCGCGATACCAGAAGCGGCGCTCGGCGTGGAAAAGCGAGGACAGCACGGTGGTGGCCACGTTCCTGTCGCCGAAAGCGATCGAGGGATCGACCTTGCTCGTGCCGAGCCATCCGCTGAATCCGTGCCGGGCCGGATCGCTCTCGCCGGGTTTCGGCGCTCTCCGGTATTGGCAGCGCTCGACCCGCTGCCAGTATTTCCACATGTTGTCGGCATGCCACGACTCGTCATTTGTCCGGTGCGCGATGTCGTCCCAGTCGCTGTCGTGCGGCACCACCGTGATCATGGCGTTGTGCGCGGTGCAGCCTCCCAGCGTGCCCGCGCGCGGGTAGAGGATGCCTTTGCCCTCGACGTACTTCTCCTTGTCGCGATCCTCCTCGGTGTCGTAGTGGTGGACGTAGAAGTTCCACGCCATCTCCTTCTCCTCGGTGGAGAGGGCGTGGAAACAGGGGACCTGATAGTTGTACGACTCCGGGTCGGAGCCGGCCTCGATCAGCAGGACGCGGAATCCCCTGACGGCGAGGTTCGCCGCCAGGGGTCCGCCGCCGGCTCCGGAGCCGACGACGATGTAGTCATACGCTTCGCCCGGTGTCTCGATGGCGTTGTCCTCAGAATGTCTTCAGGAATGCGATGAGCGCCTTCTTGTCGTCGTTCGACAGCCCCGGCTCTCCCTCGCTGGCAGGGAGATAGTCGGTTCCGAAGTAGTGACCCTTGTTGACCACGAAGTCCGCGCACTTGGAGACGTTGAGCAGATCCGGCACGAGTGGCGCGAACTCCTTCCGCGCCTCGTCATCGCTCGCCCCGGATGGCAAGGCATCCAGTTTGTGTTTGATCTTCAGCAGCAGCAGAAGAACGTCGTGCTCCTTCTCGAGATCGATATTTGCCAGCAGATTGACCGGCGTCCCCTCCGGAATGGGACCGATGCGGATGCCCCCGGCGTCGACGAGCGGTTTCAGCAGCGGCGGGACATAGCCACGGGCGACGCTTATATAGCTACGCTGTGTGGTCTTGTCGATAAAGCCGGGGAGAGGCTTGCCCGATTGCGTGGCGAACGTGCCGTTGCCTTTCCGCTTCTCCGGCCAGAGCATCTGGGTGATGCCGTCGTCGAATGCCGACATACGGTCCTTCACCGAGCCGCTCTCCTCAAAGTGACCGACGCTGTTGTTCTGCAGGTAGGGCGCGGTCGACCAGAGACTGATCAGCGATGCCGGCCGGGTGAACCCGCGTCCGCCTCCCGGCATGTCGTACCACGACGGTTCACCGGTGTACGGATGGTGGATCATTACCTTGCCGACCGAAGGCAGGTTCTTGTATGACTCTGAAGAGAAGTTGTCCCAGATGTTGCCGCGGATGGCGTTGGTGGCCAGCGGGCTGCAGGCGTTCGTCTCCATCAGCGTGAGCGGCACGCGCACCTCGTTGGAGAGGTAGTTGTTGTCCAGGAAGTCCGAGGCCATGACGATCTGCTTCATCTGGGTCTTGAACTCGTCGGTCTTCGTCCAGGCCCAGTAGTCGTTCCAGCACTTCATGTAGTTCGGGCCGATGCAGCCCGGCTGGAAGTAGGTGGCGAAGGCCTTCTCAGGCAGCTTGCTGGAATGGCAGCGCGCGCAGCGCTCGCCGAAGACTTCCTTGCCGCGCGGGATCAGCGCGGAGTCGGTCATGTAGGCCGATCCACCCGGCGCAACGGAGAGGTAGTCGGGTTTGGCCGTGGCCAGAAAGAAGAGCCCCACATTGGGCGTCTGCGCTTCGTTCGCTTTCCAGTACGACGAGTTGCGCTCGCAGTCGGCGATCTGGATCCCGCTGACGTGAGGGCCGCCGACCATCGGGATGAAGTGCAGCAGCCACTCTTCGCTGAACAGGCCGATGTTGAGGTAGACACGATTGAGGGCGCCGAGCGCGCCGACCGAGTCAGAGCCGTCCTTGAGCACGTGCGTGGTGTTCACGGCATGCGTGGCCGGGTCGTAGAGCTTTGAGAGCGCCGTCCCGGCCGGGACATATTCGTTGAACTGTTTGTTGTCCGCGCTGCCGCCGGCGAGCTGCTCGCGTCCCCACTTCCGCCCGATCTCCAGCCGCGCGCCGAGGTTGTAGATCGCATTCATCGTGCGCGGGTTGTTGATCTGGTCGGAGGAGACCAGCGAGGTATCGAGCGCGCCGGGACGGGAGGTGTGGAAGAGCTGCCAGATGTAGCTGCTCTGGTCCTCGTCGAACATGAAGATGCGCTCGATCCAGAAGTACTGCGCACCGGGGTTGCTGTTCAGGTTTGCCCAGGTCGGGTTCTCCGGATCGGCGGGTGGGTTGGACGGATTCGGTCCGACGTGGCAGAAGCCGCACGACATGCCGACGCGGAACGGCTTCACGAGGTTGGCATCGTTGTAGTAGCTCTTGTCGTTGTAGTAGCGCTCCGGATCCCATTTCTTCTGAGCGGCCTCGTCGAAGTAGGGATTCGGGAAGAGCCGCAGGCCGACCACGCCCGTGGCGTAGCCATAGTACGAGCCGGCAGGGATGTTCTTCCCTCGGGCGAGGTACTTCACTCCGGGATACTTCTGTTCGTTCTCGAAGGGGTCGGGACCGCAGCCCGGCCCTCCCACGCGCTCGTCGAGCCAGAGACCGTAGCGGTCTTTCCGCGGGCCGGTGGCTTTGCGGAAGCAGGGCTCGTTGACCAGGCCGAGGTAGCTCCAGCGGTTGTCGCGGCTGTTCTTCAGCCCCGGATGGCTCGAGATCGTCTTCAGCAGATCGAGGTTGCCGAGGCTCTTGACGGATAGAACATCCCAAATGCGGTCGTTGCCCGCCGTCCAGACGATCCAGTTGTTCCGGCCGATGGCCACTCGTTTAACCGCCTCGGCGGCCGAGATGCCCGGCAGGTAGGGATCGAGCGAAGCGCGGATCGCCTCCGGATTCTTGGTGAGCCCGTAATCCATATCGGCGTAGTAATCCTCATCGGCGCCAGGCAGGGTTGCCGCGTCCCTGCCGGCGAGAAGGGCTTCGTCCTTAACAGCTCCTGCCTGGGGCTTCGGGCAACCCATCAGAAGAGCGCAGGCGACCAGGGTCACAACGATGATGAAGAGCTTTCGCATGGAAGGTGCCTCCTTGCAAGTAGTGAGTGGTTGGGACAGTTTGTTACTAAAGGAGGGACAGTGGAAGGGGTTTTCCCTACCCGTTACCATTTTTATGGGGAAAGGATTGTCCCATCCTGACGGCGAGCGTAGCGAGCCCTGTCAGGATCTCCGGTGGAATCGCGAGGTCCCTGCTGGAACCGACTGACGCGCGGTCTCACCGGAGATCCTGACAGGCTCGCTACGCTCACCGTCAGGATGGAACAACCCAGTAACCCAGTAACCCTGCAACCCTTCACTTCAGAACGTCTTCAGGAATGCGATGAGCGCTTTCTTGTCGGCGTCCGTCAGCCCCGGCTCCGCCTCGCTGCCAGGGAGATAGTCGGTTCCGAAGTAGTGACCTTTGTTGACCACGAAGTCCGCGCACTTGGAGACCTTGAGCAGGTCCGGCACGAGTGGCGCGAACTGCTTGCGTGCCTCGTCGTCGCTGGCACCGGCCGGTAATCCATTCAGTTTGTGTTTGATCTTCAGCAGCAGGGCGAGAACCTCCTGCTCTTTCGAGAGATCGATATTCGCCAGCAGATTGACCGGCGTCCCCTCCGGAATGGGGCCGAGGCGGACGCCGCCGGAGTTGAAGACATTCGGGAACCAGCGGTCCAGCCAGCCGGAGAGCGGCGCCAGTTCCGGCGGAAGATAGCCGGGGGCGACGCTCACATAGCTGCGCTGGGTGGTCTTGTCGATCCACCCCGGGAGAGGCTTGCCCGATAGCGTGGCGAACGTGCCGTTGCCTTTCCGCTTTTCCGGCCAGAGCATCTGGGTGATGCCGTCGTCGAACGCCGACATCCGGTCCTTCACCGAGCCGCTCTCCTCAAAGTGACCGACGCTGTTGTTCTGCAGGTAGGGGGCGGTCGACCAGAGACTGATCAGCGATGCCGGCCGGGTGAACCCGCGTCCGCCTCCCGGCATGTCGTACCACGACGGCTGGCCGGTGTACGGGTCGTGGATCATCACTTTGCCGACCGAGGGGAGGTTCTTGTATGACTCGGACGAGAAGTTGTCCCAGATGCTGTCGCGAATGGCGTTGGTGGCCAGCGGACTGCAGGCGTTCGTCTCCATCAGCGTGACCGGTACGCGCACC
>Ga0137393_10002601_pt1 | contig 11731 bp, 5 predicted proteins | sample 15con2h34BmetaG_FD_101396 | JGI IMG/M metagenome (GOLD analysis project Ga0137393, IMG submission 101396) | Vadose zone soil microbial communities from Angelo Coast Range Reserve, California, USA - 15con2h3.4B metaG | ecosystem: Environmental > Terrestrial > Soil > Vadose zone > Saprolite...
ACGGGTAGGCCGGAGTCCACTGTATTGTCGCCACTCGCCGGCGAAGTTCACTCTCCGCGAGCCGGGGAGCCTGACCGCACCTTTGGGCTTCCATACCCACGGCGGTTGCGATTTCCGCGGCTACTCTTCTGATGTCGGTCAAAGGCGGCAGCAGAGATGCGGAAGGGTCTTTGAGTGCGGGCGAATTTGCGGCCAGCGCCCGGGCTGCCGCCAGCATCATGGAATCGGTGACCCGGCGAGCGCCGGAGGCGACAAGTCCAAGCCCCATGGCAGGGAAGATGAAGACGTTGTTGCACTGCGCGATCGGAATGCTGCGTCCGCCGTAGCTGACCGGCGCAAAGGGCGAACCTGTTGCCACCAGAGCGCGTCCCTCTGTCCATCGAATCAAATCTCCGGCATTCGCTTCCGACTGGTCGGTCGGATTGGAAAGCGGAAAAATGATCGGACGCCGGACTTTGCGCGCCATTTCGCGAATAATGGTTTCGGTGAAAGCTCCGCCCACAGCGGAAAGACCGATCAGGATGGTTGCTTCGATCTTTCCGATGACGTCGGCAAGTCCTGTCTGGCCGTTGGAGGTTTTCGGCCATCCAGACACCTGCGCGGACGGCTGGGCATATACGGACATCTCCGGCGTGAGGTCGGTCCGGCCTGAATGCAGAAGACCGTCCCTGTCAATGACCCGGAAACGGCTGCGCGCTTCCTCTTCTGACAAGCCTTCCTCCAGCATGGCCGCGCGCAGTCCATCGGCTACGCCGATGCCGGCTGAACCCGCTCCGAACATGACGATCTGCTGGTCCTTCAAATTCCCGCCGGTTACGGAGACTGCGCTGAGAACTGTTCCCAGCGCGACAGCCGCCGTTCCCTGGATATCGTCATTGAAGGTCAGCATGTCATCGCGATAGCGCTCAAGAATCGGTCGGGCGTGAGGGGTGGCAAAGTCTTCCCATTGCAGACAAGTTCCGGGAAGTTCCTGCTTTACCGCCTGAACGAATTGATCGACAAAGTCGAAGTATTGCGAGCCCGTAATCCGCTCATGGCGCCAGCCCAGGTATTCAGGATCATTGAGGAGTTCGGCATTGTTGGTTCCCACATCCAATACGATGGGCAGCGTGCGTTCCGGACGGATCCCGCCGATGAGGGTGTACAGGGAAAGCTTGCCGATCGGAATGCCCAGTCCGCCGGCGCCCTGGTCACCGATTCCGAGAATGCGTTCGCCGTCTGTCACCACGATGACGTCAACCTGGGGATTGGGACGATTCCGCAGGATCTCGGGGATAGAGTCACACTGCGGGCAAGAGATGAAGAGTCCGCGTGGCCGCCGGTAAATATGACTAAACTGCCGGCAGGCCTGCGCTACCACCGGCGTGTAAACGAGCGGTGTCATTTCTTCGATGTGATCGAGCAGTAGCCGGTAAAAGAGGACTTCGTTGGTGTCCTGCAGAGCGCGCAGGTAGATGTGCCGCTCCAGATCGTCGTCCTTTCGCTTGAAGGCCTCGTAAGCGCGGGCCACTTGCTCATCCAGAGTCTCCACATGCGGAGGCAACAGACCGATCAGGCCCAGCGTGCGTCGCTCCTCCTCCATGAAGGCCGTGCCTTTGTTCAGCTCCGGACGTTCGAGGAGATACCTGCCGCGAGGGAAGTCGGAGGCGGCTGACTGTGTAATCTGCGAGGTTGTAGCCATTTTCGAATTTTCCTTTCTGCGGTTGCTCCTGGCGCGGTTTGGCAGCTGGTTATCGGAGGATATTGGTCTTGGCCAGATCGATGATTTCGTCGCCTCGCCCGCTGAGAACCGCCCTGAGCATGAAGAGGCTGAAGCCCTTCATCTGCTCGAGGGTGATCGTCGGCGGCATGGAAAGCTCCTGGCGGCTCACGACGACTTCCACCAGCGCCGGTCCGTCATGCCTGAGAGCCTGGTCAATCATCGGTCGGACCTGATCCGATGTTTCCGCGGTGAGCCCCAGGAGACCCGCCGCCTCCGCTATCTTTGCGAAACTCGGGTTGTGCAGGTCGGTTGCAAAATCGAGGACGCCGGCGGCCTTCATTTCGAGTTCAACAAAGGCCAGCGCGTCGTTTTTGAAGACAATGACCTTGACTGGCAGATGCAACTGCCGAAGCGAGAGCAGATCGCCCATCAGCATGGCGAAACCGCCGTCTCCGGACAGAGAGACCACCTGCCTGCCAGGATAGCTGACCTGTGCCCCAATGGCCTGAGGGAGCGCATTGGCCATGGAGCCATGAGTGAAAGAGCCAAGCAGCCGCCGTTTGCCGTTCATGGTCAGGTAGCGCGCCGCCCAGATCGTGGGTGTTCCCACATCGCAGGAAAAAACAGCGTCATCGGCCGCCAGTTCGTTGACGATTTTTGCCGCGTATTGCGGATGGATCGGCTTTCCCGCGGGTTCGGCAGTCGCCAAATCGTCCAGACCCTTGCGGGCCCTGCGATAGTGCTCGAGCGAGCCGCGCAAATGGGTGTCATCGTCTTTTGCAGGAAGCCTGGGGATGAGCGCGGCCAGTGTGTTTTTCACGTCGCCGACCAGGCCCAGATCGACTTTGGCGCGGCGGCCCAACTGTTCGCCTCGAAGGTCCACCTGAACGATGGTCGCGTTTTTCGGGTAAAACTGCTGATAAGGGAAGTCCGTTCCGAGCATCAGGAGCGTGTCGCAGTTCATCATGGCGCGGTAGCCGGAGGAGAAACCCAGAAGCCCGGTCATGCCGACATCGAATGGGTTGTCGTACTCCACAAATTCCTTGCCGCGCATGGCGTGCACGATCGGGGCCTTGAGCCTGCCCGCGAGTTCGATCAGCTCCCGGTGAGCTCCGGCGCAGCCGGCTCCGGCAAGAATCGTCGTTTGTTTCGATGCCCGCAGAACTTTGGCCAGCTCCGCGATTTCGCTGTCGGAAGGGCACACCGCCGGCTGCGGCCGCGGAAAACGCAGACGCGGTCCCTGCTCGATGGCATCGCGCAGGGCCACGTCGCCGGGCAGCGCAACTACGGCAACCCCGCGCCGCGAAAGCGCGGTTTGAATGGCAATCTCAAGGACGCGGGGCATCTGGTCGGGTTGAGAAACCAGTTCACAATAGTGACTGCACTGCGCGAAGAGATGCTCAGGACGGGTCTCCTGGAAGTAGCCGCTGCCGATTTCGTGACTCGGAATCTGCGCCGCAATCGCCAGGACGGGAACACGGCTGCGGTGACAGTCATAGAGCCCATTGATTAAGTGCAGGTTCCCGGGGCCACAGCTCCCGGCGCAGACCGCCAGGCTCCCTGTAAGATGCGCTTCCGCCCCGGCCGCAAACGCGGCCGTCTCTTCATGTCTCACATGAATCCATTGCATCTGTTTCTTTGCGCGAATCGCGTCGGTGATGCCGTTGAGCGAATCTCCGGAAAGCCCGTAAATCCGCTGAACTCCGGCTTCAGCAAGGACCTCCACCAGCAACTCGGCGATTGTTTTCCCTGCCATTGCGCCCTTCCTTCATGCCGCCGGAAATCGTGCTTCGCTCCGGCTTCTCTCGATTCTCAACATCATTCTGCGGATCTTTATTCTGCGGATCTTTAAATCGGGTTGAGAGGTCATCGTGCTCATTCCTTAGGCGCTGTCCGGTTGGGAGAAAGCTGCGGCTACTGATCCGAATTGCCTGGATATGTCGGTTACAGGAAATTCGGGGCAAAACAGCCTGCGTCCCCGGAGTCTCTCGCGCACAAGAATGAATGAAGGCATGGAATAGCGGCCACCTCAAATGCAGTAGGTTTTTCGCTACATTTTTCTGTAGGCGAGTGAATTTCTCTTCCGTCTCTGAATACAAGGCGCACCTGACCCTTGCATCAGGGCTCGTCAGCACTTCATTGGATGGCAGATCGGGCAGATGGGTGCAAAGATTCCGCGAACCGTATCAATCCCGGTGGGAATTGCGGTTTGTCCCCTTAAAGAGAGTTCCGATTCTTGTTAAAAGTGTCTGCTGAACGGGCGCCGTCTTGCGGAAGATGATGTCTCCAGGGACGATCAATTTAATTTCGGTTCCTGATCCTGAAGAGCTTCCGAGGGTGAGAGTGCCTCCGATGCGAGCGGCTCGCTCCCGCATCCCTTGTAATCCGAAGTGTGAGTCCTTCCCCTTGTCCGCAATAGCGGGATCAATACCGGTACCATTGTCACTCACACGCAGGGTAAGGTCGTGCGCGTACCTCAGGTCCACCTCCAGCTGACTTGCCTCCGAATGCATACATGCGTTGCGGATGGCTTCGTAACCGATGCGATAAATTTCATCACGGACGATAGGATGCATCTCACGGGCATCGCCAACCACAGAAACGGCGACCGCCATCGAGCCGGAGATGAGGCTGTCTCTGGTCACGCGTTGCAGAGCGTCAGAGAGGTCATTGGTTTGGGTCGTCGCGGTGCGCAGTGAATTCAGCGCCGCGCGCCCTTCATGCGCGGCCTGCGCAAGCCAGACTGACAGTTGTTCCAGGGCCTCACGCATTCGGCTGGGATCGGCGGACGGTTTTAGCGCGTAATCGGTAACCAATTTGCTGCCCTGGATGGTCTGGAGAAACGTGTCATGCAGATCTCGCGCCATGCGCGTGCGTTCGGCCAATCGTTCATCGAAGCGCGCGCTGATGGCCCTCGCCAACTGCCGCATTCGCAACCGGTAGGCTGCCCAGACCGCGACGATGCCGGCAGCGATGCACAGAACCAGAAACCAGTTGGTCTGGTACCAGGCGGGCGCGACGCTGAAGTCCAGAACGGCGCCCTGCTCGTTCCAGAGGCCGTCGTTATTGCACGCGATCACTCGAAACCTGTATCGGCCCGGCCTCAGGCTCGTATAAAAGGCCTGCCTGCGGGCGCCAACATTCTGCCAGTCCCGATCCACTCCCTCAAGCTTGTAGCGAAACTCAACTCGCTCAGGTATGGAAAGGCTTAACGCGGTATAGTCGATTTGAAGGGTGTGCGTGCCGGCGGCAAGCCTGACTCCGCTCGATATTGGCCGACGGCCGTTTTCGCTGCCGATGGATAGAATCGAGACAGGTGGTGACACGCCGTTCCTGGCTATGTGTGCGGGATCGATCCACGCGAGTCCGTTGTTTGTGGCGAACCACAGCCGTCCGTCGCCGGCTTCGACAGCAGTCGAATTTGTGAAGCTCATTTGCGGCGCGCCCGGCAAGCCATCCAAATAGTCGAATCGCCGATACTTTACGCGGTAATCCGGATCAGCCAAGAGTCGCCGGACCTCTTCCGGGGGAATATGCACAATTCCCCTCATCTCGTTCAACCACAAGCCGTCGTCAACGGTCTCAATGATTCCGGAGACCGTACCGAACTGTTCGCCTGCCGCAACTGTGACTTTCCGGAAGTGTCCCTCGCTGAACGACATCAGCCCGAGTTCACCACCCACCCAGATGTGCTGCCCACGACCGCGAATGACCGCAATTCGACCCACATCGAGCCCATCGTTTTTTGAATAAGGGGCAACCCGGTCTCCATCAAGGACATACACCTGGCCCGTACTGAACCCGAGCCAGACTCGTCCGGATGGGTCTTGATAACTGGCGCTGGGCCCACTGACTGGAACTCCCCTGGGCCTGTCATTCAGCTTCCAGACACCCTGCCTGAAGTGAACGGTTCCAAAATCTCCGAGTCTGACCCACAGCCACCCATCGCCTCTGCCTGGGATGATCTCGTATATCCATTCCGGCGGTTTAGCGCCTATGGGCATTGGAAAGTACTTAAATTCCATATCGCGCTGACGCCAGATTCCGGTGGCGCAGCCCCACCAGACATCGCCGTTTGAGTCGCGAAAGACACTGGATGCCTGTTCACCCACTTTTCCGGCAAGAAGCCTTTCACCGCGAATGTGCAGCAACGGTTTGCTATTGATAGTCCCGATCCAGATCTCTCCGTCTTTTCCCGCATGCAACACCATCTTTTGATAGCGTTGCGGCAGGCTCACCGGAACAACCTGATTGTGACGAAATTGAACCAGGCCTTTGGAACAGCCAACCCAAATGTTGCCCTCACGGTCCTCGAAGAGTTTGTAGGCGAACCCCCCGGAGAAGCCGTTCTTTTTATCGAACGACTCCAGTTCGGGGTCATGAGGTCCGAGTTTCCGATTTCCCAATCGCTCGGGATACCTGACTCGTACTATTCCGGAGTCATAACGCGTGATCCACAAAGCGCCTTCGCGATCAATGAGCAGTTCATGCAGACCATCTTCGACGACCGCTGGATTTCCCCCATACGAGTTATGTCCCGCAATCGGAACCGGTCGTACCTCCCCGCTGCTGTCGTCCGCAAACCATATTCGCCCATCTTTGGCCTGCGCCAATGTTGTAATGCCCGGCCCGGCCGCTCCGGCGATTTCGAATGTCTTCGAACCTCGCCTCAGAAAGGTAATGAGCTTCACGGTCGCTGCCCAAAGTGTGCCCTCACGATCAACGAAGAGGTCCCTTATCACCTCGGGAGCAAAGTTCCAGTCGTGCCCGATTGGGATCCATCGCGTGCCCTCGCGCAGGACCAGCCCGGTTTCGGTGCTTGCCCATATTCTTCCGTCATGGTCGCGGGCGAAGCTGTGAATCTGGGAATCGGGCAATTCAGGCTTCGTCAACACTGTCAAAAAGCCGTCTCTCAGGAAACCTAATCCGGTTGGCGCAAAGGCGATCCACAGCCCTCCATCGGGGGTGGCCATCAGAGAGTAGATGCCGTGAGAGGGCAGTTCCACTCCGGGCTGCGGCTTGTATTCCTCGAATTTAACGCCGTCAAAGCGGAACAGGCCCTGCGGCGAACCAATCCACAGGTAACCATCTTCAGTTTGAGCAAGCGCGCTGATTTCGCTCGGCGCACCGTCGTTCACACTCCAGGCCGTGTGGTAAAATTGCAGGATATTTCGATCTCTGTCAAGCGCGAACGTCGGGACGCAACAGAACACGATCAAAAACGAGATCCAAAGGGTCAGCGCGATCTGCCTGTTCGGATAAAACGCTTCCCGCGGATTCACAACCGGGAAGAACCACAGGGAACGTAAAGAAGCTGGTCGCGACGTTTTTATGTTCTTCGCCTGAACAGGCGACTCAGCCAGAAGTTTTTTCAATCGGCCTCACATCTGCTCTGACGATGGGACACCACAGGGTCTTGAGGGCCTATCCGAGTTTCGGGGCGAGGGCGAAGGCGTGGCCTTCGCATCCCGCTCTTAAGTTACCTGCCAGGAGACGCTCGCGAAACATAAGAACCTGTAGCAGCCATCCTGCAGTTTTCTGCAGGTTGGGCGGCACGATCAGATTTGCATCAGGCCGCGCCGGAGCGCAATGGTAACCGCATGCGTCCGATCATTGGCCTGAAGTTTGCTCGTCAGGTTTTTGATATGGAAATTAACCGTGTTCTCTGAAATCGCCAGTTGACCGGCAATCTGTTTGTTGCGATGGCCATCTCGAATGAGTCTGAGTACCTCCAACTCACGGGTGGTGAGATCGTCGTCACCCAGATGCTCGGCGAGGCGGGCCGCCACCTCCGGCGGAATGTGTCGCCGGCCGGCGTGAACGGACCGAACCACGCTCAGCAACTCATCCATATGCATGCTCTTCAGGATGTAACCCGAGGCTCCGGCCCGCATCGCGCGCTGGATGTCGCCATCGCCATCGGAGGTCGTCAGCATGATGATACGGGCCTGCGGGAACTCTCCCAGAATTGCGATGAGCGCGTCAGTGCCATTTGTGCCTGGGAGGCGAAGGTCCATCAGCGTAATATCGGGGCGGTGACGGCGAAATTCTGCGATTGCCTCCACCGCGTTGGCGGCGTGCGCTGCCAGAAGCATATCCGGCTGGGATCCGATGATCGTGCTCAGTCCCGCCCGAAAGACTGGGTGATCCTCTACGCTGAGGATGCGAATCGGCCTGGCTGCAACCATCACTGTTGCCTCGTGGACACATTGTAATGGTTGCCTGCCCTCCGGCCAAACCGTGTGTCTGACACCGTGAAATCGACAAACCACCGACTGGTGAGGCAGCGAAAAGCCCGATCTCCGTCACGGATTTTCCTCGGCGAATTGCCTACAGAAAAATGCAGTGAAAAACCCACTGCATTTGGGGTGGTGACAACCCCCCATTACAGTTCATTCTGGCTGCGACGCCGAATAAGACCGGGGAGAAATGGATACGATGATGACCTTGAATATGTCCTGACTCGGACCGCGCATCGCATTGCGGTCGCCTTCCTTGCAGCGTTTTGGTGACGGGATTCGGTTGCTAAAGCCGTTGGGCCAGGGGTATCCGCCGATTCGGGCGAGGAAAATGCTGTGGTCGAAGGAGCAGGTTTGGTGAGTAGGCAACGGCTGGTATCAACAACGGCCCGCGTATTGGTTGCTGCGCTCTGCCTGTTCCCCTTTGCAGACGCGCAAACAAAGAGCGGAGCGGCGCTCACGCTCGAAGAAGCGCTCGCCCTGGCCAGGTCCAACAATCGAGATCTGAAGCAGTGGGGGCTTGATGTAGAGAGGCAGCGAGAAGCGACAGGCGAGGCAAAAACGCACTTGTATCCCCGGTTCGATACCTCGGTGCTTGCGGCAGAGTTGCTCGCGCCGATTGATTTCACAATCAAAACAGGGCAACTCGGCACTTTCCCGGGAACGGGGCCGATTCCGGGAGCGAATACCGATCTTCATACGCCCGCTCGTCCAATAGCGATTGCTTCGGTCACTGTGACCCAGCCGCTTACACAATTGATTCGCATCCATCTGGCCGTCGCCGGCCAGCGGCTCAGGGTCGATGCGGCACAATTCTCCTTTGACGAACGCGAAAAGAAGCTGAAGGACGATGTTCGCCAGTTGTATTATCAAGTTCTCCAGTCGCAGCTCCAATTTGAATCACAGCAATCGACGGTGAAGTATCTGGAGGAACTGCTGCAACTCACCGATCGGCGCTTCCGTTTACAAACTGCTCTCGAAGCCGACAGATTGAGCGTCAAGGCAGAAGCAGCCAGGGCGATTTATCAGCTGACTACGATCGAAGACAGGCTTGCGGACCGCAAAGAGGCCCTCAATCATCTCCTGGGACGCAGCTTGCAGACGGAGTTTTCGGTGCAGCCCGTTCCCGCAATACTTCCGGAACAGGAAGATCTTTCCGCTGCCCGGGCGATCGCGCTCGAACATCGTTCGGAAATGAAACTGGCGGCTAATCGTATGCGTCAGGCCGAGGTGGCGACCAGGAGCGAGAAGACGCGTTACATCCCGGATGTCTCCATCCAGGCAAGTTACCTGAGCCCGGCAAACATCAATTTTCTGCCGCAAAACGTAGGCTCCGTCGGGGCGTTGCTAACCTGGCAGCCATGGGATTGGGGAGAGAAGCGCCATAAAGTTCGGCAAGCCGCTCTTGCGGAGAAGCAGGCGGGACTCTCCGCCGAAGACACACGTGAACAAATCCTTCTGGAGGTGAATTCTAACTTCAGGCGCCTTCGGGAAGCGTTTGCGCACCTCGCCGTCACAGAAGCGGCCCGTGATGCGGAGACAGAAAAGATGCGCAACCAAAAGGAAGCGTATTCCCGGCAATCGGTCCTGCTCAGTGACCTGCTAAAGCAGCAGTCTGCCCTGGCAGATGCGGAGAGCCAGTACCAGCAGGCGGTCCTTGCCTTTTGGAGTGCGCGCGCTGATTTTCAGAAAACGCTGGGTGAGGAGTAGCTGTGAAATCTTCCATGAAATCGGGGCATAGATCGAACACCCTGGCGGTCCTTATCCTGCTGTGGGTCGCGGGAGTATTGGGCGGATGTCACCACGAACCGCAGATACCCTCGCAGCCGCCGAGGGCCGTTCGGCTCGCAACCGCGGTGCCCCAGACAAGCGGCGAGACACTGCGCTACTCAGCCTCCATTCTTCCTTATGCCCAGGTGGAGCTCGCGTTTCGCACCTCCGGTTACGTGACAGGAGTGAGGCAGGTGCGGGGAGCAGATGGGCGAACCCGCAATATCGGGACCGGTGACTACGTTGATAAGGGCACGATACTTGCGCACATTCGCCTGGAGGACATGAAGAATCAGGCAGCACAGGCGCAGGCCCAACTCGACCAGGCTGTGGCGCAGCACACCCAGGCGGACCAGGACTTCGCACGAGCAAAGGCCCTGTATTCGACGCAAAGCCTCACCAGACCCGAATACGACCAGGCCGAGCAAAAGTTCAGCACGACACAGGCCGCCGTGGATAACGCCAAAGCGGCACTCCGTCAGGCCGAATTGACGCTGGGAGATTCCGATCTGAAGTCGCCCTTTTCCGGGGTCCTTCTGAATCGGTACATCGACATGGGAAGCCTCGTCTCTGCCTCATCGCCCGCGTTTACGATCGCCGACATCAGTTTCGCAAAAGCAACGTTTGGCGTGCCCGACTATGCCCTGAGCCGCGTGCGACTGGGAGAACAAATGGGGATCACACTACAGGACGATGTAACTCCGATTGTGGGGCGGGTCACAAGCATTTCGCCGGGCGCCGACACACGCAACCGAGTCTTCACGATTGAAGTGACGGTGACCAATCGCGGTGCTCGTTTGAAGCCCGGCATGATTGCCTCGCTAAGCCTGGGCGAGATTTCTCGTCCATCGACCCCTTCGGTACCACTCAGTGCCATCGTTCCATGTCCGTCGAAACCCGGCTGTTTTGGGGTGATGGTGGCGCAGGAACGGAGTGGCAAATGGACAGCAGGTCTGCGCGAAGTGCAGTTGGGCGTGACCAGCGAAAGCTCGATTGCTGTCGGAGGAGTGCAACTCGGGGAGAAGGTGATCGCCGTCGGCGCGCAACTCCTGAAAGATGGCGACCCCATCGAAGTCATTCCTTAGGCAGGTGAGACGATGGCACACAGAAGCGACCAGGACCGGATCGAGAAGACCCATAACGTCCCCAGATTCTTCGTCGAACACCCGCAGGTTTCCTGGGTGCTCCTCGTTGGCGTTCTGGTGTGGGGCTGGTTTGGCTACCATTCCATGCCACAGCGGAAAGACCCCGATATTCCGGTGAGGGTTGCCCTGGCGGCCTGTTCATGGCCCGGCGCGACCGCGCAACAAGTCGAACAATTTGTCACTCATCCGATTGAAGAGGCCGTCGCTGAAAACAAGACCATCCATCCCGGAACAGCCGCCGACTATGGAATCCGCTCAGTTTCGATTCCCGGTTCCGCGTACGTGTACGTGCAGCTTGCCGAGGATGTCTCGGATGTAAAGCGGCAATTCAGCGACATCAACCTCAAGCTCAATGCGCTTAACAGCCGGCTTCCGCAAGGCGCCGGCCCCATCTCGTTCCAAAGCGATTTCGGAGATACCGCTGCGCTCATGCTGACCATTGCCGGCACAAAGGCGGATTCGGTCGAGATCAACGTCCGCGCACAGGCGATTCAGGCTGCCATCCAGGCTTCACGGGGCAGGAAGAAGACACGCAGGGAGCAAGGCGCTCCGGTCACCATCGTTTACTCGTTTCCTCAATCGCTTTCATCGAATAAGACCATCATTGACGCCGCACAACTCTTCGCGCGCCAGGTGGAACAGGCGGGAATCCTGCGAGGACCGCGGCTGATTCAGGGCAGCGGATTTATCGCCGTGGATGGTATCTCGACCGGCGACGACGCGTCGATCGAGGGCTTCATCCAGGCTTTCTTTCAGAAACAATTGCAGCGATCTGAATTGCATCCGGACGCATGGGCCCCCATCGTCATCCGTGATCCCCAGGAGACTCCCGAGCGACTGGCGAGGGTCGCGGGCGACAAATACAGCTACGCCGA
>Ga0137393_10002607_pt1 | contig 11717 bp, 13 predicted proteins | sample 15con2h34BmetaG_FD_101396 | JGI IMG/M metagenome (GOLD analysis project Ga0137393, IMG submission 101396) | Vadose zone soil microbial communities from Angelo Coast Range Reserve, California, USA - 15con2h3.4B metaG | ecosystem: Environmental > Terrestrial > Soil > Vadose zone > Saprolite...
AGATGGTCGAGCTGAAGATGTACGAAGACATCCCGCATCTCCTTCATCCCATCGTCACCGATCCGAAGCTTGCCTCCAACGCGCTGATCTGGGCCGTGAACGAGATGGAGAACCGCTACCGCTGCCTGGCCGAGTGCGGCGTCCGCAACATCGATCAATACAACATCCTGCTCAAGGACGTCGACGGTTACCGCCGGGCCATGAAGCTGCCCGAAGGGCAGCTGGTCAAGGTTCCCGAGCCGCTGGTGTACATCGTCATCATCATCGACGAGTTCGCCGATCTGATGATGGTGGCGTCGAAGGACGTGGAAGACTCTGTGACGCGCCTGGCGCAGAAGGCGCGTGCGGTCGGCATCCATCTCATCATCGCCACGCAGCGGCCGTCGGTCGACGTGATCACCGGCGTGATCAAGGCGAATTTTCCATCGCGCATCAGTTATCAGGTGGCTTCGAAGATCGATTCGCGCACCATCCTCGACACGCAGGGGGCGGAGAAGCTGCTCGGCAACGGCGACATGCTCTTCCTCCCTCCGGGGACGGCGCGCATCCGCCGCATCCACGGCGCCTATGTGTCGGAAAAGGAGATCGTGCAGATCGTCGACTTCGTGAAGGCGAATCAGGGTGAGCCGAAGTTCCTCGAGGAGATCACCAAGGTCGGCGAAGAGAAGAACGGCGCCGACGGCATCGAGTATCTCGACGATCCGAAGTACGACGACGCCGTGCGCGTGGTGCTGTCGACGGGACAGGCAAGCGCGTCCTACCTACAGCGCCGCCTGAAGCTCGGCTACTCCCGCGCCGCGCGCCTGGTCGAGATCATGGAAGCAAACGGAATCGTCGGCCCTTCGCAGGGATCGAAACCGCGCGAGATCCTGGTCCGCGCGGATGACTACCCACCGGCGAGCGGGCAGACGATCTGAAGCTCAAAATCGAATGTTGAATGTTGAATGTTGAATGTTGAATGTTGAATGAAAGCCCGGTCTCTCCTTCATTCAACACTTAACATTGAACATTCAACATTGAACATTCAACAAGAACAGACGGTCGTTACTCATGGCCTCTGAGCCCCCTACTCCCCGTGGCCGCGGCCGTCCTCGTCGCACCGAGGCTGATGCGGAGATTCTCGATGCCGCGCTGGCGATACTGCGTGCGGGTGGTTATCGGGAGTTGAGCCTCGATGAAGTGGCACGGCGTGCCGGGACCGCGAAATCTTCGATCTACCGGCGTTGGCCTTCGAAGGCGGCGCTGGTGGCGGAGATCGTCCGCCGCGAGTCACCGCCGCAGCACGATGCTTCCGATCGTGACGCCGCGGTGCGCGCGTTCGAAATCCTGATGAACGGCACACTCGGCGGAGTGGTGGCTTCGCTGATCGGCGAAGCGCAGGAAAGCGGGGAGACGCGCGCGATCGTCATCGATCTGCTGGCGCCGTACCGCGGCGCGGACGATGCCGCGCTTGGCGCGATTCTCTTCCGCCGGCTCCTGGGAGCGTAAGTCTCCATCCTGTCGTCATTCAGACGACGACCGCCTCTTCCCGTGCGCAAAATATTTCCCATCCGTGGGGTAGCACGAACCGCACTTTCGTCACGCTAGAAGAGAGGGCGCCTTCCCGAAAAACATCACCCGGCGCGTTGCCGGGCATTCGCCGGAGGGCTTATGCGTCGTGTCTCCAAAGCTGTAGCTGTTGCCTCGCTTCTCGTCGCGCTCACCACTTCGAACATTTATGCGATTCCGTCGAGAGGCGGTTCGGAGCCATCGCTCGGATCGAGGATCGTCAAGATCGTCAAGATCGTGCGGCAGATCATCGGGTTGGATGAGCTGTCGTGGCCCCATCCGTAACTAAGAGGCGTTCGTCGCGGCCAGATCTTTCACGATGGCGTGGACGGTGCGCACGGTTTCGGCCGTCGCATCGTCCACCTCGATCGCATCACGAAGCCGAACCACAGCTTGTATGGCACGCTCGTCGAAGCCTGCCTCGGTGAATTCATCGATGATGTTCTGGGTGAGCGCGCGAGCCTCTCTCTCTTCTCCACGGTCGACGAGAACCTCGACGATGCGAAGTGCACAGAGGCCAGCTTCATCGATCATTCCCGCTGCAGTGAAGGCGAGCCGAGCTTGACGTAATCGTTCGAGACCGGCGGAGATCTGACCGCGGCCGATCAGGACCACGCCAGCACCAAATTCTGTTCTTGGCACCTCAGCAGTAAAGCCAAGGTCCGTAAATCTTGCGACTGCTTCCGCAAAGTGGATTTTCGCGCTGACGAAATCGCCGAGATTGGTCGCGCAATGGCCGAGGTTGTTGTGAATGCGTGCCTGCGATTCAAGATCTTCCGCGTCGATTGAATCGCGTAGCAAATCTTCGAGGAGGCTGGCAGCTTCAGCATGACTGGCGCGTTTGTAGAGCATGTTTGCCTCCGCTAACCCAGCCTGCACATACCGTCTGATGTCGTCATGTTCGCGGAACACGCTCCGGCACTCCGACAGAATCCCATGCGCCTCGTCGAATCGTTCCAGTTGCGCCAGGGCCATGCCTTTCACAAGGCGTACGATGGCGCGATCGTGCTCGAGGCTGGCAAATGACGACAGCGATTCTTCGCCGCGCTCCGCGGCTTCGATCGCTTCGTCATAACGCGCCAGATAGCGCAAAGTGCTTGCGCGGTCCTTCCACGCATTCGCGCGGAGCTGGGCGAGAACGACGGGGGGGTACTGACTCGGGGGCAGCGATTCCGCGATCGACGCCGACAGATTTGCAATTGCCAGTGCCTCGCGAGGTTTGCGGTGCAGCCGTTTCCGCACCTCCTCGCTCATCTGCTCCAATGCCGCGTTGTTACGCAGCTCCGGCATCTCGGCGAGACGTGCCCATTCATCGGCGGGCGTATCGCGGAGATAACGCGCGGCGATATCCGTCGAAGCATCGCGCTCGCGCTCGAGCCGGGCTGCCGTCGCGGTGAATTCGTCCTCGCGGTTGCGCCGTGCGGCATCAAACGTCACGACGTTGCCAGTGAACCGCTGGCGGCAGGCAGCGCATTCGGCGAGGTGGGCGAGATCGTCCGAGTGCTTCATTTCTTCTTCCTCGGTTCCGAGGCATTGAAAACCTCCTCGGCGCGGCGCAGGCATTTCGTTACGAGCTTCTGTGTGTACTTCGCCGTCACGCCGAGGTGCTCGGCGATCTCATTGATGCTGTAGCCCTCGAAATAGCGAAGGCGGAGGATGTGCTGATAGCGCGGTGAGAGGCCGGCCAGCGCCTCGCCCGCCGCAATCTGCGCGGCCATGATCTCCATGACGTTCCTCGAGGCCGGATCCGGCCGTTCCGCGGCGAGCTCCGTGTCGAGCTGTTCAATATTGCGGCCGTGCTGGCGCCAGTAATAGCGGCTGGCATTGCATATTGCGCCGAGCAGCCACTTGTGCAGGTCGCGGATATCGTCTTTTCGCTTGAGATACGACAGGAATACCTCATGGGCGAGGGCCTCAGCGTCGACAGCCGGCACTTGAAATTTGCGAATGGCGACGGCAATGAGCACGTCGACATTTTTTTCGTAGATCTGGACGAACTGCTCCTCGTCGATGACACACGGCGGCGGCACCGGCGGTAGCGGCTCATGGGCCGCCTCATGGGCCATCGGCGATGCTTCGAACATCGCAGGCGCTGGCACGTCGGGAGTTTTTGGATTGTGTGGAATGCCATGACGATAACACGCACGAGGGTAGAGGAAAAGGTGCCCCAGCCGAGCTCGCCGGGCTGCTACGAGGTGTGCAAAATATTTCTCAACGGTGGGGTAGCAAAAACCGGACTTTCGTCACGCTAGAAGAAGAGGGCGCTCTCCCGAAAAACACCGCCCCGGCCCGTGGCCGGGCACACACCTGGAGGGCTTATGCGTCGTGTATCCAAAGGTCTTGCTACTGCTTCGCTCATTGCCGTTCTCGCAGCCTCGAATGTCTACGCGGTCCCGTCGAGAGACGGCTCCCAGCCTTCGGTCGGCTCGAAAATCGTCAAAATCATCCGGCACATCGTCGGGCTGGACGAGTGGTCGTGGCCGGTACCCTGACGAGCGGTCAGCTCGCCTGGGCCTGATCGATCGCCAGCCCCTGCACGAACTCGTGGACGGTGCGTACGGCTTCTGCCGTCGCACCGTCCGCATCGATGGATGATTGCAGGCCGGCGACGGCTTGCACGGCGCGCGTGTCGAGGCCTGCCGCTTCGAATTCATCGATCACAGCGCCGGTCAGCACGCGCGCCTGCTCGGTATCGCCGCGGTCGATCAGAACCTCGATGATTCGCAGTGCGCAGAGTCCTGCTTCTCCCATCATGCCCAGCTCGATGAATGCGCGGCGGGCATCTTCGAGCCGCGCAAGGCCGGAATCGATCTGACCTTTGCCGATGAGGACGAGGGCCGCGCCGAGATTCGTGCGCGGAACTTCCGCGCGTAGCCCGAGGTCCGTGAAACGCGCGATCGACTCGGAGAAGTAAATGTTCGCCCGCGCGTAGTCGTCGAGGTAGATGGCGCAGTGACCGAGGTTGTTATAGAGGCGCGCCTGAGTCTTGTCGTCGCCGGTGCTCCTGGCAACATCGAGCAGGTCGCCGAAGATGCGCTGGGCGTCCTCGTACCGCTTCTGGCGGCCGAGCAGGTTCCCGTAAACGAGGCCGGCCTGAAAAAACCGCGGCAGGTCGTTGACGTCTGCGAAGACGATGCTCGCCGCGGTAATCATCCGTTCCGCTTCGTCGAAGAGATCCATCTGTCCCTGGATCATTGCTTTGACCAGCCAGATGATGGCTCGGTCATGCGCCGCGCCGGGAAACTCGCCGAGCCGTGCCTCGGCCGTTTCGATCGAGTCGTACGCCTCGTCGAGACGCCCGAGGTAGCGCAGCGCGTTGGCGCGATCGCGGAGCGCCGTCGAACGGATCTGGGCCATCACCGGCGGCGGATAGGCGTTGGCAGGGAGCGTTTCGGCGATCGATGTGGCGAGATTGGCAATGGCCAGCGCTTCGACCGGCTTTCGCTCGATCCGCTTCCGCACCTCTTCACTAAACTGTTCGAGCGCGGCGTTGTTGCGTAGCGCTGGCGATTTCGCGAGGCCAGGCCACTTCTCGATCGGGGTTTGTCGAAGCTGGCGCTCCACAATGTCTGATGCGCTCTCGCGCTCGCGCTCCAACTGGGCCGCGGCGGCGGCGAACGCGCGCGCCCCTTCCCGGCGGCGTGCCGCGTTGAAGGGCAGAACGTTCTCACTGAACCGTTGACGGCACGATGAACAATCGGCGAGGTGCTGGAGATCGTCGGAATGATTCATGGCTTCTTCCTCGCGGGAGCAGCGTTATACATCTGTTCCGCCCGGCGCAAACATCTCGCCACCAGCTTCTGCGTGTATTTTGCGGTGACGCCGAGATAATCGGCAATCTCCCGGATGCTGTAGCCCTCGTAGTAACGCAGGCGCAGGATCTCCTGGTAGCGCGGTGGCAGTGCTTCGAGAATCTCGCGGGCGGCAAGCTGCGCCGGCAGCAGGTCGTTGATTCCCGCCGATGCCGGATCGGGGCGGAGTTCGGCCCATGAATGATCGAGCTGCTCGGTGCGCCGGCCATTCTGCCGCCAGAAATAACGAGAGGCGTGACAAATCGCGCCGATCAGCCAGGGATGCAGATCGCGAATCTCATCCTTCCGTTTGAGGTACGAGAAGAAGACCTCATGCGCGAGCGCCTCGGCATCGACTTCCGGCACCTGAAACTTGCGCATGGCGATGGCGACGAGAAGGCCGAGGTTCTCCTCGTACATCTGTGCGAAATCGAGCTCGTCAATTTCCTGGTGCAGCTCCTGGTGCAGCTCTTCGCCCGGCACGATGGGCGCCAGGTCGGCGATCGTGGGATCGAATGTGTCCGCGGTGATCACATTCACCGCCGCGACTCTCGGGACGGATGGAATGCCGCAACCGTAACCATGGACGAAGGATAGAGCGAAAGAAGGCGAAGTCAAAAGGAGAAAGCGCGATTGTGACGCGAATGCGTGACTGTTTCCTCCAATCCGACGCCGATGGGAGTCAATTCATCGCGTTTCGTATGATGCCGGCGTGAATGGCTCCGACTTTGTCATCGACCCGCGCCAGACAGGATTCGTCCGTCTCGACCTCGCAAAGCTGTTCGGCAATCGCAACCGCGTCGTGCTGGAGATCGGTTCGGGGAAGGGACGTTTTCTCATCGCCGGTGCGACTGAACAGCCCGGCGTGAACTTCATCGGCATCGAGAAATCGCTGCACTACCACCGCCTGATCCGCGACCGCGTGACGAAACGCGGCCTGGGCAACATCCGCCTCATCAATCACGACGCGTTCCTCGTCCTGCGCGACATGCTGGCAGAGGCGTCGATCGACGAGATCCACATCTACTTTTCCGATCCCTGGCCGCGGAAGCGCGAGCAGAAGCGGCGCATCATCCGCGCAGAGGTGCTGACGGAGATCCGGAGGGCGCTGGTTCCCGGCGGCAGCGGCATCTACGTCACCGATCATCGCGAATACTACGAAGCCGCGGCGCCGGTCATCGAACAGTTCTTTCGAAGCGAGCGCCGCATTCCGAGCGCAGACGATCCTCCGCGGACGAACTACGAGGCGAAGTATCGTGAGGAAGGGCGGGAGATCTTTGAGGTGAGATTCTGGTTGTGAGAGATCGAAGGCGAATGATGAATGCTGAATGTTCAATGTTGAATGTCGAATGAACGGTGGCCGAGCGGAGCCCATTCAACATTCACCATTCAACACTGAACATTCAACATTGTCTTTTCTGTCTCCTCCCCGATCACCTCCTCCAGCTACAATCCCCTCGTGCGAATCCTCGGCATCGATCCCGGCTCGGTCACCACTGGTTTTGGCGTCATCGAGCAGGTTCGGGGGCGGCTGACGCTGATCGAGCAGGGGACCATCGGCACGGTGCGGGGGTCGGAGCTGGCGGATCGTCTCTGCAGGATCCACGATGAGCTGGTTCGCATCATCGGCCGGTGTGTCCCCGAGGCGGTAGCGGTCGAAGCGCCGTTCGGCGGGCAGAACATCAAGAGCCTGATTCAGCTTGCGCACGCGCGCGGCGTGATCCTGTTGGCGGCGCGGTCGGCGAAGCTCGACGTTTTCGAGTATTCGCCGAGAAGCGTCAAGAGCGCTGTCGTCGGATACGGCGCGGCGGAAAAAGAGCAGGTTGCGAAGATGGTGCGCATGCTTCTTCCCGGGTGCGCAAATCTGGTCATGTCGACGGACGCCTCCGACGCGCTCGCCGTCGCCATCTGCCATGCCCATACCGCCGGAACCGCGGAGAGGTTGCGGATCGCTCGATGAGCTCTGCGCTCCCCCAGGAAGAGACGGTCGAGGCGAACGCGCAGGCGGGCATCCCGCGCGGGCGATTCCAGCGGACCTTCAGCGCGTTGCGGTACCGCGACTTCCGGCTTCTCTGGTTCGGCGCGTTCGCCTCCACCACCGGCACCTTCATGCAGACGCTGGCCCAGGGCTGGCTCGTCTACACGATGACCGGCTCGGCGTTCCTTCTCGGTGTGGACGGCTTTCTCGCCACCGGCCCCATGCTGCTCTTCTCGCTCTTCGGCGGCGTCATCGCCGATCGGCTGGAGCGCCGCAAGATCATGCTGCTGTCGCAGGTCCTGCAGGGGAGCTTCGCCCTGATCCTGGCCGCGCTCATCTACTTCCATACCGTGAAGATCTGGCACATCTTCATCCTCTCGTTTCTGACCGGCAGCGCGCAGTCGATCAGCGGCCCGGCCTACGCGTCGCTGCTGCCGCTTCTCGTCAAGCGCGACGACATGGCCAACGCGGTGGCCATGAACTCCATGCAGTTCAATCTGGCACGTGTCATCGGTCCTGCTCTCGGAGGGGTCGTCTTCGGCCTGTGGGGAGCGACGGCGTGTTTCGGCATCAACGGCCTGTCGTTCATCTTCGTGATCATCGCCCTCTCGATCATCAGGATGCCCCCGCTCCACGCCGACGCCACGTCGACGTCGATGATGGCGCAGATGAAAGAGGGCTTCGCGTTCGTGGCGTCGAAGCGGTCGTTGCTCTTGTTAACGTTCCTCTCCTTCGCCGGTACGTTCCTCGGCATGCCTCTCTTCACGATGATGCCGGTGGTGGCCAAGAGCATTTTCAACCTCGGGCCGCAAGGCCTCTCTCTGCTGCAAGCCGATTACGGCATCGGCTCCGTCGTCGGCGCGCTCTTCGTCGCCGGCAGCAGCTACGCGGCGAAAAAGGGACGCCTGGCGCTGGCGCTGCAGCTCGTTTTTGCCTGCACGCTCATCGCCTTCGGAATCTCGCGCCACCTCGCCGCCAGCCTGGTCATCGCCTTCCTGGCCGGATCGGCCATCGTCGGCGTCATCTCGCTTTACAGCTCCCTCGTCCAGCTCTCGACCAGCGACGCCATGCGCGGCCGGGTCATGTCGATCTTCATGCTGGCCTTCCGCGGCGGCATGCCGCTCGGCAACCTCATGGCCGGTTTCGTCGCCCAGCGCTGGTCGATCACCACCGCGCTGGAGGTGAACGGCATCGCGCTGGCCGTGGTGGCGCTGGCGTTTATCGTGAAGGGGACGGATCTGGACGCGGGTCTGGCGTAGGCTTGAATAGGGAAGTACTGCTTCAGGCGGTCGTGAGTTCGTGCGCAGGCGCGAAGCAGTCGGCCAAATCCTGCAGGAAATCATCAACTTCGGGATGGCCCTTGGTTGCTCGATACCGGATTAGCTGCATGCCGAAGAACTCTCGCCAATGCGCCACTTCTTCATCCACGGCATCCTTCGCGGGGACGAGCGCGTAGTGCGTCGGTCCATTGCCGCTGAACGTCTCGCTCACGGATTCGAGAACAAGCTTCACGTCTGTGTCTCCGAGACCCGCACCGACGAAGAGCACAGTCTTCGCGATGAAAATTGTGTTCAGAGCCGCGCGATATGCAGGCTCACGATAGAGAACATCGCGGTAGTCTTTCTCTGACAGTACGATGCTGTCTTTGTGGTCGATGTCGCCGTGCGCTTTCAGAATGAAGAATTTTTCCTGGGATAGCGCAGAAATCACATCCGGAGCGTCGTGGAACGTATACGTCGGTGGGATGAAGCCATGCCGCGCGTACGCTGACTCCAGCAGCTTGTCGTAATTTGTCGTGATCACAGCCAGGAACGGGATGCGGGTGATCAACTCATGACGGCGCGTTGGCTTCAGCGCGGGATTGCGGAAGATACGCTCCATCTGGTCGCCGAAACCGCGGGGTCCGAGAGTTCTTTTGATCACGTCGGCGACGAAGAGATACTTCCGGTCTTTCACCGCCTTCCGCAACGCCGCGGCGGCGGCCGGCTGCATCAGATCTTCAGCGACAGCGCGCTGAAGAAGCTCGATGAGCAGGCCGTCCCAGTTTGGAAGATCGTCCCCACTGGACAATCCGGCACCGGCGAATAGCACGCACCGGTGGTTCTTGATCGCGTCTACTAGACGAGGTGGGATGGTCGGCGTCACTGAAGACATCTTTCGGTCGCGAAGTATAACCCACGCGTTCCGTCGCCCGTTTGGATCTGCGAATTCGGTGCCTCTGAGAACTCGATTGGACGCAGACCCCGCTCACTCCGATATAGAATCCCGGCCCACGTCGTGCACCCCTTGACGCACTGAATTGATGGCAAAAGCAAAAGAACAAGCCTCCGCAACGATCGACCCCGTGGCTGCATGCGCGCCGGAATGGATGGACGTCCTCCGGCAGATGGTCCTCATCCGGCGCTTCGAAGAAGCGACGGAGCGGGAGTTCCGCAAAGGCAGGATCGGCGGATACCTCCACGTCTACAGCGGGCAGGAAGCGGTGGCCAGCGGCATCATCACCGCGTTGCAGAAGGACGACATCCTCTTCACCGGCTATCGTGACCACGCCCATGCCCTGGCCCTCGGCGCCGAGCCGCGGCGGATCATGGCCGAGCTGTTCGGCAAGGTCACCGGCGTCTCCAAAGGCAAGGGCGGCTCGATGCATCTGTTCGACGTCGAGCACGGCTTCTACGGTGGCTACGGCATCGTCGGCGGACATCTGACGCTGGCCGCCGGCGCCGCGTACGCGCTTCGCTATCGCCAGACCGAGCGCATCGCCGTCTGCTACTTCGGCGACGGCGCCATGAACATCGGTTCGTTCCATGAGGCCATGAACATGGCCGGCCTGTGGGGCAAGGCGGGGATGTGCCCGATCCTTTTCATCATCGAGAACAACGGCTACGCCATGGGGACCTCGGTGGAGCGGCATTCCGCGCTGACCGATCTCTCGGCCCGCGTGCGCGCCTACAACATTCCGACCGAGAAGGTGGATGGACAGGATGTCTTCGCCGTCCGCGGCGTGGCCGATCGCGTCGTCCGTCAGATTCGCGAGACCGGCACGCCGTACTGCATCGAGGCGGTCACCTATCGCTTTTCCGGCCACGGTGCGGCCGACATACTGCAGCCGTATCGGAGCAAGGATGAAGTCGAGCAGCATCGTCATCGCGATCCGATCGGTATCCTCCGCAACCGCCTCGGCGAAATCTGCAACCTCACCGACGACGATGTGAAGACGATCGAGGAGTGGGCGTCCGGAGAAGTCGCCGCCGCCGTGCAGTTCGCGGAAGAAAGCGCCGCGCCGGATGCCGAGGAGCTGTGGCGTGACGTCGTCGCCGAGCACGGGCCGCTGCGAGAGAACGAGTAAACCCAATGACCGAAAAAAGCTACCGCGACGCCATCCGCGACGCCATGATGGAAGAGATGGATCGGGACGGGAACGTCCTGATCATGGGCGAAGACATCGGCGTCTACGAAGGGACGTTCCGCATCACCGCCGGCATGTTGAAGAAGTACGGCCCGAAGCGCGTGATCGACACGCCCATCGCCGAGGCCGGGATGGTAGGGACAGCGGTGGGCATGGCCATGCTCGGTCTGCGGCCGATCGTGGAGATGATGACGATGAACTTCGCCATCGTCGCCGCCGACCAGATCCTCAATCACGCGGCGAAAGTGCGCTACTTCTCCGGCGGACAGGTCGACGTCCCGGTCGTCATTCGCGGGCCGCAGGGTGCGGGCGTCCAGCTTTCCGCACAGCACTCGCAGACGTTCGAGTCGTTTTATGCGCACTTTCCCGGACTGAAAGTCGTCGCCCCGGCCACGCCGGCCGATGCCAAGGGGTTGCTGAAGACGTCGATCCGCGGACGCGATCCGGTCATCTTCCTCGAGAGCGCCGCGCTCTACGGGATGAAGGGGGAAGTACCGGACGACTCCGGCTTCACCGTCCCCTTCGGCGTCTCGCGCATCGCCCGCGAGGGGAGCGACGTCACCATCGTTTCGTACAGCCGCATGCTGCAGATGTCGCTCATCGCGGCGGAGAAGCTTTCGCGGGACGAAGGGATCGAATGCGAAGTGATCGATCTCCGCACGCTTCGCCCGCTCGATCTCGAGCCCGCCTACGCCTCGGTCACCAAGACCCATCGCTGCGTCGTCGTGCAGGAACAGTGGAAACCGTTCGGCGCGGCGGCGGAGATCGCGGCCAGCATCACCGAGACGGTCTTCGACGAGCTCGATGCACCGGTGGCGCGTGTCACCGGCGAGGATGTGCCGATGCCGTACGCGCGTAATCTGGAAGTGCTGGCGACGCCGCACGAGCAACACGTGATCGCCGCGGTGAAGAAAGTGATGTACGCGAATGGCTGACATCATCATGCCCAAGATGGGCGACGCGATGACCGAGGGGAAGGTCGTCCGTTGGTACA
>Ga0137393_10002614_pt1 | contig 11702 bp, 9 predicted proteins | sample 15con2h34BmetaG_FD_101396 | JGI IMG/M metagenome (GOLD analysis project Ga0137393, IMG submission 101396) | Vadose zone soil microbial communities from Angelo Coast Range Reserve, California, USA - 15con2h3.4B metaG | ecosystem: Environmental > Terrestrial > Soil > Vadose zone > Saprolite...
CAGCTCCTACCGCGGATTCGAGTAAAACTCTCCGTAGCGCCGCTTCGTACTATCAATCCCCAGGCCCACGCGCGCACAGTCTCCGCCATGAGCGTGATGGGGGTGATGTTCGGCAGCCTCAAGGAACAGCATGCTGACCATATCGTCCTGAGCGACAGTACCCGCATCCGGCTCGCAGATGGGCTAGTCCTGGACCAATTCGGCTCTGGGACTCGCGTCACGATCACCTACCGCCGTGACCGGGGTGGCGAGATGGTCGTCGAGAGCGTCCAGCGCAGCGCCATGCCGAAGGTACGCCCCGACCACCTCCCCTAGGCTGCTCGTGTCGTACTGTGCGCGCTTCTTCGCCTTCGTCTGGCCGCTGGGCTTGCGCGTGGTTCACTTGTGCGGGAAGTAGCGGGAAGGGTAGTGGTGGCCCCAACGGGATTCGAACCCGTGTTTCAGTCACGACCACGTTTTCGCCAGCGGTATCTAATACTTCTTGGCCATGCGCAGCGTCGGAACTCGACGCGACTAAAACATGCAGGGCAGAGTCGGCCGCCCCGCCGCACAGGCGACGAACAGCCAGGCGATCGGCGCGATCACCCATACGATGGACGAGCCGCGTCGTCCTTCGGGTCATCGCGGGGGCAGGTCACGCATCGCCCACCTGCACCGTCACCGCGTTCTCGGACTTCGCGGGGCCTCAAAGTCAGCGGGAGCCTGGCGCCAAATCAATACTGCCTTGTATGTCACAGGCTGCTCGGCGTGGTTCACGAGCAGCCGCGCCACGTCGGGGAACAAGGAATTGGAGTTGGCCCCGGCTACGACCGCAATGCTGTTGCTCAGATCCACGCTCTTGGACAGGTGCCTCTCCCAGAGATCCCCACGCTCCTCGTGAAACCAGAGGAACTCGAGCGGGTAGCGGACCGTCACCAGCCGCTCACCATTCGTCGGCGCGTAGGGGAGGAAGTGGCGGGCGGGGCCCGTCGCTTTCAGGATGACGTGGTAGAGCTGCTGCGGCCGGCCGCGGCCACTCGGCTCGACGACCCAGACGCTACGCTCGCCCGGCTTGCCGTCCCAGCGCACCTCGTCCCAGCGCGACCGGCCTTCCTCGCCGGGCTTGATCTCGGCCAGCACCCGCACTGCGCCATAGGCCCGGGCTATCGCCTCGCTGGCCCAGCGGAACGTCCGGTCGCTCAGGAGTGGCCCCCGAGGCGCCTCGTCCCGGTCCAGGCTTGCCATCAACTCCTCGAGGCCTGGACCTGACGCGCCGTCGGCCAACTCTCCCGGCTTCACGAAGGCGTTGAAGCCCGAGTCCCACATGTTCACGACCAGTAGTCGATACTCGACGGCCTGGGCTTGCGATACGGCGAGGAAGAGCCCGAGTAGCCCGGCAACACCAGGGAACGCGAACCTACGCATCTGCCCCATGATGATCCTCCCGCAATTCTTGACGATCGGACCCAGTGTCCTGGGACCGCGGACTCCGCCAGAATGCCCATGGACCGGCAAGCCAAGCCCGAGAAGCACCACCAACGTGAGCCACCGCTTCATGGCATTTCCGAGTCTACACCGGGGCCGGAAATAGCAGCGGCCAGTCGGCTGGCCCCCCAGACGAAGATGCCCGGCTTCGGTCGCCGAACGAGGACCAGATGGCCCTGCCGGGATCGTGCTTGGCCAAGACTTACTCCGAGCATCGCACCGGTCTATCTTCCCGCGCTCCGCAACCCGAGCCGCTCGCCGAGCCAGAAGACGGCGGGCAGCGCCAAGGGCGTCAGGATCAGCGTGGAGGCGAGCCCTCCGACCACGACCGTCGCCAACGGGCGCTGGATGTCGGAGCCGATCCCCCGCGCCACCATGGCCGGCACCATGCCCAGGGCCGCTACCATCACGACCATGAGCACTGGCCGCAGCTGGACGCGAGAGCCTTCGATCACCGCCTCACGCCGCGTCACGCCGGGTGTCCGTCGGCGTCGATTGATCTCCGAGAGATACAGGACCCCGCTCATGACCGCCACCCCAAAGAGCGAGATGAAGCCCACCGCTGCCGACACGTTGAGGTTCATGCCACGGAGATAGAGCGCTACGAGGCCGCCCGCCAGCGAGAACGGTACGGTAACGAGGATCAGCGCGGCGTCGAGGGCCGTCCCGAATGCAATGAACAACAGGATAAAGATCACGCCCAGCGTGATCGGCATGATGACCACCAGCCGCCCGCGGGCGCGCGCAAAGTTCTCGAATTGCCCGCCCCACTCCACGGAGTAGCCCGCCGGCAGCTTGACGGTCTGCGCGAGTCGAGCCTGGGCCTCTGCGACGAACCCACCTTGGTCCCGACCGCGAATGTTCGTGCGCACCGCTATGGCGCGGTGGTTCTCACGCCGGGCGATGATGGTCGCGCCGTCCGATGTGCGAATGTCCGCGAGCTGAGCCAGCGGCACTCGGGCCCCGTCCCGGGTGGGAATCAGCAGCTCCGCGATCGCCCCCGGGTTGGCGCGGGCTTCCGGCGCGAAGCGGGCGACCACGTCAAACCGGCGATCTCCTTCGAAAACGCCAGTAATGGGTGAGCCACCCAGGGCCAGGTCGATCACATCCTGCACGTCACTGACGTTGATTCCGTACCGGGCGACCCGCAGTCGGTCGATGACGATCTGGAGCTGCGCCTGATCGGCCTCCTGCTCGATCGACGTATCGGCCGCGCCCGGCACCTGCCGCAGCACGGCGAGCGTGTGTGCCGCGAGCGTTCGCAGCGCCTTCAGGTCCGGGCCGCTGATCATGACCGCCAGATCCGCTGACGAGCCCGTCACGATCTCGGTGGCGGTGTCGATGATCGGCTGCGTGAAGTTGAAGGCAGCGCCCGGAATGCTGGCCGTGAGCCGGCGCGACAGCTCGTCCACCAGCCCGACCTTTCCTCGTCCCGCCGGCCAGCTGTCATAGGGGTGGAGATCGACCAGCAGCTCATTGCGATTCGGCCCGAAGGGGTCCGTCCCCGAATCGTTGCGTCCCGTCTGGGACGCCACCCGTTTCACCTCGGGTGACTCCCGGATCCGCAGGCGGATCTGGCGGGCCACCTCGGCCGATTTCTCCAGCGAGATCCCGGCCGGCAGATTGGCCCTGATCCAGATGACCCCTTCGTCGAGCTGGGGAAGAAACTCGGTCCCAAGGCCGGTGCCCAGGTAGACGGCGCACCCCACCACCAGCCCCGCGGCGGCGACCGTCCATCCCGCGTGATCCATGACGACACCAACGGTCCGCCCGTACCATGCGGTGACCGATTCGAGCAGCCGGTGGCGCCGGATCCTCACGCCGCCCCGAAACAGATACGTCGCCAGCGCCGGGATCAGGGTCAGGCTGAAGATGAGCGAGCCCAGGAGCGCGTAACACACGGTCAGCGCCATCGGCGTAAAGAGCCGGCGCTCGACTCGCTCTAACGTCAGCAACGGGATGTAGGCCGCGATGATGATCAGCAAGGAGAACACAATCGAGCGGTGCACGTCGAGCGCGGCGGTGGCGACCGCCTTCTGTGTCTCCTCGTTCGGCCGATTCCGGTCACGCTCAGCCAGCGCATGGATGATCCGCTCGACCATCACAATCGTGCCGTCGACGATGATCCCAAAGTCGAGCGCACCGATGCTCAGCAGGCTCAACGACACCCCACTCGCGTACATGCACACGAGCGCGAAGAGCAGGGAGAGCGGGATGATCAAGGCGGTGAGCAGCGCCGCCCGAATGCTCAACAGAAACACCAGCAGCACCGTCACGACGATAAGAAACCCGGCCAGGAGGACGTGGGACACGGTATGGAGCGTGCTGTCCACGAGGTGGGATCGGTCGTGAATGGCGACGAGGCGAACGCCCTGGGGTAAGCGTGCCGCATTCAGCTCGTCCACCGCCGCGCGGACCCGCGGCAGGACCTCACTGGGGTTTTCTCCCCGGCGCATGAGGACGATCCCTTCGACCGCTCCAGACCCGAGCGGCTGATCGTCGGTGGCGAACACCCCCGTTTGCGGAAGCGCGCCGACCTGCACCCGCCCGATGTCGCGAACGAAGATCGGGACGCCCTTCGGCGCGTCCAGGACGATGTTCTCGATATCGCTGCCCGAGCGAATGAGTCCCGACCCCCGGATCGGCAGCGCCTGTTGCCCAGATCGAAGCAGCGCACCCCCCGCGTTACGGTTGTTGTTCTTCACCGCGTCGGCCACCTGGCGCATGCTGAGCCGGTACTTGTCCAGAGCCTTGGGATCCACCTGGATCTCGTACTGACGGATCAGGCCTCCGAACGCGGCCACGTCGGCCACCCCGGGAACCTGAAGCAGGCGGGGCACGACGACCCAGTCCTGGAGCTCCCGCAGGCTCATCGCATCGTACCCACCGCCCACGAGCACGTAACGGTAGAACTCGCTGACGCCTCCCGACAGCGGGCCGAGGCTCGGCGTGACGCCTTCGGGAAGCTGGGCCGCCTGCACCCGCTCGAGCACGAGCTGGCGTGCGAGGTAGTCGTTCGTCCCATCCTCGAAGGTCAGCTCGACCACGGATAGGCCGAAGATGGTCCGTGAGCGCCGAGAGATCACGAAGGGCGTGTTGTTGAGAGCGCGCTCGATCGGTACCGTCACCTGCTGCTCGACCTCTTCGGCGGCGAAGCCCGGGTACAGGGTGACGATGACGACGGTCGGGTCGGTCAGATCGGGATACGCCTCAATCTTGAGGTGCTGAAAGGCCCACACGCCGGCACCGGCCAGGACCAGCGCCGCGGCGACGACGACGAGCCGCCGGGCGAGCGCGAACTGGACGAGTCGGGCAACCACGGCGGGTCGAGTAGCCTAACGGTCCTTGAGCAGCACGGCCCCGTCGACGACGACCCGGTCGCCCGTCTGGACGCCGGTGAGCACGGGCACACGCTCGCGCACGGGCGGACCGACCGTCACCGGACGACGCTCGTACTGCCCCGGCGCGCGCTCGGCGAAGACCGTGCTTCGGCCGTACTCCTGGATGATCGCGTCGAGCGGGAGCACGGGCACCTTCTGTGGAGCGCCGGCGTGGCGTACGCTGCCGAACATCTCGGGCCGGAACCGTCCCCGCGGGTTGGGCAGCTCGACGTGAACTTTCAGCGTACGCGTCTGCGCATCCAGCACACCCCCGATCCGCGCGACGCGGCCCGTAAAGACCTCGTCGGGGAAGGCCACGAGGCTGATCGTTACCGGTTCGCCGATGTGAATGAGCCGGATGAACGACTCTGGAACATCAGAGGAGACCCAAACCGTACTCAGGTCCACGATCGACATGAGTGGGGCCGTGGTGTCCGTATGGAATGAAATCGCCGCCCGGTACTCCGCGGGGGCGACGTTCACCTCGAGGACGTGCCCCCTGATCGGCGCTCGCACGAGGATAGGCTGACGGAACTCGCTCGGCTTCAACTCGAGGAGTTGGAGCTTCCTCCGCGTCTGCTCGCGAACGGCTTGGGCGATCTCATAGTTCGACGTGGCCGCAGCCTGGTCGTTTTGGGCCTGGAGCAGATCCTTTTCGGCAATTGCCTTGTACTCGTAGAGGTCGGTCGCGCGTCGGAGATCGACGTCGGCCTTTTGGAGAGCGGCCTTCGTCTGACGCTCGGCTGATTCGGCCTGGAGATGGGCAGACACGGCGGCATCGCCGTCGGGGCTATCCATCGAAAGGAGCGTCTGGCCTTGCTCCACGTGATCACCAAACTTCACCAGGACCTTCAGAATGCGGCCGCCGACCGGGGGCAAGACTCGCGAGATGCGGTTCGGATCGATGGCCACTCGCCCCGGTGCGACGACCTCGTCGGTCGGCATCTCGGCGAGCTCCACGGGCCCGACTCGCAGCTGCTTGGATTGGGGCGAGTCGGGCGGAACGACGATGATATCGGGACCCGGCGAGGAGGACGCGGCGGAGTTCTCGCCGGGCGCTCCCTTTCCTTCCCCTCGCCCGCATCCAGTGACGATACACACCCCCACGAGAAGCAGCGCGGAGGCGATGGATCGCATCCGTACGGCCATGGTCACTTCTCCAGCGAGCCGCCGACGGCGGTCTCGAGCTGGTAGAAGGACGTCCAGTAGCTGCCCAGGGAACGCAGGTACTCCGCCGCCGTGTCGCGATACGTTCGCTGCGCGTCCAGGTAGTCCAGGAGGCTGGCCCCGCCACGCCGGTAGGCGAACTCCACGGTGTCCCGCGCCTGCTTAGCCTTGGGGAGGTAGGTATCGCGCAACACGGTGAGCTTCTGCTGGGCGGTGCGGAGTGCGGCCAGCGCGGTGTCCACCTCCGACAGCGCCTGGATGGCGACGGCCTCCCGGGCGGCCTCGACGCGCTGCGCCTCCGCCCGGGCCCGCGCAATCTCGCCTTGATTGCGATCGAAGATCCGGATGGGCAGGCTGATCCCGAACCCGATGGTATTGTCGGGACCGATGCGCTGGTACTCGACCTGCGGGGTAATGTCCCACCACGCATTGGCTCGCGCCAGGCGGATGTCGGCGGTGGCTTTCTGCCGGGCGGCCTCGGCCGCCCGCAGGTCCGGCCGGTTCGCGAGGGCGCGGCGATAGAGGTCACTCTGGGTGGGCGCAATGTCCGTGAACGCGAGATCTCCAACGAGGTCGAAGTCCTCGGCGATCCGGTCGGGTCCCGCCGACGCCCGCAGCGCAATCTTCGCCGCCTTGAACGCCTGGCGGGCGTCGGCGGCATCCCGTTCGAAGGCAAACCGCTGCACCTGAATGCGCAGCAGTTCCAGCTCCGAGATGTCTCCGCGCTCCGCTCGAAAGCGCTGGATGCGCTCCAGCTCGTCCAGGGCTTGGAGGTTCTGCTCAGCTAGGGCCACGCCCTCGCGTCCGGCCAGGGCATCGGCGAAAGACTTTTTCACCTGGAAGATGATCTGTCGGCGCACGTCGTCCAACTCGTGGCCGGTCACCCGGGTCGCCGCCTGTGCACTGTCGATCCGGCGCTGCCGCTTCCCGCCAAGCTCGATGGGCTGGCCCACACTGAAGGTATATTGCGTCTGGCTGGCGTCGCTGGCGCCGCCGAACTGCTCGGCGAGGAAGTTGGCAGTGGGATTCGGGCGGAGACTTGCTGTGATCTCGTTAGCCGCGACCGATTGGCGCTCGAACTCCTTAGCGCGAACCGTCGGATTCGCCATTACCGCCAGACTCACCGCCTCGTCCAGGGACAGTCGCGTCAGCGGCCCCTGCGCGACCGCTTCTCCAGATGCGGCCAGCATGAGCATGCAGACCGCGCCCGTTGCACACGAAATGTTCATTCACCCTCTCGACCGGCCGACGCGAGTGCTGTGAAGCGATGAGGCCAAGTCTAGCGGGTCACACCTGAAGAAGACCTGAAGGCGACGTGAATTCCCCTTCAGGCTTTGCTCACGCAAGTGGCAGATGAACGATGAATGTCGCGCCCTTCTCTCCGGCAGTCTCCACCGAGATCCGCCCACCCTGGCGCTCGATGAGGGCCCGGGAGATGGCCAGTCCGAGGCCCACACCCGGGACATCGCTCGCTCGCGACGCCTTGCCGCGATAGAACCGCTGAAACAGCCGGGGCACGTCGTCCGGTGAGACACCCGGTCCCGAGTCGGACACCGTGATGACGGCTTCCCCGTTCCCCGCCCCGATCGCGAGTCTCACCTCGCCTCCGGACGGCGAGAACTTCACCGCGTTGTCGACGATGTTGGCGAGCGCCACCTTCGCTGCGACCGGCGCCGCGTTCACGAGCATCTCGGGCCCATCCTCGACGAGGACGAGGATGCCGCGCCGCTCCGCCTCGGACGTGACCGCCGAGACGGCGGCCTCGACGATCTCGCTCACCGGAACCGGCCGCGCCGCTTCCGCCTCCTGCCGGGCGTCGATCCGGGCGAGCTCGAGCAGCTCCTCGGTCAGCCCCTGGACCCGCTGGACCTCGCCCAGACACGAGCGCAGCGTCTCCTCGTACTCGGGCAGCGGGCGCGGCCGGCGCAGCGTCACCTCGAGCTCCGCCCTCAGGCGGGAGAGCGGCGAGCGGAGCTCGTGCGAGGCGTCGGCGGTGAATCGCCGCTGGATCTCGAAGCTCCGCTCGAGCCGGGCCAGCATCTCGTTGAGCGTCTCGACGAGGCGCCCGATCTCGTCCCGTGTTCCGGGATGCGGCAGGCGCTCGGTGAGATTCCCCTCCCCGATGTGGCGCGCCCGCGTCACCATCCGGTCGATCGAGGGCTCGGCGGGCGAGCAGCGCCCCGCTCAGTCCGATCGCGGCGAGAATCACCACCGACATACTGAGGAATAGCCAGCGACCGACCCGCAGCACCGCATGCGCATCGTCGAGCGACATCGCCACCTGGACCGCGTAGCGCCGCTCGCCCACCCGGACCGGGAGGGAGACCATCCGGACCGGTTCCTCCCCGAAGTCGGTGACCGTCCAGAACACGGTCTCCCCTTCCCGCAAGCGCGCGAGGAGGGGCGGGGGCGTCGGCAGACGGGCGGTCCCGAGCGTCCCGCTCTGCGCGACGACCCCGCCGTCGAGGTCGGTGATCTGAACGAACTTGTCGAGTCGAGCGAACGAGGGGGGACCGGCCCCGGCCGCGATCTCATGCACGCGCGGATGGGCCGGGTCGCCCTGGAGCGCCGCCGCCTCCGTGGAGGCCAGCGACAGGACCGCGTCATCGACGATCTCGCCCAGCACCACGCGCCGAAGGGCCCAGTCGGCGCCGAAGGCGGCGAGCGCCAGCAGCGCGGCCAGGACGACCACCTGGCCCAACCAGAGTCGGGTCTTGAAGCTGGGCGGCCTCATGCGTCCGCCCGCTCCTCCTGCTGCCCCAACCGGTAGCCGAATCCGCGCACGGTGTGGATGAGCGGCACGTTCCCCCCGCGATCGATCTTCTTTCTCAGGTGACTCACGTGGGCGTCGACGAGATTGTCGATCACGTCCGACGCCTCGTCCCACACGCGCTCGACTAGGCGGGTCCGGCTCACGATCTCCCCGGCGCTCTGCATGAGCACCTCCAGGATCGCGTACTCCTTGGAGGTGAGCGCGACCAACAGGCCCGCCCGCGTCACGCGGCGCGTGGCGGGATCGAGCGCCAGGTCGGCCAGCCGGAGCACCGCCGGCCGGACGAGACGGGAGCGCCGGAGCAGGGCCCGGATCCGCGCGAGGAGCTCCGCGAACGCGAACGGCTTCGTCAGGTAGTCGTCGGCGCCGATGCTCAGACCGTTGACCCGGTCGGCCAGGGTGTCCCGCGCGGTCAACATCAGGATCGGCGTCGAGACGTCCCGCGCGCGGAGCGCGCGGCACACCGCGAGCCCGTCCTTGCCGGGCAGCAGCCAGTCGAGGACAATGACGTCGTACTCGTTCACCGTGGCCTGCTCCTCGCCGTCCTCCCCGGTCACGGCCACGTCGATGACAAACCCTTCCTCCTGAAGCCCCCTGGCGAGCAGCTTCGCGGCCTTCCGGTCGTCCTCGATCAGCAGCACCCGCATCGCGGGGTCCATCCTAGCGCCCATCGGCGCGTCCCGCCGCGCCTGAAGAAAAATTCAGGTGCCCTTCAGGCAATCTTCAGTCTCGGCCCGGTAGTCTCGATACTCGAGAGGACCAAGCCATGATCAAGCGTGCGCGTGCGCGCGGTCGGACCTGCCTGGCGGGAGCGCTGCTCGCCGTGGGCGCTTCCATGACCACCGGCGAGTTCGTCGAGGTCCAAAAGCTGTCGCCCGACGATCTCCGGACTCGATTCGGGCTGCCCGCGTCGTGCGATCCATCGGTGACGGCCCTGGCGACCGATCCGGCCGTGAGCCTGGTGACGGTCGCGGTCGATTGCCGGGCCCGCCTCGGGAGCCCACCGCCTCCCGCGGGACCGACCGAACGCCAACGACCACCCCGTCAGCCAGGAAAGGGATCCTAGCAACGGGCTCCGGCAGAAAGCCAGGCACTTCACGCAGGTCTAGACTCCCACGTCGTCAGCGGCACACGATCCACGCGCCAGAGCCAGATCAAGGCGACTGCAACGAACCCTCCACCGTAGGCGGCATAGATGCGCCCTGAGACCGTGCTATACAGGGCGTGACCTTCGAGGCACTGGTGGGGCCGGGCGTCAGGAAGGGGCTCATCACGCCGACGAGATCTGAATTGCCGGCGCCCGACGGCGACTGGCGACCGACTACTCGGGAATGAGAATGGACGCCCGATGACCCGTGAGATGCCCCCGGACCCCGCCCCCCAAGCACTGCCCGGCGTGGAGCCGGTCAGCTCGCCGTGGCGGATCCGGCGGTTCTTCGCCGAACTTGGCCCGGGCCTCATCACCGGGGCTGCCGACGACGATCCCTCCGGCATCTCCACCTACTCCGTTGCGGGCGCGACCTTCGGCTACGCCCCACTCTGGACGGCGCTCTTTTCCTTTCCACTGATGGCCGCAGTCCAGCTGATGTGCGCCCGCCTCGGCTTGGTGTCGGGCCGCGGGCTGGCGAGCGTCATCCGACGCCGCTACTCCCGCCGGGTCCTCTGGGGGGCGTGTGTGTTACTCGTCGTCGCCAACGTCATCAATATCGGGGCAGACCTCGGCGGCATGGCCGAGGTCAGCGAGATGGTGACCGGCGTGAAGGCTGTCTTCTGGACGCCCCTCTATGCCGGCTTCATCGTCTCCCTGCTCTTCTGGTCCTCCTACCGCCAGATTGCCCGCACCTTCAAGTGGCTCACGCTCGTCCTGTTCGCCTACGTCCTGGCCGCGTTCCTGGCCCGACCTGACTGGGAGGCTGTCCTGATCGCCACCGTGGCCCCGCGCATTGAGTGGTCCAACGGCTACCTCGCCACATTCGTGGGCATCCTTGGGACCACGATCTCGCCCTATCTCTTCTTCTGGCAGGCCGCCCAAGAGGTCGAGGAGGATCGGGCCGCCGGTCGGCGCACCATTCAGCAACGGCGCGGCGCGACCGATGCTGAACTCAAGCGAGCACGCACGGATGTGCTGACGGGTATGTTCTTCTCGAACTTTGTCATGTACTTCATCATCCTGACGACCGCTGCGACCCTCCACGCGCATGGGCAGACGCACATTACGACCGCCCGCCAGGCGGCCGAGGCACTCCGGCCGCTGGCCGGGGCCGGGGCATATTGGCTCTTTACCCTCGGGCTGATCGGCACGGGGATGCTCGGGGTCCCCGTGCTCGCGGGTTCCTGCGCCTACGCGGTGGCCGAGGCGGAAGGCTGGCGTGGTTCCCTCGAAGACACCCCCCGGCTCGCTAGACGTTTCTATGGGGTGGTGGCCGTCTCGATGCTGGGAGGGTTGAGCTTGAACTTCGTGGGCCTCGACGCCGTCGCCATGCTGTTCTGGTCAGCCGTCGTCAACGGGGTGCTCGCGTCGCCGTTGATCGTGCTGGTAGTCCTGCTCACCAGCGATCACACCGTCATGGGGAAGCGCGTCAACCCGCCACTCCTGCGGTGGCTGGGCTGGGCAACGGTCGTCATCATGACGGCGGCGACGGTGGGGATGTTTGTGACGCTGTGAATGAGACGCGGGTCCGCTTGTCCAGCATGCCATAGAGCTAAGGGTCACGCTGGCCTCCTCCTCTGCGCACAGGCGCTGCCCGATCACCGGCAGCACCCAGCCGCCAGGGCCGCGGTCTGCCCCACTCCCGCCGCCCTTGACCACCGCCGGGTTCCGAGCGCACCATCCCCACAAGGAGTGGGCGCCCAACGGCGCCGCGGGGCGGGCGGCGGACGGCAGGGCGGCCGGGGAATGCCATGGTGCACTGGGCGAA
>Ga0137393_10002621_pt1 | contig 11680 bp, 13 predicted proteins | sample 15con2h34BmetaG_FD_101396 | JGI IMG/M metagenome (GOLD analysis project Ga0137393, IMG submission 101396) | Vadose zone soil microbial communities from Angelo Coast Range Reserve, California, USA - 15con2h3.4B metaG | ecosystem: Environmental > Terrestrial > Soil > Vadose zone > Saprolite...
ACTGCTTCCCGTTTACCAGAATCTCGATGAAAGCATACGGAGCGGACGACGCCACATCGCGCATGCGGTGATCGTCCAGCGTCAGCACGTAACGCTCGGAATCGAAGATGTTGTACTGCACGCCGGTCATAGTCCGGCGGTTGTCGTTCGTACGCGGCCGGTGCACGCCGCTGGCCGGCTCGGCCAGATCGAGCGCGCGGACATTGAAATCCTTCCGCCGGCTCTTGAACGGCTCGGTGTCGAACAGCTTGCCGACCATCCGCGCCACATCCTTATGAAACTTCGGCAGCTCGCTCTCGGTGTAGCCCTCGCCGATGACCAGGATGTCCACCTTCTCCGACGGCGGCCCGTTCTCGATCACGTTCCAGACATGCCCGGCCGGCTTGCGCTCGGAGGGATTGACGAAGCGCGACGACGGATCGATCAGCGTCGACCAGAGCTGCTGGAAGGCGCCGTTCGCGTCGCGTTTCTTGATGACCAGTTGTACCGGACGCTTCGGCCAGGGAAACCGCACCGACTCCGCGAACGTCCCCGCGCGCTGGTTGGCCTCGTCCGTGGTCTGCCACTCGCCAAAGACTGACGCAAAGCCGCGGGAGTAGATGGCCTGGTTCGTATCGCGGTCGATGACCTCGAGGTAGTAATTGCCGAGGTTCAGCGTGTCGATCAGGCGTGTGCGGCTGCCCGGCCAGGGACCGTCGGAGACGACCGAGTCGAGAGCGATGATCTCCTCGCCATGGTTCCCGGTGTGGAAGTAGTTCACCCGCATCGTCCGGTCGAGAAACATCTCCTCGAACGGCCCGGCGAAGGAGGAGGTTGCGAGGAGGAAGGTGATGACGAAAACGAGCTTGCGCATCCGCAGATTGTAGTTGTGAACGATCTGCGTACATCTGCGTCATCTGCGGATAAAACGTTCATCAGCAGATGAAGCAGATGAACGCAGATGTAGACTCCGGGAATGTGGTCCTATCTCACTGCGCTCGTGCTGTTTGCAGTTCCGCTCGCCGCCCAGGTACAGGAGCAGATCACCGTCGAGCGCATCCTCGTCGACACCCGCGTCACGGATGACCGCGGCAATCCGATCACCGGCCTCAAAGCGTCCGACTTCCGCGTTCGCGTCGACGGGAAGCCGGCCAGTGTCGAGTCGGTCGAATGGATCCCCGAAACCGCCGCCGCACGCGAGCTGGCCAGCATCGACGCCAGCATCGACCACGCAAGGGCCGACGTCAACACGTCGCTCGATCAGCCCGCGCCTCACGGGCGGCTCCTCATCTTCTTCTACCAGACCGATTTCGCGCGCAACAGCGCGCGCATCGCCGGGCAGATGCAGCAGGTCGTCAGCGCGAACGACTGGCTGGACTGGCTCGACCCGGAGGATCGCGTGGCCGTCTTCTCGTTCGACTCGCACCTCAAATTCCGGCTCGACTTCACCAACAACAAGGACCACATCAGAGACGCCATGGAGCAGGCCATGCTCACCGACGAACCGCCGCCGCCGCGGATCGTTCCGATGCCCGCGCTGGCCAAGCGGCTCGACCGTGACGAGATGCGCAAGGCCAGCACGCCGGAAGCGGCGCTGATCATCGTCGCCAATGCCCTGCGCCCGATCCCCGGCCCGAAGTCGATCATTCTCTTCGGCTGGGGCCTCGGCAAGCTGACTCCGAGCGGCGTGATGATGGATTCGAAGTACGTCCCCGCGCGGCAGGCGCTCGAATCGGCGCGCGCCAGCGTCTTTTCGATCGATTTCACTCAGGCGGATTACCACTCACTCGAAGCCGGCCTCGGGCAGGTCGCCGGCGACACCGGCGGCTTCTACGCCAAGACCTTTCACTTCCCCAGGATCGCCGTCGATCGTCTGCAGAAAACGCTGGCCGGCCATTACGAGCTCGAAGTGCGCAAGCCCGACACGAAAGTGCGCGGCACGCACACGATCGAGGTCGAGGTTCCATCGCAACGCCGCGCCTCGGTTCTCGCGCGCAGCACCTACATCGACCGCGATTGACGACGAAGATTCATCCGCAGATGACGCAGATGTATGCAGAGAAAAGGACACGCAGGAAGACACGGCCACGGCGCTCATTGCCGCGGTGATGGCGCCGCTGCTGATGGCGCGCTTTCACGACCGGCAACTGGCGCGGCTGGCGGCCGGTTCCGGATCCCACGGAAGTCCGTGAGGAACCAGAGCACCAGCATCAGCACGCCCATGGCCCAATAGAAATTGCGCGAGAGGACGCCGTTCATGAAGTTGCCGTACCACGGCGCGGCGATGAGGCATACCGCCATCACCAGCTCGACGAATCCGTGGACCGCCAGGCCGATTCTCTTCATGATCCCCAACGGATACCGTGTGAACACGGCCAACAGGAAGAGCAGAGCGGCGGCAAGGTACGCCCAGGTGGTGGCCGGATGGCCGGAGAAACCGGCGATCGACGGCCCGGCGGCGAGCAGAGCGGCCAGCGCGTAGTCGATGATGCCATGCGAGACCGCTCCGATGCTGCGATGAATCATGGCAGGTCGCGTCCTTCCCCCTGATCGAGTACGAGGAACGGCGGGTGGCCGTTCTCGGCGAGCGCGTCGTGCAGGTCGCGCAACGGATCGTACTCGCCCTCATCGCTGAGTGCGAATGTCCCGAAGTGAATGGCCACGCTCGTGCGCGCGCCGAGGGCGAAGTGCGCATCGACCGCCTGGGCCGGATCGATGTGCATCGGTTGCATGAACCAGCGCGGCAGGTACGCCCCGATCGGCAGCAACGCCGCCCGGATCGGCGCGAAGCGGCGCCCGATCTCCGCGAAATGCTCCCCCCACCCGCTGTCGCCGGCGAAATAGACGTTCCCCGACGGCCCGCTGACGACGAAGCCTCCCCACAGATTACGATTGCGATCGCTCACCGCCCGCGCCGAGAAGTGCCGCGCCGGCACGACGGTGACGTCGAGTCCATTCGCTCCGATCGTCTCCCACCAATCGAGATCGACAGCACCTCGAATCCCATGCCGCCGCATCAGCGCCGCGTTTCCGAGCGGCGCGATGACAGGGCGTCCCAGCGCCCGCAACGTCGCCACATCCATATGGTCGTAATGGTTATGGCTGACGAGCACGAAATCGATCGCCGGCAGATCCTCAAACCGGATCCCCGGCGCCCGATGCCTCCTCGGCCCCGCAAACGACACCGGCGACACCCGCTCCGACCACACCGGATCGGTGAGGATGTTGACCCCATCCATCTGAATGAGCGTCGTCGAATGATTGATGAAGGTGACCCGCAGCCGCCCCTCCCCCACCCTTTCCGGCGGCGCCGGACCATAGACCTCGTCCCGATGCTCTGGCCACTCCCCCCACTGCCTCGTAGCCATCCACTTCAAAAACGACCCCTCGGTCCGCCCCCCGCGTTCATGGTTATGAAACCGCTGACCGTCGAAATGATCGCTGACCGCCCCCCGCCACCGCGGCGACGCGAAGAAGATCCGTTCGATGGCCGCCGCCCCGAGCGCCGCCCCGATTGTGATTGCCGCCGCCTTCGCCGTTTTCCGCATCAGACGTATTCGAGCACAAAACCCTGCTGTACTACTGACCTTTGGTTTCTGCGCGTGACGCGAAGGTTTCTTCCAAAACCGTGCGCCCCCGAGCATAAGAGCTCGCGCATCCCTACGTCGAGAGTCCTTCTCCCCCAGCGCTTTTCAGCTGGGGGAGAAGGTGCCGAAGGCGGATGAGGGGGCTGCGCTTGCCGTCATCGAGGACGGGCGGCGGTTGTGCGCGATCCGAACGTTTCCCGCCTGATCACAACCTGATAGCGTCACGCGAATAAACTCAATCGCGTGAAAACAATACTCCTGGCCTCCATCCTCGTCGGTGCAACGAGCTACGCCGCCAATCCACCCGCCCTCGCCTACCAATTGACCCACGCCGTCACCATCGATCCATCGTTCTCTCCCGATGGCGCCCGCATGGTCTACATCGTCGTCGCCGGCAAAGAGCAGCTCTTCACCGCCGATGCGGATGCCACGAAGCCGATCCAGACTACACACGACGACTGGAACCACGAAGACCCTGCCTGGTCGCCCGACGGCCGCAAGATCGCATTCGCGTCGTTGAACCCGACGGCAGGCGCATGGCCTTCCGCCGCATCCTCGGCGAACTGAATTCCGAGGTTTTAATCGCCACCGCCGACGGCTCCGACGCGAAGAACCTGACGAACAATCCTTCCTTCGACGGCTGGCCGAGCTGGTCGCCGGACGGCTCCGAGATCGCCTTCGCATCGAACCGCCGCGCCGACGTCCGCCTCGTCGCCAACACCGAAGGCCGCGCCACCACCCCCCTCTGGCCGCGCGATGGCAAGTCGATCTACTTCCCCAACTGCCGCAAAGTCGACCTCGGCTCTGACTGCCAGATCTTCGTCACCGCCGCCCCATTGACGCCCCCGCAACGCACGGCTATCCTATCCCCCGCCCCGGAAATAGCGAGGCAGAACAGCTCGTTGAGACGATCCCAAACAGGCGCTTAGCTCAGTCGGTAGAGCATCACCTTCACACGGTGGGGGTCAGCGGTTCGAGTCCGCTAGCGCCTACCATTGCAACCCACTCACGCCGCTCAGGTTAGCAAGACCGAGCGGCGTTTCCATTTTCCGATTCGACCCTCCAAGTGTTCGAAGAAGTGTTCGACGGGTCCTGGTTGGGTCCAACGAGCAGCTCAAGACGTTGCAGCATCACTTCTTGCGCTGCGGCGCGGCGCGAGATGGCCGCGGGACCGGAAATTTGAGGCCTTCACCGAGCTGAATGAAGCTCGGAAGCTCGTCGTACACATCATCTCCGCCAAACTGATCTTCCAACCATCGCCGAAGATCAGCGAAGTTGCGCAAGCGAATGAGAGACCCGGTCTGACGAGCGAACCAACGCGCGTCAGGTGTGAAATCTGTGTTAGTGACAATTAGTCCGGCGTTCAGCCCCGTCGTTGTAACGACACCAGCGAATTCCCGGATGACCGCCGGACCGACACGCTTGTTACGGTGCGAGTGCTTCACTTGCACCGCGACTACCCCCGGTAGTTCGCCCGCATTCGGGACAGCAAAAAGATCGACGCCACCATCACGCTGGTATGTATGACCGTTCCGGTAGACCGTGAAGTTGTTGGCACGCAGACGATTTGCGACAAGGTTCTCGAACTGCTCCGGAGTAAGCTGCGCCATTCGCGCCGGATCGTCCTTCACCCAGTCCAGCAGCAGCCAAGTGATATCGACGATCTCGAATCGGGCGATTAGATCCCGCGGCGTAGTTTCCTCGAGCAGGGCGTCAAGGCTTGCCTCCGGTTCTACCTGAGGTTCGGAGGTGCCTTGCCCATCGAATAGTCCATCCAAGACTACAATCGCTGGCCGCTCGACAATTTTCCAGTCAGCGTCTCCAAGGAAGAAGAGACTATCGAGCGCCCCCTGCGCGTAGATAAAGTTCAGCGTGTCACCGTCGGCGGCTGACGCGCGGTCTTCGAGTTCGAGCATGACCTTGAGCCACGCGTAGCGCACTAGGTCGGTGACATGAGCCACGGGCTCACGATCACGGAAGCCCTCGACACCCGCCATCACCGCTGGCGCGAGAAACGATTCGATCCACCTCCCCCAATATGCAGACAGAGGCGCGTCATACCCAATAAACGCTCCAAGTCCTTCCTGGAGAAGGGCGCGCGCCTCCGTCGCCGCGGAACAGCCAAACCGATACACTGCCTTCGCGCGAAGCGCGCTTCGCATTGCTTTGCGGTCACCGATCAGGTCATGCCATTCATGGTCGCCGAGGAGAACGTAGGCGCGTGTTTGCTCATCGTGCAGGTACTGGTGGCAATCTGCTGGTGACTTGACCGAGACGACGGAACGTTGTTTCCTAAACAGGCCATGCCACCACGCGCGCGCATCGGGATGCCGCGGCGGGATGATGGCGATTCGCGTGACTGATTCGGCTCGCCCGAATCCGAACGGCATCTATAAATAGTGCCTCAGAATCGCTTCCAGGCGACGCGACTTTGTCGCTTGGGCGGGGGAGCGACCTCCTGCCATCGTCCTTCCTTCTCACGAGCTCGAACGCCAGAGTCAACCCGTCGACGCATAAGCGCGCGAGACCGCAAGCAGTCCGCTCGCTGATAAGAACGCCGCCGAGGACTCCGTTCAGGCGCCGAAGTAGTCGACCGCAGCACGACACACTACGAACAGGGCATCGCAGAAACGGTCACACCCGCCGACAGAGGACGAGTTCTAAGACTCGAGTGCTGCAGCGACAGCCGCAAATGTCTCGGCGCTTGGCCGCGCGTAGCGTTCGGTGGTCCTGGTGCTGGTGTGGCCGAGGAGGTCGCGTAGCGTAAAGGCGTTGATGCCTTTGCTCGCGAGGGTGCTGGCGAAGGTGTGGCGCTGGTCGTGGAAGCGGAAGCGTCGGGTGATGCCGGCGATGGCCTTGGCGGTTTTGAAGTAGCGCTTGATCGTTGATTCTGAGTAGGGCTTCCCCTCGGGCGTGAGCAGGACGTACTCGCTCATCACCGTGCGCTTGCGGCAATCGTCGATTGCTGTGCGGACTTTCGGCACGATGGGAAGGAGCACCGGGCGCTTGGTCTTTCTCATCACGAGTCGAATGACGCCTGTCCGCAGGTCGACGCTCTCCCACTTGAGCAGTCGAAGATCGGAGCGGCGCAGGCCGGTGTAGAGCGCAAGGACGAAAGGGGCTTGCTCCACTGCAAACGCTCGAAGGCGTACGTCACGAAGTCGCTCTGCGCATTCGGTGGCTGGTGCTTGCGGTCTTTGCGTCGCGCGAGTGCGGTCGTCGTGAAGTGCGAGCGGAAGCCCGCTTGGTTGTCGAAGCTCGCGAGGAACGTGTCGCGCTCATCCGTGGTCAGCTCGTTCTGGACGACGGGCTCGGGCAAGAGCGGCAGCTTCTCCCGGAGCGGATAGTCGGTGAGGATGCGGCGGCGCCACGCGTGCTTGAGGATCGTCCTGATGAGGTGGAGGCACGTGTTGATCGTGCTCGCGCTGTAGGGCTTCTCCTCTTTCCCGTGCGTCTTGCGTTGCATGACGCGCACGAAGTCTTCGAGGTGCGCGATCGTCACGCGGTCGAGGCGCACGTTCCCGAGGAAGGGAGCCACGTGGTGTTCGAGGAGCGCCTGCTGGTTCGTCTTCTTGTTGCACGAAAGCCCACTGCTGAACGCGTCCCAGCAGGTCGTGACGTAGTCGCGGATCGTCGGGATATCACCGGGCAGCGTGACGGCCAGCTCGGGGTGTTGGACGGAGTCGCGGAAGATTTTGAGCTGCTCTAGGAGGTTGTCCCACCCGGTGACCTTCACGACTTTACGCTTGCGCACGCGCGCACCCGTGCCGGGCACGCTGCACTCGAAGACCGCTTTCTTCGTGCGCTTGTCGTAGGACTTCAGGCCGGTTGGTCGCGTCATCGGAAGCAAGACAACAATGCGTCGTTCAACGAAAAAAGCTAGCGGAAAGAAGCTGTGGTTTTGCGCTCGGCGAGGAAGCGCTCGACTTCCTCGACCGGGTAGAGCACGAGCGTGGTGCTGACGTGGAAAAAGCCCTTCGGCCCTCTCCCCTCGCGCCGCCACTTCGCGAGCGTCGCGGTCTTGATGCCGAGGAGTTGTGCCACGGCCTGCGCGCTGAGGTGCTCGCTCATCGCCCCTCCGTTGTGCGCAATGCGTCCAGCAGGCGCAGCACGTCGACGATGGCGACACGGTCGTTGTGCGCCATCCGTCGTTGCAGCGATGCGAGGTCTTGTTGGAGGGTGGCGATGACTGTGAGGGCGAATCCTGCGTCCCGTGTCACGTTGCGTGCTGCGGTGATGTCGGGTCGCGAGCACTCGACTTCGAGTGCGATGAGGTCGCCCGTGTTGAGCGCGATGGTCGTCGCGCTGAGCATTTCGAGTGCGAGATGCACGTGCTCGTGTTCTTCTGCGTTGTACGGAATCACGAGGTCTGCGCCGAGCATCTCGATCGTGCTTCGCGCGATGAGCCGGGCGAGTTGTCGTACGAGGAACTCGTGTTGGACGGAGTCGCCGCCGCGTGTTCCCTTCGGTGGTTTGCGACCAAGCCACGCCCATCCGGCCGGCGTTAAACGCATCGCGCTGCCCGTCTTCCCTCGACCGGCACCAGTGCGGACCTTGAAGGACTCAAGAAAGCCCAGGTTGGTGACGGTGGCCTTCGCGCGTTCTCCCTCGGAGAGTCGAAGGTTGCAGCCGTGGAAGCAGGGTGTCGTGAGCGTGAGGGGGTTGTCCCCGACATCTGCGAGGATTGCCGCGGCGTGCTTGTTGAGCGCAACACGACTTGGCTTGTTGGACGGAGGGATCGGTTCCCGCGTGTTGTGCGCAGTTTCGGGGTTGAGCAGCGGCGCCGCGAGTGCGTGTGACGCTGAGGGTGCTGCCGCGGGTGTTGGCGGCGGCGCCGGCTGCCCGGTGCTCTCGTTCTCTTCCCTTGCTGCCAATGTGTTGGAAGTGGCGTTGAAGCGTTCTGCTCGTGCTCGTGCTGCGGCTCGTGTGTGCTCGTCGATGTCTTTGGGCTCGTTGAAGGGCTGGTAGGTGAAGAGGAAGGGATGTTCGATGCCGCGGATCTTGCCGACGGCGGTGCCGCGTTGCATGCCAGGCGTGAAGCGGGACTGCGCTGGGGTGAGGCGAAAGCTTTTCGCGATCGCGTCGAGTTCTCGTCCGTCGCTGGGTTGCAGCGCGATTTGGACCTGAAACTGTGAGAGGACCAAGGGATCGAGTTCGGTCCACAACGGCGTGGCGACGACGAACTGCATACCGTGCTCACGCGTCATGGGGAGCAGTTGCACGGGCGTGCTCGGCAAACCGGAGATCGTTTGCTGTCGCTTGCTGAGACTCGTTTGCGCCTCGTCGAGAAAGACGACCGTGTGCACGCGGTCACGATGTTGCTGGTGCTGCAGGTAGGCGAAGCGCTCGATGATCACGAGCCACAAGACGAAGCGTGCTGCCGGCGTGAGCGTGCCCTCGATTGCGCAGTAGAGCGAGGTCTCGTGCAACGCGTCCCACCGGTTTGTCCTGCTCGCGTAGAGGTTGGGGTACACGAGACTCGTGCTCTCCAGGCGGTCGGCTGCTGCTTTGCCTGCGGGTGACCTGTCGCGCAGGCGAATCCTTTGGACGATGTCCTCGACGGATGCGGGGCGACCTGGCTGGATCACCTCGCGCAGAATCGGGAGGAGCACGGCGCTCTGCAGCTCGGCGGTCCAGAAGCACTCGCGAAAGAGCGTCAACCAACGGTTGATGAACGCTGTCGGCGTGCCGTAGGACGGGTACGCGACGAGCGAGAACGCGAGGTCGTTGAGCGAAAGGACGCCTTCGTGCCGGAGCATCCAGGGTGTGTCGCCCTTCGCGTCCATGACGATCGCCTTCACCGCGCCTCCTCCGACCTGAGAACGGCCAGCAGCAAGTGCGCGAGGAGGTGGCTCTTCCCGCGGCCGGTGGGGCCGTAGACGAGGACGTGCTCCAGTTCTGCGCCGAGCGTGATGGGTGCCTGATTGCTGAACTGCTTACCGAGTGGCAGACCATCGCGTGCAAGACCGTCGACCGTCACAAACGGCACCGCCTCATGCCAGGCTCGGTACGGGACGAGTGCGTCGAGAAGCAGTTGCCGGAGTCGCTGGTACGTGCCTTGATCGCGAACGCTACCAAGTGCCGCGAGAAGTTGGGCAAGGCGCACGTCATGCGCGTCGAGCCGAAAGTCCGCGATGAACCCCAGTGCCTGTTGAAGCTCCGGGTCGTTCAGCAGAGCTGGAAGAGTGCCGTGATGAGGAGCTTGCGTTTGCATGGCGAGCAGACCTCCCATTCCTCGCCGTCAACTCGAACGTGGTGGGTGTCCCGGCCGCAGGTGACGAACCCGCAGCGCTGGCAGTACTGGGGGTTCGCGATCGGCGCGAGGCACGTCACGCAGCGTGCCGCGCTCTCGCCCAATTGCCGGCCTTCCTTGCCCGTCCGCGCCACTGTCGCCGTGTGGACGCTCGTCCCCTCCTGGCCCAAGGAGACGGTCTCCGTCGTGCGGGAAAGCTGGTCGCCCTCCAGGTACCACTCCTGCCTGACCGCGGTCAGCCCTGCGGACGCTTGCTCGTAGGGATTCACGGGATTCATCACGCCTCCGATCAACGAAATCACCAATCACGCGACGCAGGGCCAGCCCGACTGGAATGCCGAGCAAGAACGGCGTCACGACGAGAACGACGTCCGAGAACGACGCCACGGGAAACGAAACCAACAAGGTCAAGGCGAGCACGAGGAACGTCACCGCATCCAACCGATGCAACGAACTACTCACGACGAGAGCAGCGATGACAAACCTACCGTGGAACAGCAGCGCCAAGACGAACGCGAGAACCGGCACACGCACAAAGAGCGTCGCGACCTGCAAGCACCACAAGATGACCAGCGCGATGCAGGCGTGCAGACCAAACCGGGAGAGGCGGATCATGGCGTCCCTCCCAACGCATGACCGTGGAAACGATCTGCGGCCTGCTCCTTCTGCGCCGTTGCGCGAAAGTGCGCAGCGTTATACGCAGCAGCAACGACCGCGCGCTTGCGACTGAGGCGCTCACGCTTGCGCGCAAAACGAACAGTGAAGGCCTGGGCCGCTCGCCGCCGACGCTCTGCCTTGCGCAGCCGTTGACGAAGAGTGCGCCGCTCCTTCTGCAGCGTCGTGCTGGGGCCACTGCAGGACTTGATTCCCTCAGCAAGCCAAGCCGCACCCATCGTGGTGGCCAGCATGACCACCCCGACGGAGAGCTCCTCGGCCCATGACACACTCTCCGAGGTGGCCTGCACCGCACGCAGTACCGTGATGGCAAGCATCACCAAGACGTACGCGACGAGGGTGAGCGCGAACCAGGGCGAGCGCTTCGCTGCGCCTCCATGCCGCTTGGCTTCGCCGGTGATCCAGAAGAGGAAACAGGCAAACAGGAGTGCAAGCACCACTCTGTCAACGCCCGCGATTCCGACGCTCTAGAACAACAGAGTGCACCCCAGGAACTCGGCCACGAAACAGCCGGCAAGCTTGATCGTGAGCGAGAGGAGCGCCTCGTGCAGCGTCAGCTCATCCTCGACCTGAGCAAGCCGCTGCCGACACTCCTCGACTTCCGTCCTGTGGAGTTCTTGGGTAATCAGCGCGTGCTCCATGTTGCCGACCGGGTCCCACTCGGGAACATCGGGAACGCGCTCGATCGCGTATTGCTCAACCGTGTTCACACCCGCATCGGCGTCCCACCAACTCCGCAACACCGTGCGGTTGACGAAGAGAAGGCTCACGCCGAGGGCGACCAACCCAAGAAGCACGATCATTGCGCACCTCCCAGATCCTCCGTTGTAACGGCGTCCGTCGAGAACGTCGCTGTCCCCCCGGCATCGCGAATTGCCTCGGACCAAAGACGCCGAACCCCGGCGATGCGAGACAGCGTGATCGGACACCGATCAATCGCCGTGACGCGGTCATTCGCGAAGATGATCCTGGTACCCGACAGCGATCCAGGAGCAAGCAGCGAGAGCTGGCGAAGGCGCGACGCGAAGCGCGCGGGTGACGGGAGTCGGCCGCACTCGAAGTCGGTCCCGGTTTCAGCGGAAACCTGCAAGCCGTCGCTCACGAGGACGATCGTAGGGTTTGGTCCACGGCGCGCGAACGCAACAACACTCAGCGACTCGGCGATCGGTGAAGATCGCGGCCGATC
>Ga0137393_10002623_pt1 | contig 11671 bp, 6 predicted proteins | sample 15con2h34BmetaG_FD_101396 | JGI IMG/M metagenome (GOLD analysis project Ga0137393, IMG submission 101396) | Vadose zone soil microbial communities from Angelo Coast Range Reserve, California, USA - 15con2h3.4B metaG | ecosystem: Environmental > Terrestrial > Soil > Vadose zone > Saprolite...
AACCAAGTGAACGCCATTCTGCCCTACGGAATCACGCCGGGAATGACGTATCAGTTGATCGCCACGCGAGGCAATCGGCTTTCGGTTCCGCAATCGGTAACCGTGGTTGCGGCCGAGCCGGCGATCTTCAGCATCGATTCGTCAGGCAAAGGCCAGGGAGACATTTTCGTCTACCGCTCCGCAACCGAACAGATTCTGGCCGCGCCTGGTCAGCCCGCGCAGGCCGGCGACATCCTGATTATTTACTGCGCCGGACTGGGTTCCGTGAATCCGCTCATCGATGCCGGTGTCGCGGTTGATCGCCTAATCCAAACTGCGAGCCCTATTGGATTGACGATCGGCGGCGTGCAGGCCCATGTGTTGTTTTCCGGTTTGACAGGCGGTCTGACCGGGCTATACCAAGTGAATGCGACGATGCCGGATGGCGTTAATCCCGGGGATGCGGTGCCAGTTGTCCTCACTCTGGGCAGCGTCTCGAGTCCGCCAGTCAGCATGGCTGTTCGCTGAGAAACGTACCGCACGCACTCGTGACGCTGTTGAAAAAGTAAGTCATCGATCTGAATACTCTCGCTCCGTCGTCTCAAAAAGTGATTTTCTTTCTCCCAGTGGGTGGCCAGATCCGGCGATCCGGCCTGCTGAACAGCCTTCCGATAGAGTTCTAAGCTGCTTGCTCTATCAAGTTTCGCGCTCGCACCAGATTATAAGCCGCTGCAGCGAGTTTCAGCAGCCACTCTACCCTTTTTCGTCCTCGCAGCTTGACTTTGCGCAATAGAGCCACTCCCTTGAGCCAGCTGAACACTTCCTCAATGCGACCCCGCCGCCGTAGACTTTTCTGATATCCGGCGTGCCGCGTCGTCCGCCCATCAATGCTGCTCGGTCGCCGTTCGTATTGCGCCACGTGTGGCGTGACATTTAAAGCTCGCAAGCGCTTCACCAACTTGAAATCATCGTAGCCTTTGTCACCCCCCAGACTGATTCGTTTCCATTTCTTGCACAGCTTTCGGATGAGGCCCACCGCCGCTTCCCGTTCCTGGCCAGTGTGCGCCTCCGTCACGCATCCAGCCACCACCAGTCCATGCCGATTATCGATCAACACATTCGCCAAGTGGCACAGTTTCGCATCCCCAAACTTGCTCTTCTTGAATTTGCGTGCCTCTGGATCGGTCTTGGATTCACATATGTCCTGCAGCAATACCTTGCCTCGCGCTCCGCTTCCCCGTTCCGGCGGTTTCGGCTTGCGCTGAAAGCTCTTCTCACTGGCCCACGCCTCTAATAACGTCCCGTCCACGCTAAAATGCTCATCCGATAACCATCCTCGACTGCGCAACTGGCCTACTATAGCCTGCAGGAACTCTCCCGCTATATCGGCTACCAGTAGCCGTTCCCGATTCTTGCTGAATACGCTGAAGTCCCACACCTCCTCGTCCATGCTCAACCCCACAAACCATCGAAACAGCAGGTTGTAATCCAACTGTTCCATCAACATCCGCTCGCTTCGTATGCTGTACAGAAACTGCAGCAAAAGTGCCCGCAACAGCTTCTCGGGAGCGATCGAGGGTCGTCCCAGTTCCGAATACAAACTCTCGAACTTCCCGCTCAACGCTCCCAATGCCTGGTCGGTCATCTCTCGAATCGCTCGCAGCGGGTGATCGGCTCCAATCCGCTGCTCCGGCGACAGGTAGCTAAACATCGCGCTTTGGTCCCAGTCTTGTCCTCGCATAAAACATTGACGCTCAAATCTGTTCTTTGGTCACACCCCCACTTACTTTTTCAACAACGTCACTCGTGCGTGCCGCGTCGAGACTCATCTCGACGCTCGCTTGTAATTTAAAAGAATCCCGACGCAAGCATCGAGACGATTCTCGACCCCGCAGGCCAAGGGCCCCGCGCCAAATCCCGCGATCGATTCTACTGCGCGGTCATTGTTGCCCAGCGCCCCTCCTCCGGTAGAGCGCTTCCGCGTTTGTGAATTTCTTTCGCGGCGTACATCCTGTGATCGGCCTCGGCCAGCAGGCCTTCCGCATCGGCGCTGTCGTCCGGAAAACTCGCCGCTCCCACGCTGAGCGAAACCAGCGGCTCCCCGCAGATCTGTTGGCTGCCATTTAGTACCGCACTCTCGAGCTCCGCAATTCGCGTCTCAAGCGCGCGGAGGGACAGGCCCGGCAGCACCAGCACGAATTCATCTCCACCCATGCGGGCCACATAGTCATATTCGCGGCAGCGGTCTTTGAGGCTGCTCGCCACCATCTGAAGCAACCGGTTGCCTACCAGGTGCCCAAATCGGTCATTGATCTGCTTGAACCCGTCAAGGTCGCACACCAGCACGGCAACCGGAGTCTGGGCGCGTCTGCAACGAGCGAGTTCGTTGTCCAGGTGCAAGAAGAGGGAACGCGCGTTGGGCAGACCCGTGAGGAAGTCGGTGGTGGCGCATGATTCCGCCTGTCGAAACCGCAGCGCGTTCTCGATAGCCAGCGACACTTTGGATCTCAGGGCCAACAAGACGCGCAGGTTATCCTTAGTGAACGCATCCTTATCGGCCCGGTACAGGGTCAGCGCGCCGAATGCGCCGTCCACTCCGTTCAGTGGCACGGAAAGAGCTGACTGCAAGATGCTGGTTTTTGCCGGGTCGTCCGAGTATGCCGATTCGAGTGATGGATCGCTGTTGACAACCCATTCGTCGTTTGCCGCCACCCAACCGGACAGTCCTTCACCTAGCGGTATGTTCAGAGATGAGAAAAGGCGGAAATCGTCGCCGCTCACATACTCCGGTACCAGGCGCTCGTTCTTGATGACGTAGATAGCCACACTGTCGTACGGCACGATGGTCTTCAGCCGCACGGCTAAAACCGACAAGGTCTCGCTCAGGCTGAGCGAATTGCCGATGTCCTGCGTCAGTTCGAATAGCGACTGCACTTCCTGCCGCGCGGCCGCGATGGAATCCAGGAACTGCAGCGGTCCACCCTGGCCGCCGTTCAGCGAAGGCCGCGTGATTTCCAGGCCTGCTGCTGGAGCGCTACCATTCGCCGGTGGGAGACTGGTAGACAACCTGCGTCTGGTCACGGGCGTTTGCAGGGCCTTTTGTTCAAGGGCGCGATAGCGCGCTTTGAGGATGGCTATAACGTTGGGGTCGAAAGTGGTCCCCGACTCCGACGCGATTTTCGACATGGCTTCGTCCAACGGCAGTCCACGGCGGTACTTGCGGTCGGAAGCAAGCGCGTCCAGGCAATCGACCGCGGAAAGAATGCGCGCTCCGATGGGGATCTGTTCCCCTTTTAATCCGTAAGGGTATCCGGTACCATCCCAGCGCTCATGGTGCGCTCGCACGATCGGGACTACCGGATAGGGAAAATCTATTTGCTCAAGAATCTCAGCGCCAACGATGGGATGAATTTTCAGCTTCTCGAATTCTTCCTGAGTCAGCCTACCCGGCTTTGAAATGATATGTTCGGGAACTGCGAGCTTGCCGATGTCGTGGAGCAGCGCGGCCGCACGCAGGGCATTCAGTTCATCGGAGCTGAGACCGAGTTCTTTCCCCATCTCGAGGGCATAAACTTGGACCCGGCGCAGATGTTCGGACGTCCTGTGGTCCTTGGCGTCGATAGCCAGTGACAGCGCCTCGATAGTCCGCAGGTGTAGCGCCGCAACCTGTTCCGAATGAGATTTCTCACTCTCCAAGCGGCTCAGGTACAGGCGATAGAATCGAAAGACGATGTACACCAAAGGAAGCCCGAAGATTGCGATGCGCCATCCGAAGCGCTCATTCGCAAGGTGCAGGACTTCGGCGATGCCGGCCCCGACAATATAGTACGGGAACGACCAGAAATAGCACTCCTTCCAGACCTTGGCAAAGGACTTGTGCTCCACCAACGAGATGATCGCCGCTACTGGAAACGAATTTCCAGCAAAATAGGCGCAGGCCGCCGCCGTGAGGAGTAATGGGTCGCGAAAATCTAGTCCGTGCAGTAATGCCAGGTGGTAAACACGTCCGCCTATTGAAGTCGCAATCGATACGACCGATACATTAAAGAGCACTTGAATGAACCGAGGGCGCGACTTCGTCTTGACCACAGCTTGAAGCAGCGTCGCGCCGCATGCGACCGCTAGTGTTTCAGGGACCGTGAGCTCGATGATTCCGACCAGTACGAATAGGAAGTTCACCGACATGGTACTGGTGATGCCCGGGAGTTTCACCTTCAGAAGGGACGCTGCAAGGGCAATTACTAAGTAGGAGAGGAACCTCTGTGAATCATTGGTATGGAACTCGACAAGTCCCGTAAGCATGGCCGCGATTCCAACGATCACGATTGCCGCTACGAATAGTCGTGCTGAGAGCGCCATTTTGAGTTGAGTATGCAATTCGGTCGCCGAGGTTGAAGCATCCCTGGCCGAATGGACTTAGTTGGGTAAGTTGTCTCCGTGCATGCGCGAGGCTTTCTGACGATCAGCGGCCAAAGCGCCACACTGGGCTTCGCTTTTCATAGCGATATAACTCGGAAGATCCATGACTATTGTTCAACGTAGTACGGGAATCTTATCTCAGGACGAAGCGGACGCCTTATACCGCAACTAAGGGATAAGTTCCACGCCCTCTGACTCGAGTGAGACATTCTGGCGCACGTGTGGGAGCATCTGTCAAGAGCTGCGACGTATTGTCACAAGAACATAGGACACGCGATCCAAACTCTAGTAAATTTACTCCTCGTGCTTTGGTACTGGAAGTGCCCTCAAAGTTGCCTGAACGCTGGAGGAGAACGCGAATGAAGAAAAGTCTGGCGGTAATGGCAATCGCCGGCATAACGGCCATGTCGGCGTATGCCGGACCTGCCAAGACAGTAGCGCCCGATGTTCCGCTCTCAAATCCGAACGCCATGATCGACGTGATTGTGCAGTTCAAATTGCCCGCGACGTCGGCGAATTTGAGCAGCCTCCACGCTTTCGGGCAAGTCAATAAACAATTCACGGCAATCAAGGGTGTACGAATGACGCTCCCGGCCGGCCTCGTCCCTGCAATGGGGAACATGCCATTCGTCAAGTACGTTTCACCCAATCGCAAATCGAAGGCTCATGTCGACATTTCGACCGCTGCGGTCAACGCGAATATGGTTTGGTCCTATGGTTATGACGGCACCGGCGTCGGTGTGGCCGTCATCGACAGTGGCGTGGCGACGGTTCTAGACCTGGCGAGCCACATCGTCTACAGCGAGAGCTTCGTCAGTGGACAAAACGCGTCCGATGCATATGGCCATGGAACGCACGTTGCTGGAATCATCGGCGGAAGCGGAGCAGCCTCGCAAGTAAAGGGGTCCACACGAACACTGAAAGGCGTCGCCTCAGGAGCAAATATCATCAATCTCCGCGTGCTCGACCAGAACGGCTCGGCGCAAGACAGCGATGTTATCTCCGCGATTGAACGTGCCATCCAGTTGAAGGATACCTATAACATCCGGGTCATCAATCTATCGCTAGGGCGTCCCGTTTTTGAAAGCTTCACCATGGACCCGCTCTGTCAGGCAGTGGAATCTGCCTGGCAGGCTGGAATCGTGGTAGTCACGGCGGCAGGCAATGCAGGCCGCGATAACTCATATGGGAACAACGGCTACGGCACGATTGTCGCTCCCGGAAACGATCCGTACGTCATCACCGTAGGTGCTGTAAATACGCACGGCACGCCGGCAATTTCAGACGACGTCGTCGACAGTTTTAGCTCCAAAGGCCCGACCGCTATCGATCACATCGTAAAACCAGACCTGGTGGCCCCTGGCAATAATGTAATTTCGCTACTTGCTTCGACAAACTGCACGTTGGCAACCACGTACCCTGGCACACTTATTCCGCTCAGCACCTACGTATCGGGCGCCCGCGGAACCTCCAGCAGTTATTTCAGCCTCAGCGGCACCAGCATGGCTGTGCCGGTAGTAAGTGGCGCCGCGGCCTTGCTGATTCAGAAGAACCCGTGGATTACGCCCGATGAGCTGAAGGCTCGCATGATGAAGACCGCGGCCAAGGCCTTGCCGGCGTACCAGAACGCTGTCGCCGCGGACGGGACTCCCTACACCTTTCAGGGCGATATTTTCTCGGTGGGAGCGGGTTACCTGGAAAACTAAGCGGCGCTTCAGAACAACGACGTGATTCAATACGCCGCGGTATCGCCCGCCGTGCAATACGACTCCTCGACCGGTCAGGTGACCCTTGTTCGCGACTTGTCGAGCATCTGGGGCACTTCCATCATTTGGGGCGACTCTATCATTTGGGGTGACTCTATCATTTGGGGCGACTCCATCATCTGGGGCGACACACTCTCTGGCGGCGTTAACGGCTCGTCCATCATTTGGGGTGATTCCGTAGTATGGGGCAATCACACCTCGTCGGGCTTTAGCATCATCTGGGGCGATTCCGTGAACACCGCCACGCCACCGCAAGGGTCCTCCGCGAACAACGGAGATCGGTTCTGACAACCGCTCCCTATGGTCGCGGCTCGGCGATGGTTTCTGAGCCGCGACCGTAGGGAGCGGTTGGTTCGTACTTCGGCACGGCCTCCAATCCCTCGGGCCGGGCTGAATCGCAGAACTTCAGGCCAGGTCGAATTCCAGGCGTGTGACTGACGCCGGCGCGAATTCGTGCAGCATGGGAGAGCCGCTCGCACTGACCTTTACCCTAGCCGGCTCGAGTGCCTGCGGATGTTCAAAGGTGTTGTGCGCGTGGATGTCGCTTGAACTGAGAACGGTTGCCTGCATTCCGGAAATCCGTGCGCCGCGAAAATCGATTTCTGTTTCACGCGCGTTCTGTGCGTCCGGGTTCACCACGGTCAACACTGCGTGTTTGCCATGCAGTGAGCATGACCCGCCCAGCCCCCACAGGCCGTTGGCGGATTTATCGGACAAGGTCGGCGCGGAAAATATGGTCCGTACAGACGTGCCGCCATGATGCGCCGCATACATCTCGAACACGTGGAAAACCGGAGTTACCGTAAAGCGGTCGCCATCCGCGAGGAAAGAAGTATGAATATTATTGACGAGCTGTGCGGCATTCGCCATCACTACTTTATCCGCATGACGATTGAACGTGTCAAGCGTGATACCTGACACGAGTGCATCTCGCAGGGTCGGATAGTAGCCGAACAGAAACCGCGGATTGATGTCCGTGGCGGTCTGATGCCAGGCGCCCCATTCGTCGACGCACAACTTCACCCGGTGCTCTGTATCGATTTCGCCCATGATCTTCCAGTGGGTGTTGATCAACTCCTCCATGCGGTTCGACTTGGCCAAGAGGCTGTACCAGTCGTCAGTCGTGAAATCGGTGGCCTGGCCTTTTCCGCTAGTGCCGCAATAGTAGTGCAGAGCGCTGCCGTACACGTTGTTGAGCGCCCTCTTACCCTTCTCCACTAGCTTGGTAAAGAAGCTGCGGGTCCAGTTCTGGTCGGCGCCATTTGGACCGGAGGCAATGTATGCCAACGGTACGTCGAAACGCGGGACCCATTCGATAAACCGGCGGAATTCCACGGCATACTCGTCGCCGGTGAAGTTGCCACCGCAGCCCCAGCTCTCATTGCCGACGCCCCAGAATCGAACGTTGAACGGATCCGCGTCACCTCCCGCCTGACGCAAGTCCGCAAGTGAAGTGGTTCCCGCCGGAGAGTTGCAATACTCGATCCATTCATAGAAATCACGCGCAGGCAGGCTGCGCAGGTTGGCGGCCAAGTACGGCTGCGCCCCCACCAGCTTGCAGAAGCGGGCGAACTCGTTAGTGCCAAATTCATTGGTGTCGTATTTCTGCGGTCCATCCGGGGCCTTCTTCAGGTAGGGAGTGTTGGCCCAGAAATTAGTTCGGCGCGGCCGCTGTGCGCGAGGACCCACCCCGTCACGCCAGTTGTAGCTATCGGCAAAGCAGCCGCCCGGCCAGCGGATCACGGAGGGCTTCAGGCGCTTCAGGTTATCGACCAGTGCTTTGCGAATGCCTCCAATGTTGGCGATCTTGGATTTCTCTCCTACCCAGATGCCGTCGTAGATGCAGCCGCCGAGATGCTCCGTGAAGTGCCCGTAAATATCGGGCGAGATGGTTCCGATTTTCTCGTCAGGGAGGATTTCAATTCGCGCGGTGGCAGCCCGGGAGCTGCGTGCGGCCAGCAGGAGCAGACTCGACTTCAAGAAATCTCTTCGTTCCATATTTGGTTATGATAGCGCTTGCACTCTGGCACCTGCGTTTGCTTGCGGCGAGACCCGCGCGGACTTCGCATCGGCATTCCTTGACAGCATGAGAGCGCTAACATTATACTCACCCCTAAGATCAGGTGGTCTGCTTTTCTGATGTTTGAAGGAGGAGTCCATGTTGCAAAAGGCTACCACGTTTGCAGGCCAGATTGTTGCGCTAGCGATTCTTGCGGCGCTGCCTGTTTCCTTTGCCCAGGTTCAAGCGGGACGCATCGTAGGCACCGTAACCGATCCAAATCAGGCCGTGGTTCCGAACGCGAAAGTGGTGATCACCAACACGGCCACTAATCAAGCCCAAGTTCTCGCCACTAACGGAGCCGGCGACTTCGTTTTGACGCCGGTGAATCCCGGTGTCTATCGCATCGAAGTCACGGCCAGCGGTTTCGGTACGGCGGAAATCAACAATGTGGAAGTAGTAGTAGGCCAGTCCACCCGCGCGGATATTGCGCTGCGGCTCGGCGAAACTTCTACCAAGATTGAAGTCACTGCCACGACCACGCTCATCAATACAGAATCCGGAACACTCGGCCAGGAGATCACCAATAAGCAGATCACGGACTTGCCACTTAATGGACGCAGCTTTTACGAACTGGCCAGGCTTACGCCGGGCGCAACGCTGCTTCCGGGCACTGGGAATCTCCTACGGATACGCGCCAACTATGAGTCTGGGACATCGATCAGCGGCGTTCGGGGAAATCAGACCTCGTTCTATCTCGATGGCGTCGACACCACGGACCACCATCAGGGAGGAACGCTGATTCAGACGTCGATAGACGCGCTCGAGGAGTTCCAGATTCAGCAGAGTGAATACAGCTCTGAATTCCGCAACGCCGGCGGCGTGCTGAACGGAACCACCAAGTCGGGCACGAACGTCTTCCACGGTGTGCTCTTCGAATTCCTCCGCAACGACAAACTGGACGCCCGCAACTTCTTTGCGCTGCAGCGCGACGTGCTCAAACGCAACCAGTTCGGCGGCGGCATCGGCGGGCCGCTTTCGATTCCCAAGGTCTACAGCGGCAAGAACCGGACCTTTTTTTTCGTAAATTATGAAGCCATGCGCCAGCGCGCGGGATCGGTGTTCAACAGCCTGGTGCCATCGCCCGCTCAAAAGACCGGTGATTTCAGCGCTGCAGGTTTGAATGTAATCTACGACCCCACCACCCGCGCGCCGTTTTTCGGCAACAAGATCCCAGCCGGGCAGATTTCGCAGCAGGCGCAATTCTTTGCCAAGTACATACCGGATCCAAACTCCGGAAACAAAGCGGTCTTTGCGCCATCGACGGCGTTGGATCAGGACCAATACACGATTCGCGTGGACCAGACCATCACGGACAAACACCGCGCCTTTGTGCGCTGGAGTTTCATCAATTATCAGGAGAATGATCCCAACGCGTTTCCCGCGCTCGGCTACGCGTCGCTGAACACGCGCGGGCAGAACATCGTGGCAGCGCTAATCAGCAACATCACGCCTTCTATCATCAACGAAGCGCGATTCAGTTATCTGCCGAACTCGGTGGATCTGCAGGCATTTTTTCAGGGAACGGATTTCTACAAGCAAGCTGGGATCCCCGGTTTCGAAGAGACCGGCCACCGACCGGGTGTGGCCGGCTCGTTCCCCGATTTTTCATGGAGCGGCTATAGTTCACTCGCCGGATCGACTTTTGATCAGCGTCCGAAGACACAGGATCTCAAGGCAACGGAGTTCAGCGATAACATCACCTGGGTGAAAGGCCGGCACATCTTTAAGTACGGCATGCAATTCCGGCACTGGGTGCCGTTGTTCACCGATAGCGGGGTATATGAAGGCAGTTGGAGCTTCAATGGCAGTAAGACTCAGAACCCGGACCCCACTAAGGCTGCAGGCACAGGTGATGCCTTCGCGGATTTCATCCTGGGCATACCAAACTCGGTGGGCCGCAATTTCCCGGCAGACTGGTTCGGAGGATATGCGAACTATTGGCACTTCTACGCACAGGACGACTTCAAGGTCAACAGCCGTCTCACGCTGAACATCGGTCTGCGCTACGAATACTCTCCCTGGCTGAATGGCTACAAGGGGCAGGTGGGAGCAATTCTGCCTAATTCGCCGAAGCCCATCGCAGTGCAGGCGATCAACCTGGATGCCCAGTTCGCAGCCCCCACGGCAAACGCTCTGTTTGGCAACCTCACCCAGACCTGCAGTCAGGCGGGGATTGCCGCCAACTGCACCGCGACGGACAAAACTCAGTTCGCGCCGCGCTTTGGATTCGCATGGCGTCCATTCGACGACAAAACCGTCATCCGAGGCGGCTATGGCATCTTCTATGAAGTGGAAGGCAGCGGCAACCGCGTGAACCATAACATGGTGCCCTATACTCTCAGCGAGACCGTGTTCAACGACACCAGCCAACGCACCATGGCGACGTTCTTTGTTGGCCGTCCGATTGGTGGCGCCACAACTGCACCAAGTCTCACTGGAGGGTACCCGCACATGCCCATGGGATATGACCAGCATTGGAGTTTTGGAGTGCAGAGAGAATTGCCGTTCAATTCCGTGTTGGAAGTGAACTATGTCGGGAACAGGGGCGTGAACCTCTACGAGGGTAATCCCATTAACGATCCACCCGCGGGTTCTGGTTCGATTCAGCTCAGAAGACCATACCCGCTGTTCGGCGGCATCACTTACAACGGGCAAGATAATTCGACCATCTACAATGCGCTGCAAGCAAAATTCCAGAAACGTTTCTCGGCGGGCGTGTGGTATCTCGTCTCTTACACATGGTCGAAGAGCTTCAGCGTAGCAAACGCCCCTGCCGTGGGCGGTGATTACGCTTACGAACGCGCGCTCACCCCTTTCGATATTCCTCAAAACCTAACCGCGAGCGCCGGGTACGAGTTACCTTTCGGCAGAGGAAAGAAATTACTTTCGAACGCGAACTGGTTCGCTAATGGTCTGCTGGGCGGCTGGCAATTGCAGGGCATCATGGTCCTACGCAGCGGGCGTCCATTCACGCCCACCATTTCACGCGATGTCTCGAACACTGGAATCGGGGGCCAGCGGCCTAATCGCATTCGTTCCGGCCAGCTCGACAATCCGACCATTGCCAACTGGTTCGATAAGACAGCGTTCATGAGTCCGCTGCAATACACTTTCGGCAACTCGGGCGCAAATATCCTGCGTGAAGATCGCTTCAAGAATCTGGATCTCTCGCTCTTCAAACAATTTCAGTTCACCGAGCGCATCAGGCTTCAATTCCGGGCAGAGGCCTTCAATCTGACTAACACCCCGAGCTTCTCCGCACCCGGTACCAATATCGACACGGCTTCGGGCGGCCTGGTCACATCCACGATCAGCGCCCCGCGAAACGTACAATTCGGATTGAAACTCAACTTCTGAACATGCGCCTGATTTCTCTTCTCCTTCTGGCCGCGGCCTCCGGGCTTGCGCAGGATACGGTCACGATCCGGGTCAACGCCGCGGAAAA
>Ga0137393_10002628_pt1 | contig 11653 bp, 12 predicted proteins | sample 15con2h34BmetaG_FD_101396 | JGI IMG/M metagenome (GOLD analysis project Ga0137393, IMG submission 101396) | Vadose zone soil microbial communities from Angelo Coast Range Reserve, California, USA - 15con2h3.4B metaG | ecosystem: Environmental > Terrestrial > Soil > Vadose zone > Saprolite...
ATAAACCGGCATGGTTTGGAAAAGACGCAAGATAGGCGGCCCGAGCAGGATCGAGGCAAGCAGCCGAATCATTGATATCGTTTGGAGTGCCTGCAGCTTGCTTTTAGAGCGCTACTACTTCGGCGGGCTTTAATTCCTGTTCGAATTGCGCGAAATCAACGATCGGCGCGGAGCAGGTATGACCGGTGCAGATATAGGCGGTGGCAACGGCTTTCGCGGAACGGGCGGCTAACACTCCCGGCAGGTTTTCGGCTGAGTCAGGGATAGAGAATACCAAACGGCGCGGCACGTAGTATTGCTGGCAGCGCTCCGTCCAGAGGCGCAGCGGCTGCTCTTGCCCGCGGAGCACGATGAGCTGCGGCGGATGAAGGTATTCTTCGATCGCCAGCAACAACGAATTATGCGCCGAAGGGTATTGGGAAACGCTCGCGTATAGCGCCTTCAATGTGCGCTCAGCGGCATCGAGGTAATGCGTATTGCCGAGCAAATGCCCCAGTCTTAGTAACGCTTGCGCGGCCACGCCGTTTCCGGATGGTGTCGCCTCGTCTTGCACGGGTTTGGGGCGGAAGGCCAATTTCTCATGATCGTCGGCGGTAAAATAGAACGCGCCCATTTCATGATCTTGGAAGCGATCCAGGACGATATTGGCAAGCGCGACGGCGAAATCCAAATCCTTATTGCGCCAGCGGGCTTGTAGTAATTCCAGTACGCCGTCGATCAAGAACACATAATCATCGAGATAAGCATTGAGATGCGCCTTACCGTCTTTGGCCGTCGCCAATAAACGTTCGCCGGTCCACAATTGCGAGCGGATAAAATCCAGCGCGCCCTGCGCGGAGTCGACGAGATCCGGCCGGTTGAAAAAGCGCCCCGCGCGCGCCATGCCTTTGATCATCAACCCATTCCATGAGGTCAGGATTTTCTCATCGCGCCCGGGGTGGACGCGTTTTTCGCGCGCGGCAAACATCTTTTGCGAAGCGGAGGTCAGGCCGACGATCACACGTTGCTCCGAGAGGCCCAATTTATGCGCAATCGCGTCGACTTCTTGGTGCACGTGCAAGTGCCACCACCGCTGTTCAAAGTTGGGCGGCAGATCGAAGCCAAAACGCGCCTCGACAATGCGGAATTCTTCCTCGTTTAACAGGGCTGTAACCTGTTCGCGCGTCCAGATATAGAATTTGCCTTCGTGTCCCTCCGAGTCGGCGTCGAGGGTCGAGTAATAACCGCCGTGAGGCGATTGCATTTCGCGCAGCACCCAATCCGCGGTCGCGAGCGCGATGCGCCGGTAAAAGCCATCGCCGGTGGCAATGGCGGTGTCGGTATAAAGCGCCAATAGCGGGCCGTTGTCGTACAACATTTTTTCAAAGTGAGGAATCATCCAGCGCTCGTCCACCGAATAGCGGCAAAAGCCGCCGCCGAGCTGGTCATAGATGCCGCCGTCGCCCATGCGCCGCAAGCTATGCCGGACTATGGTGAGGGCGCGTTCATCCGGCGGCTTATTTAAGGCGCTGCTTGCCCAATGGCGCAGGCAGAATTCGAGATTGGTCGGATGTGGAAACTTAGGGGCGGCGCCGAAGCCGCCATGGACCGGGTCGAATTGCTGCTGCAATTGGACGCGCGCCTCATTGAGCACCGAGGGCTGAATCGTTAAAGCGGGATCGGCCGGGCCCGGTTGGATCCGCTGCAAGGCTTCTTTTACCGAGGCATTTTGCTGGTGGATTTCGTGCCGGTGAGCGTGATAGTAGTCGGCGACTTTTCGCAGGATGTCGACAAACGCGGGCATGCCGTATTTAGCCTGTTTGGGAAAATAGGTTCCGCCGAAGAAAGGCGTGTGGTCGTCCGGCGTCAAGAACATCGTCAACGGCCAGCCGCCCGCGCGCTGTACTAATAAGTGGTGCGCGGTCTGATAGATTTTATCGAGGTCGGGCCGCTCCTCCCGGTCTACTTTGATACAAACAAACAGGTCATTCATGACCTTGGCGACCTGTTCGTCCTCGAACGACTCATGCGCCATGACATGGCACCAGTGGCAGGCGGAATAGCCGATGGAGAGCAGGATAGGCTTATCTTCCCGCCGCGCTTGTTCCAACGCCTCTTGGTTCCAGGGATGCCAATCCACCGGGTTGTGCGCATGCTGCAGCAGGTAGGGGCTGGTCTGCTCAATCAGACCGTTCGTGTGCGCGGTTGGGGTCGTTTCCATATTCCTCTTTCAGGTGGTTTAATTTATTTAGAGCGTTGAATTTTACCGTAATTCGGCGAACGATCGCGGGCGATGAAAATAATATTGATCCCAGTCCATGAGGGCAGCCGTTTACATCGGTTTTTGAATATCCTTAATTGCGCCTTTTTAGGCCTTTCTTTTTAGCTTTGGATTTCTCGCCGGCGACAGTCAGAGCCTTATTTATCCAGATCCGCAGATTATCATCATCTTCTAATATCTCAATCGGCACCTGATAATATTGCATTACTTGGCCTCGATCGCCGTAAGGTTTAAACGCCTCCATGCCGGCGTTACTATAATCCGGCCGATTACTGTCATCCACTTTGAAGTACAGGACGTCCTCGGCGATGAGGGCGAAGAATAAACCCTGCAAATAGATGCCGACGCCGCCGAACATATTTTTGCCGACGGCCGGCCCGGCGCATTCCAGCCTTTCCAGTATATAGTCGCGGTACTCTTTGCTGACAGCCATATCTGCCCTCTTTAAACAGAGAATGGTATATTGTGGGTTGTTATGCGAATTGTTTAATCCAAGCTAATAATAAAGGCACATCATGCGCAAAAATTACCGCCATTACATTTTACCAGCCCTCGCTGCGTTAGTATTAACCGGTTGTGGGATAAACACTATTCCTACTTTGGATGAAGAGGTCAACGCCGCCTGGAGCCAGGTACAAAATCAATATAAGCGCCGCGCCGACCTCATCCCCAACCTGGTGGAGACGGTCAAGGGCTATGCCAAGCAGGAAAAAGAGGTGCTCACCCAAGTAGTGGAGGCCCGCAGCAAAGTCGCGCAAATGCAGATTCCGCGGGATATCGTCAATAATCCCAGTGCACTGCAGCAATTTCAGCGCAATCAAGATGCGTTGTCGAGCGCGCTGGCGCGTTTGCTGGTGGTGGTGGAGCGCTATCCCGAGCTTAAATCGAATCAGAATTTTCTTGCGCTGCAATCGCAACTCGAAGGCACAGAAAACCGCATCGCGGTGGCGCGGCGCGATTATATCGAGGCGGTGAAGCGCTATAACACCGAGCTGCGCACTATTCCGGGCCGCTGGTATGCCGCGCTGCTTTATCCGGATGCCAAGGTAAAAGCCAACTTCTCGCAACCTGAGTCGGCACAGGAAGCGCCGCAGGTAAAATTCTGATCGCCGATTGTGAACGTGATAGCAGGAATAACGCGCAGCGCCGTAATCCGGTTAATTTCGGTTTTAAGCTTGCTGATTTGCACGCAGGCGTTAGCCGCGCCCAGCTTTCCGCCGTTAACCGGTCGCGTCGTGGACCAGGCCGGACTGTTGTCGTCACACACCCGCGTATGGTTAACGCAACAATTGGAGCGGCACGAGCAAACCACGCGCGAGCAGGTGGTGGTCGCAATTCCGGCTTCATTGCAGGGCTACCCGATAGAAGATTATGGTGTACAGCTTGCGCGCCGCTGGGGCATCGGCCAGGCAAAGCAAAACAATGGCGTTGTATTAATCATCGCGCCGAATGAGCACGAAGTGCGCATTGAGGTGGGATATGGCTTGGAGGGCAAGCTTACCGATGCGCTCAGTCATACCATTATTCAGAACGAAATTCTGCCGTATTTTAAACAAGGCGATTATGAGGCGGGGGTGGTGCGCGGTACCCAGGCAATCCTTGCCGTGCTCGGCGGCGCTTACACCCCTACGCCGGCAAAGTCTAAAGAGCGGCCGGTTTTCGCGTTCCCATTCTTTTTGCTGTTGATGTTAATTATTTTCTCGCGTTTGGCTCGCGGCCATCACAGCGGCTGGGGCGGCTATTGGGGCGGCGGTTTCGGTGGCGGCGGTGGAGGGGTTTCCCGTGGCGGCGGTTTCTCCGGCGGTGGCGGGTCTTTTGGCGGCGGCGGCGCTTCCGGACGATGGTAGGGGAGGTGGAATGGCGTTTTTAAGTAAGACCGAAAAGTTACGCATCGCCGAGGCTGTGAGTACAGCGGAGAAGAAGACCAGCGGCGAGATCGTGACCGTCATGGCGCGCGCCAGCGACGATTATTTGCAGATTGCGCTGTTATGGGCGGGATTCATCGCCCTGTCAGCGCCCGGATTAATCTTGCTATTAAAACCGGACACCAGCGTGTTTTATCTTTATGAAATTCAACTCAGCCTGTTCGTTGCAGCCATGGGAGTTTTACACTGGTCTCCGCTAAAAATGTTTTTCGTCCCCGCCGCGCTGCAGCGGCGGTACGCGCGCAGGCTCGCGCGCGAGCAATTTTTTGTCCAGGGTCTGCATCTCACCCACGAGCGTACCGGCGTGCTCCTGTTCGTATCCGTGGCCGAGCGTTACGTCGAGATTCTCGCCGATGCCGGCATTCATGAACGATCGAGCAAAGGCGAATGGGACGACATTGTCACCCATTTTATCGCCGATGTAACAGCCGGCCGGATTGAGCAAGGATTTTTATCCGCCATCGCCGCCTGCGGCGATAAGCTCGCACAGCATTTTCCCCGCCATAAGAATGATCAGAACGAATTACCCAATCGGCTAATCGAGCTCTAATACACGATAAGCGGCTCCCCCCTTCTCGCAGATGGCACGACTTGTGCTTTTATAAAAGCGAGATAACTTTAATGGGAGACGCAAATGAAATATGGACTTCTTACTCTTAGCTTATTTTTTATTCACAGCGCTCAAGCTGAAATGACTATGGAAGTCGGCGGCGGTACGTTCTATACAAAAGACACTAATCTGTTGTTACTTGGGATTACCGTGCCGGATAATCATTTTTTGGGTTTGAATTCCTATCACCAATTTAATGTTGGTGGCTGGACCGGGCCCAGAAGCGCCTCCGTGGCCGGTGTTGCCAAAGGGCTGCAATGGGACTTTGGTCGTACTTATATGCGCTTGTCCAGCGGCCCTAGTTTAATCTCCAATACCAGTGACCGCCTCTCTACCGCATTCCAGTTTTATGAACAATTCATGGTTCGCCATGAGGCTAAAGGATTGGATTTCGCTTTGACTTATCGGCATTGGTCTAACGCTTTTATTAAAGCGCCGAACTATGGTATGGACTTTCTTGGCTTTCAGATTGAAAAACAATTTTGACGACTCCGGCATGCCCGAGGCAGAGAAATGAAAGCCGCGCATTTCAGCTTTTGGTTGGCTGTTTCAAGACTCTACGAATCACCACATGGTTTGAATCTGTAAGCCTAAAAAATTCATGCCGACGTTGGGGGTTTTAATGCCGGCATTAGACCAGTGCCGGTAAGACAGCCCCAGGTCGACGCCGCCTATATGCCGCTGGATCAACAATTGTTCGTAAAATTCAAATGAGGTGGATAGTGAATCGCTCGTATTGGAAATCAAACTTCCGCCTAAAGACAGGCGCATGGTTGCATGACTAAAATCCCATTGCAGCCCTCTGGCAACGCCTATCAAATAAGCGCTGCTCGATCCGGTCCAACCGCCGGCATTAAATTGATAATAGGAGTCAGAACCAAAGAGACGTTTCGCCGGAGTGGTAACACCGACAAGCACAAGATTGGCGTTTTGTGAATGAGTAAAGCTGGTGCCGATTTCAATGGTTACCTGCGCATTCGCCCTAGACAGGCACAACAGCGCGACAGTAAAAACGATAAATTTCACGGCATTCATCTGGTAATCAGACTTAACCAGAAGTCATAGCAAATTAAGTGAGGCAAAAGACGGATGGATTCCCAAGGATGGTCTAAGATGTTTCTACGGGATTCAGAAGGCCGTGCTTAAAACAAACATGGCTGTTTTTTCCCTAGACGCGTATAATGCGCCGCTTTTGTTTGTTAACCTTTAAGGATTCTTCATGATTCACAAACTGCGCAACATCGCCATCATTGCGCACGTCGATCACGGTAAAACCACGCTGGTCGATAAACTTCTGCAGCAATCCGGCACCTTCAGCGCCCATCAAGTAATGGGCACGCGTGTCATGGATTCGAACGATCTGGAGCGCGAGCGCGGTATTACCATTCTCGCTAAGAACACCGCCATCCGTTGGCGCGATTACCGCATTAACATCGTCGATACCCCCGGCCACGCCGACTTTGGCGGCGAGGTCGAGCGCGTGTTGTCGATGGTGGATTCCGTGCTGTTGCTGGTGGACGCGGTCGACGGGCCGATGCCGCAAACGCGCTTCGTCACGCGCAAGGCGTTCGCCTTAGGCCTGCGCCCCATCGTCGTGATTAACAAGATCGACCGCCCGGGGGCGCGCGCCAGCTGGGTGCTGGATCAGACGTTTGAATTGTTTGATAAACTCGGCGCCACTGACGAACAATTGGATTTCCCGGTGGTATACACCTCGGCGCTCAACGGCTACGCGGGATTAGAGCCGGATGTCAGTGCGGGGGATATGACACCTTTATTCGAGGCCATTATTGAACATGTGCCGCCGCCGCCAGTTAATATCGACGGTCCTTTTCAAATGCAAGTTTCCAGTATTGATTATTCCAGTTATGTCGGCGCGATCGTCATCGGCCGCATTACCCGCGGCCGTGTTAAAACCAATCAACCGATTGTGGTGGTGGATCGTGCCGGCAAACGGCGTAACGCACGCGTGCTGCAGGTGTTAGGTTTCTTGGGTTTGGAGCGCAACGAGGTGCCCGAGGCCGCCGCCGGCGATATCGTCGCCGTCACCGGTATCGAAAAGCCCGGTATCTCCGATACCTTGTGCGACCCCGCCAATGTGGAAGCCCTGGCGCCGTTGTCCATCGACGAGCCGACCGTGACCATGACGTTTGAAGTGAATACTTCCCCGTTCGCGGGCCAGGACGGCAAATTCGTTACCAGCCGCCAGATCCGTGAACGTCTGCAGCGCGAGCTGATCCATAATGTCGCCCTGCGGGTTGAGGACACCGCTGATCCGGATAAATTGCGCGTTTCCGGCCGCGGCGAATTGCATCTGGAAATCCTGATCGAGAATATGCGCCGCGAGGGTTATGAGTTGGCGGTCTCGCGTCCGCAAGTGATTACCAAGGAAGTGAATGGCGAGATCCACGAGCCGTATGAGCAGTTAACCGTGGATGTCGAAGCGCAACATCAAGGCGCGATGATGGAGAAGCTCGGTTTGCGCAGGGGCGACCTTGTCACTATGGAGCCGGATGGCAGGGGGCGGGTGCGTCTCGATTATATGATTCCCGCACGCGGCCTGATCGGCTTTCAAACTGAATTTCTTACCGCCACCTCCGGCACCGGCTTGATTTATCATGTGTTCGACCACTATGGGCCGGCGAAAAAAGGCGGCATCGGCCGGCGCATCAATGGCGTGCTGATCTCCAACGGCGCCGGCAGAAGCGTCGCCTATGCGTTGTTTAATCTGCAAGAACGCGGGCGCATGTTCATCGGGCCCGGCGAAGAATTGTACGCGGGCATGATTATCGGCATCCATTCGCGCGACAATGATCTCGTGGTTAATCCGCTCAAAGGCAAACAACTTACCAACGTCCGTGCCTCCGGTTCGGATGAGAACGTTATCCTTACCCCGCCGATAGAAATGACGTTGGAGCGCGCGCTGGAATTCATCGATGACGATGAGCTGGTGGAGGTGACGCCGCACCACATCCGCCTGCGCAAGCGCTTATTGAAAGAAAACGACCGCAAGCGCGCCGAGCGCGCGGCGGGATAAAAACCGCCATTATGCCAGCTGCCGATTAAGGTTAGAAATCTCACCACTCGGCGAAAACGCAACTACGAAGGGCAGCAACAGGCAAAGCACCCTTTGCTTTTAAGCCTTCACCTTCCTCGGCAGGAAGGGTTTCATTGCCAGCGCGCAAAACGGAAGCAGACCCAATACCGACACCAACGTCGCCCCGGTTGGCAGGTCCCAACGAAATGACAGCCACAGGCCGGCCAAACTGCCAATGAATGCGAGTCCGATACCGATTAAGAGCTGTGTGCGCAGCGAATGCACGAGAAGTGAAGCGCTGAAGGCGGGAATAATGAGGTAGGCAAATACGAGTAAAATGCCGGCAAGATTGAAACTAAGCGTAATGACGATCGCAAACGACGCGAAGAACAGAAACTCCCAGAGAAACGAAGCCGCCTGCGGTTTGGCGTCAAACGACAGATGGTGGAAACGATCACGGAAGACGGCGTGCAGTATAATGAGAACCGCATAAATCATTGCCATCAGTCCCAGCTCGCGCCAGCGCACCCATAAAATATTCCCGTTCAACATCTCTTTTAATTCTTCCATCCCCTGCGCGGACTGGCTCAAGATGACAATGGAAAGTGCGGTCGAAACAACGTAGACACAGCCGATCGCCACTTCGCGTGTGGTCTTATTGGCCAGTTTCCGCAGCCACGCAAAACCCAGCGCCGCCAGCAATGTGGCGGCGACGGCGTAAAGCTGCGCTTCAACACCGTGCGCGTCTTTGCCAAACAGAAACGCGATGCTTACCCCCAAGGCCGCGACCTGGGCCAATGCCAAATCCACAAAAATAATGCCCCGCGCGAGCACATGCAGGCCCAAGTACGTGTGCGTCACGATCATCAAGATCGTCAGTGCCAGCGCGGGCAGTAAAATGAATAAAAGATCCATCATTGACCTCGTCGTTTTTTTATTCCCTTTAAAGAGAAGAAGTAAGGATATCACTTTGCATTTTTTAACAGCGTCTGCACCGTGACATCAAACAGAGAGAACAAGTCCTTCGCCTCGGGCGTCCCATCCACCGTACCGGGTAACAGCACGGCGGGAATATGCGCGCGCTCGGAAAACCATTCATCCCCGCGGGGATCATCATAGGCACTGCGGAGAATCATTTTCGTAGGCACTTGTTTAATGCTCGCGAGTAGCTCTGTCATATGTCCGATCGTGGGAGGGATGCCGGGTTTCGGTTCCAGCTGTCCCACCTCCTGTAACCCCAGCCAATCTTCGAGATAGGTAAAATACTTGTGGTGCACCACCACGCGTATGCCTTTAAGCGGTCCGACCTGGGCTTGCCAGCGTTGCGTCGCCGCCTGCCAGCGTTTGGCGAAATCCGCATAGCGCGCCTGGTAGTTCGCGGCATGGGCTTGATCCACGGCTTCCAGACGTTGCGCCAAGGCCTCGGCGACCTGGGCGATATTGCGTGGATCGGTTTGGATGTGGGGGTTACCCGCTGCATGGACATCCCCTTGCGCGCGATCCAAGCGTGCGGGGATTTCGAGCAGCCGTACCACGCTCGCGGCTTCAAAATAACCCGGTACGCCGGGCTGCACCCGGCCGCTTGCCTGCTGTAACAGGACCGGCAGCCAGCCGATTTCGAGTTCCGCCCCGCTGCAGATCAGGAAATCGGCATTGCGCAGGCGCGCAATCAGGCTCGGCCGCGGTTCGATCCGATGCGGGTCTTGCAGGGCGCTGGTTGCGGTATAGACCGAGACATCGTCGCCGCCTAATTCCTGCAGCAATGCGCCCCATTCCGGCTCGCAGGCGACCGCCCGCAGCGTGGCCAACACAGGTTGAGTCAGCGTCAGCAAAGACGCCAGGATCGCGAATTTAATCATTGTTTTCATGGATGACTCCTTAAAACTGGTGGGCGCCATGCGCGCCGATGCTCATGATGTATTGCAAAAACACCTGGTTATCGGCTTGGTTCAGGCGCGAATAGTCGCGGTTGTATTGCAAGCGCACGCGGCTGAATTCACTATTAGAAAAATCGATCATCGCGCTCTCGCGCGTCGGCTTATGTCCCGCCGGGTCTAAGGCGGTGTCCTGCAGTGCGGCCGATACGGGATCGGCCTTGACCTCATCGTGGCGTACCCCGACCCGCCAGCGCGGCATGAATTGATACACCGCTTGGGCATACCAGCCCGATTGATCTCCATCCACGGGGGCATCGGTGACCGAACCGGAACCAGTGGTAAATGACCCCTTTTCCGCACGCTGGAAGTATTCGGCTTGGAATTTGAAATTCGTCACCGTGGGATTGCCATTTGGTGCCCACTTCCACACGAAGTCGGCGATGTTAAGATCACTTTTGCCGGTAAAAAGGTCGGGGTGAGCCGCATCTCCAGTTTCACGGAGGTCTGCGCGTGCATTCAGGCGCGAGAGACCCGCACGCCAACTGTTGCTGTTGCCGATGCCGGCGTCGCCGCCGACATGCACGAAAAAGCTTTGCGTGCCGTTGCCCTTATTCGCCGCGCCGCCGGCGGGAAAGCTGTCGCCGCGCAGCGCTTCCGCGCCGAACTCCATGAGGAATAACTCTATGGGAGCGAGCCACCGCACCTGGATGCCGTCGTCGCCAAGCTGGTTGGCGAGCATGGCGCGGTAGGGCAAGGGCGCATCGACGAAATCCCAGACGTGCGCGTGTTGTTCGTTCAAGTACCCGATCCCGGAAAAGAAGCGTCCCGTTTTAAGCGTCAACCCTTCTTGCAGACCGATGGTGCGGATAAAAGCTTCTTCCACGCTGACGGTGTTATCGGGCAAAAAGGTGGCAGTTAGGTTACCAAAGAACTTATCATCGATATTGGCATTTAGGTTGATTTCGGATTCCCCGAGGCTAAATCCCCGTTCCCCCGGGCCGGTGTCGGGCCCTAAAGCAAATCCCGGCAGGACATCGGTGGCCGGGTCTTGCGAAAGGCGACCATAGGTTCCATTGAGGATTACACCCATCGCGGCATTGAACGCACCGGCCGAGGCGGTGCGCACGCCGGCGGGAGATCCGGATTGATCAAAAGGAGGATTGACCTGGGCCTGTGCCCACGATGGTAATAGCAGCGCGACGATCGCGCGCCGTATAAGAATCTGAAGTTTCATAAAAGCGCCTCATGCTGCGTAACACTCGTCCAGGCATCACGCCTGCGACATTTACTCGCTCCCTATACCTCAGGGAGACATGACGATACGGGGATAACTAGGCAGTAAAGGACGGGGGCGCGCGCACCGCGTAGGCAACAAAGAGCAGACTGTGGGCAATGAGAGAATCCGCACCCGGAAGAGATGCGGCATTGAAGAAAGGCAGATCGAAACTGGTATGCGCGGGTACCGCACTTGCGAAATTGGCAGCGGCCACACACAATTCGCATTGTTCGCCCGGTTTGTGCTTTTCGACGCTCGCAGTATGGTACGTTAGCGCGCACTGCATGAACAAAAGCCATAAACCCAGCACAAACGTGGTTGCTTTTGTGTAGGTTGGATTGCGTCGATGACTGGACATGATCGTTTTATACCAGAATAATTTTAAAAGTGGAAGCCTGCGAACGTTAGTTATTGCCGCATGCCACGCGACAACAATCCGATCGGTGTCTTGTCCAGGTGCTGCTGCCCTTGCAGCGCGAGGCGAAGCTTTACGCCAGGGTGGAAATAGGCGCCGAACGATAAGTAATTACGTCCGGTCTTAATCTTGCTGGGATATTATCTTAGTATTCGCTTATCATCCCGGCGTTTAGCGCATCGCCAGGCGGGTGGCTGCGCCCACAGGTAAAAATTTTTTATTTTAAGATCGGAGCGGCATGCAGCTTCCTGCG
>Ga0137393_10002631_pt1 | contig 11649 bp, 12 predicted proteins | sample 15con2h34BmetaG_FD_101396 | JGI IMG/M metagenome (GOLD analysis project Ga0137393, IMG submission 101396) | Vadose zone soil microbial communities from Angelo Coast Range Reserve, California, USA - 15con2h3.4B metaG | ecosystem: Environmental > Terrestrial > Soil > Vadose zone > Saprolite...
CACACGCTGGGCACACCGCTGATCATCCATCAACCGTCGTACTCGCTGCTCAACCGCTGGATCGAAGGTGGGCTCACCGATGTCCTCGCCGAGAACGGAATGGGTGCCATCGCCTTCACGGCCCTCGCTCAAGGTCTGCTCACGGAGAAGTATCTCGACGGTACGCGCGACGTACAGCGCGCGGCAGCTCGCCCGACGTTCAATGCCGCCCTTCTGACAGAGGAGACGCTGGCACGGGTGCGGGGCCTGAATGAGATCGCGAAGGGCCGGGGTCAAACCCTGGCGCAGATGGCGCTCGTGTGGGTGTTGCGCGATCCGCACATCGCCTCGACGTTGGTCGGGACCTCGAGCGTGTCGCAGTTAGCGGAGAACCTGGCAGCGCTGGAACACCCCGACTTCACAGCCGAGGAACTGGCAACGATCGACCGTTACGCCGTCGACTCGGGGATCGACTTGTGGCGGTCGTCCTCGGACCTCTGAAGCGGCGAGCGGCGAGAGAAGCGGACGGCCAGCAGCGTGCGGCTCATGTCATGCGCGGCTCCAGCAACTGAATGTCGATGGAGCAGCTGGGCCAGACTTTGCGCACGAGGCTGACGAGCTCCTCGCCGGCCTGGATCACCCGCGCGGTGCAACCGGGAAACCGGCGAGCGACGGCATCGTCGATGTGAAGAGTGAACGTCATCTGCACTGACCCCGGCGGGCACTTTACCGCTCCGCACATTCCGACACCCGAACAAAGATCAGCGTCGAGGGCGGCTTCGCCGATTCGGCGTTCCTCGCTAAAGCCACCGAGAACGCCAGCCGTCTGATTCGTGGGAAGCGCCACGTCGCCGGCAATGAGAAGGAGCGCAAGAGCCAGTGATTACGTCCGGGCGCATAACCTGAGGCCAGGAGTGGCGGGGCTCCTGGCCTTTTTTGCGCGGTCACCTGCGTTTCAAGAACTCCTGCCAAAATTCGCGATTACGCTCAGCGTCACCACTCCGTCACCGATCTCGCGGAGAGCGACGATCTGACCGTTGTTCGCGAGGTGCGGCACGGCTTCGGCGATTCACCTCTACGCACTCGCCCGTCAACTCCAGGGCGGCTTCACGCCGTTCATGCGCGCGTAGGCGATTTCCTGACCGAGGTGTTCGTGACTGTGTTCCAGCGCCAGCATCAGGAGATCGCGGACCGTCTTTTTCTGGCCGAAGAAATCGACCTCTTTTGCCAGATCTGCGTCACTGACGCCCTTTACGAACTTGCGTGCGTGATCGTAGGAAGCATGCAGCGCCGCGATGACTTCCTTCTTGTCCTTAGTCGCCTTGTCATACTCCATGAGGTTCATCCCCTCCGGCGGTTTCGTTCCGGCCAGGGAAGGGAGAAGGTAGTTTGCTTGTGCGATGTGCATGAACGCTTCCGCTACCGAGCGGACGCCCGCGGCCGGCCTCCAGTCGTACTTATCCTGCGGAAATGCTTCCGCGAGCGCGACGACTTTCTTCTCCACGTCATCGAGCTCACTGATGACCAGCGATTGCAGGCTGCTCAAAGGTTTGCTCGCGGGCTTCGAGGACGACGCAGGGTCTGCAGCAATCACCGGCAGCGCAATGATCAGGCAGAGAAACATGAGAATGACGGGGATGTTTCTACGATTCATGGCTCCTCCTTTTTGAGTTTTGGATCGCTTGTTACGCAAAACGTTATCACGGAGCCCGCGATGAATCTCAAGCACGCTCACTTCATTTCCCCGAGGCTCTGTATCATCCGCCTTCGGCGAAAGGAATTGACACGATGGCTTTCGATGAGAAGCTGGCTGATCGCGTTCGCGGCATTCTCCGGGAACGCAATGATGTCGTCGAACGAAAGATGTTCGGTGGCCTTGCCTTTCTGATCCGGGGCAATATGTGTTGCGGCATCGTCGGGACCGATCTCATGGTGCGCGTCGGAGCGGACCAGCATGAAAGCGCATTGGCCGAGGCGCATAGCAGGCCGATGGACTTCACCGGCCGTCCGAGCAAAGGGATGGTCTATGTGGGAGCGGAGGGGCTGCGTACGGCGCGCTCGCTGCGGCACTGGATCGATCGGGCTTGCCGGTTTGCGGACACACTGCCCGCGAAGCCTGCGAAGAAATCTGCCGCCATCCGCAAGCGCGCGCGCTGAAGATCATTCAATCCGGCGCCATCCGTGCCGATTTCGGACACCCGCAGTCATTCGGGACACGTTCGAATCCGCTCGCATCGGTCCAACCTATTGAACCGAAAGCCCTTCCCCGGCCAACCCGGTTGGCGCGCCGTTTGATCTGCTCTCCCTTGCAGAGGTGCTTGTATGGAACGCGTTTTGGTCGTTGATGACGATCCCCTGGTCGTCAAGGAAATCGCTCAACTTCTCGAGGCTGAAGGTCTTGGTGTTGCTTCTGCATTCGACCGCGAGTCGGCCGAAGCGCTGGTCCGCGCGGAGTTCTTTCCCGTCATTCTGGCGGACCTGCGCGTGCGCAGCGAAGAAGACGGCATGCATCTTCTCGAACAGATCCGGACTCTCAGTCCGCGCTCGGCCGTGGCCACGATCACCGGTGAGGCCGATGAGGTGTTGCAGATGCGCCTGCGCGAGCTCGGCGCGCGGACCGTGCTGCTCAAGCCGGTCGATCCCGAGGTCGTGATCGCGCTCGTCCGCGAGCTCCTTCGCGAGATCGAGACCGCGGCAGCCCTGCTGACCGACGACGAATTCAATGCCCTTCACGCGGCGATCACGCCTCGGCTTCGTTCCATCGCCTGCCGTCGCTATGCGCTGCAGTGCGAGGATGCCGAAGAGCTCATCCAGAAGGCGTGGCTGCTCTTCCTCGAAAAACGGGCGGCCATTCGCGCGTCGCGGGCATGGCTGGCCGGAACGGTGGCGAATCTCTGCAAACAGGAGATCGCGAAGCGCTATCGACGCCGGGCTCTGGAGAGTGAGTACAACGCACCATCGCACAACACGCCCGACGCGCTCGATGCCGGAATCGCCGTGCAACAGGCGCTGTCGTCGCTCGACGGACGGGGACGGGAGCTGTGCGTTCGCATCGGACTGGAAGAGGAATCGTACGAGGAGATCAGCCGGGCCATGAATCTTCCGATCGGCTCCATCGGCCCCCTGTTCGGCCGCGTCAAGGCGAAGATGCGAAAGCAGCTCGGCGTCGCAACTGCATAGAACGATTCAGGCGACCAGCGGCAGGACAATCCGGAAGACGCTGCCGCGCGGCGATCGATTCTCATGCTCGATCGTTCCATCGTGTGCGTCGACGGCAAGCTTGCAGAAGCTCAGTCCAAGTCCTACCGATGCCGCGCCGCTCCGGCCACGTTGCGCGACCGCGAATCGATCAAAGATCTCGTGTCGATGATGATCCGAAATACCCGGGCCTTCATCGGTCACGGCGATCTCGGCTCGATCCTCGAATGACTCCGTGATGACAGAGACCGTCGTTCCGCGCGGCGCGAACTTGAGCGCGTTCACCATCAAATTGACGAGGCAGCGCTGCATAAGAGCAACATCGACATAGAGCTCGATATCGGCCTGGGCGCGAACCTCGATCCGCGTTCCATAGGCTTCGGAGTAGGGCCGGACGTCTTCAGCCGCCGCCTCGATCAGCGACGAGGCGGTGATCGCTTGTCGGGACGGCACGAGTCGCCCGGCCTCGCTCTTTGCCGTAACGAGCACCTCGTCGACGAGTCCTCTCAGGCGGCCGACCTGATACCGCAGCGCGTCGATCGACGGAGCGCCGGCGCACTCGGTTGACCGCAACAACTGCACCTGAAGAACGAGAGCCTGCAACGGCGTGCGGAGATCGTGGACGATCATGTGCGTCAGATCCGTCCGCAGATCCAGCGTGCCCTTCATCAGGGCACACGCCACGGCACAGGCCTTCGCCATACGCGCCATCGAACGAACCCGGGACCGCAACTCCATCGTTTGCAGCGACGTGGCAATGAAATCCGTCGCTTCGTCCTCCAGGACACGCGCGAGATCCTCTCTCTGATCGGGGTCGCTCATGACGATCACCGGCGTCTTTTCGGTGGCCGGCCTGGCGCGCAGCCAGTGCACGAGATCGAGTGCACTCATGCCGGCCACGAGAAGACTTGTGACGATGACGTCCGGCGGTTCTTCGGCGATGGTCGCCATCGCGTCGGAGCCCGAGAATGCTGCGACGATCTCGAAAGGCCCGGGAGCGAGCATCTCGGCGACCAGCGCGCACCTGCTCGGATCACCGTCCATCACGAGGATTCTTGAAACGTCTTCTTCCATGTCCTTGAGTCTTCCCAAACCGTCGGTTTGATACACGCACGTCTCAATCTTTTTTCTGACAGGTGTATCAACCACGCCCGCTCACGGACCTTAAAGACAACTCCGCGGTGGCGATCAGCCATCGGGAGAATTCAAGAAAACGATCCAACGGATCAAGGAGCAACACCAAATGAACCACCGTCTTCTCTTCGCAGTCCTTTCAACCATCACTCTTCTCGCTTTCGTCAGCCCGGCATCGGCACAGGTCACCGACACCGGCACACTCTCGATCACCGGCACCGTCCAGAGCTCCATCTCACTCATCTTCAACAGTGATCCGGCCGGCGTCACGCTGAGCGGTGCCGGAACTAACAACGCTGTGCTGCCTTTCGGCAATATCCAGGCATACGGCGGAACGATCTCCCCGGGAGTTACACGCACGACGGGCGCCGACAGCTTCACCGTCTCTTCGCCGATCGGCGTCCACGTCAGGAAGGCCAACAGCTCGAGCGCCAACTACACGCTCACCGCTGTTCTCAATGGCGTCGATGCGACGAATGCGTGGCAGGTTTCGGGCGTAACAGTCGTGAATGGCGCCGCTGCCACGATCACGACGTCCGGTACTTATGACAGCGATGTTTCGAACACCGTGGCAGTGACGATTCCGTTCTCCACCGCGAATGGCACCGCGATCGACAACTCCATCGGGTTCACGGCCTCCGCAAACTAAACAAGTGGCGGCGAGGGAGAGCCGTTCCCTCGCCGCACTTTCAACCCAAACCACATCATGAAATCAATCCTGGCTTTACTCATCGCGCTCCTGGCGAGCACCGCTCACGCCGCCTCGGCATCGCGGCCGCGCGTCGTGCCCCAGTTGACCAGCGGCCTGACCATCGAAATCGCCGAGGCAGCATCAGGCGCGCCGATGCTCGGAGTGACGCCGCAGCAACGCATTCTCGACCTCGGCCTGCTCGCCTCGTATGGCGTCGGGACACCCGCTCCGAACGTGACGATCACCCAGACCGGGGACCGCATCGTCGCCTCGACCGATTTCGTCCTGAAGGTAACCGGCACGAGCGTGAGTGGCTCGGCGCACATCGTCTCTTCCGTGACCGGAATCGATCCGGCGTACGTCATTCGCATCGACGGCATCCAACTGACATCCGTGCCGATCATCGTGCGGCCTCCGGCCGCGGTGGAGACCTCCTCCATTCATCGAATGGCGATCGAGATCCCCACGGCCACTCCGGCCACGCCGCTGCTATTGAACGTGGTCTTCCAGGCCATTCCTGACTGAGGCATCCATGAATACGAGAAAAATCCTACGCGGCCTCGCGCCGTACGCCGTGATTCTGTTCTTCCTGCTCCTGCTCCTCGCGGGGACGGTTCGTCCCGCGGAGGGCGCATCGAGCCTCACGCTCGTACCCGCCGAGGTCGCGGCACACGGTTCATTCGGCCAGAGCGTCACGTCAGCGTTTACGATGACCAACACCACCGACGCAACGCGCTCCTTCGAGCTCGTCGCGTACGACGTGGTCGTTCGCAACGGCCAGCGGGTCTTCGTTCCCGCGGGCGCGGAGCCGCACGGCATCGCGGCGACGGCTGTTTTCTCCCGCGAGCGCTTAACGATCGAACCGCAAACCACTGCAGCGGTCGTGACGCGGTTCACGATTCCTGCTGAAAGCGACGTTCGTGCGGTCGTGGTGATGTTCCGCGCTACCGGCACGCCACGCACCGCCGCCGGCACCGTGGCGATGAGCGGTTCGCTCGGCGCGTTGATCACGTTCAGTCTCGGCGACGCAGTCAGCCTCGACGCGGCGCCGTCTTCCATCACACCGCCGACCGCGAACGGGAACCTGCGAGTGGAGTCGCTGCTAGCGAACGACGGCAAGGAACCTCTCGTTCCATCCGGCGTCGTCGCACTCATCGACGCAACCGGCAAGCTGGCGGCGAAGTCGCCCATTCCGGCGCAGCGTCTACTGCCCGGCGAGCGTCTTCCGTTCGTCGTCGAGTTGCCGGCCAGACCTGCGCCCGGCCGCTACAAGGCGCTCTCCACGTTTTCCTTCGAAGGCCGCACCGTCACGACCTCCACGGATTTCACCCTTCCATGAAGAGCGCACTCGCAATTCTCTTCGCGCTCTTGATCACCGGCTCGGCTCTCGCAGAGACGACGACGCCGATCGTCCTGACGCCGCGCGGAAGTGTCTCCCTCGCCGTGAGCGGTGCCACCGCGGCCTACTCGATCGACCCTCGCGTCGCCGATGCGAGCGCGTTCGACGGCGTGCTGACGATCACCGGTCGGGAAGCGGGAGAGACGACAGTCGTCGTCGTGCGGAACGGCGGTGTCGATACCTTGCCGGTCGTTGTCTACGACGCAGGGCGCAGCGCACTAGCGCTCTCCGATCCGAGTCGCGCGCCCTTCGAGAGCGGCTTCCTGGAGTTGCGCTACGCGTCGTCGCCAGGTCTCGCCAGCGGCGCGCTCGACCTGCGACGGCAGGAGGGCGACTGGTGGCAACGGCTTCGCCTCGTCACCGCACGCTCGACGTCCTCGCGGAACGGCCTCTCCTTCCCGCTGGCGTCGTATGAGATTGCGCGCCCGGGACTGGCCATCACCCTTCTCGATCAGACGGTCGTCAACTCGCCGCTCACCGTCGACGGTGCACTCGTGCGCGGTCTGCACGTGCAGAACGGACCGTGGGCGCTGCACGCGGGCGTGAGCTCCGTGGCCACGTTTCGCGACCTCTTCGTCATGACTGATCCCGAGTACGTCGCTGGCATCAGCCGTCGCTTCGATCTCTCCTCGCACAACTCGCTCACGGCGAATGTCTACGGTTTCCGGCATGCGAAACATGCCGGCACGCTCTCCGAGGATGGCGCGATCACGACGCTGGTCTACGGCTATCGTCCGGGACCGGGACTCGATGTGTTGGCAGAGATCGGCGGCGGTCACGGAGGCCTGGCCGAGGCGCTCAAGGTGCGCTATCGCGCGCCGGGATTTGCGCTCGACGCGAAGCTGCGTATTGAAGATCGCCAATACCCGTCGCTACAGCTCACGCAACAGAACGGCCGCTTCGCCGACGTGAGCGCGACGCGCACGAGCAAATCGACGGAGACGAGGTTCGTTCTCGTCGACTCCGACTACGACCTTCCCCTGCATCGCCAGCGGATCCTCACAACCGCGGGGACGATCACGCGCCGCTTCTCTCACGGCATGAGCGCGCGCAGCGGCATCACGTATTCGTCGTTCCATTCGGGCGGATCGATCGCGCTCGACCACCGTCAAGTCGCGCTTCCCCTCGGTCTCGACTTCTCGTCGCCGCATTTCAACACCGGGCTGCAATACCAGCTCGTCGACAACCTCCAAGGCCGTCGCGGCCACAACCTCGGCGCGAACACAGGCGTGCGCGGAGCGATGTGGTCCGGCAGCGCGTTCTACCGCCGCAACGTCGATCTCCCGACGATCGTGGGGATCAATCCCACCGAGCCGGGCGCGGAGGCGACGGCCTCACGCATGATGGCTCAGGAAACGACACCGGGCCAGACGAACGCGCTGCTGCAGGATTCCGCGCACCTCTCGGCCGCAGGCCTGGCGCCGCTGCAGTTCGGACTCGCAGCCTCGCGAACGGATCGCGGTCTCGCCTTCGCCTTCACTCCAGGCGGTCAGCGCATCGTCGGTCAATACCTCGACAGCCGTACGGAGCTCGCGTCGGGACGTTTTCGTTTCAACAATCTATCGATCACGTATTCGCGGCCGCTCGGCGCGGGCAACAGCATCAACGCGACCGCCGGACGCTTTCAGGCGCGGACCGCGGTCATATCATCGGCGCGGTCGTTCGTCGATGTGTCATTCCGACGCCAGCTCGCCTCGACGCCCTCGTGGTTGATGCCGGGGCGGCGCGGAGACATCAGCGGCCGTGTTCTGCTCGACGACACCGGCACTTCGTCCGGAATGCCCGGCGTCGAGATCCGCCTCGATGACGGCCGGTCGACGCGCACCGATGCCGGCGGCAATTACGCCTTCACACGAATTCCATTCGGCGAGCATCGCCTCGAAGCTGTCATCGACCCCGCACAGCCGTTCTTCTTCACGACCGACTCGAGAGTCGTCACAGGCATCGACAAGAACGTCGACTTCACGATCAGCCTGTTGCAGAGCAGCATCTTCGGCACGCTCCGCAACGATGCAGGCGCGCCGATCGCAGGAGTGACGGTCGCCGCACGCGGTACAGCCGGATCGCGCCTGTGTGTCACGCGCGACGATGGCACGTTCGAGTTGAAAGGTCTCCCGGCGGGCGAATACACCGTCGGGACGGTTGCCGATTCCTATCCAAGCGGCTACGCCGTAGAAAACTCTCAAGCTGCCCGAGTGGTCACTGCGCCCGGCGCTGCCGGTCATACCGAGCTCACGTCGCGCGCGGCGCGCTCCATCTCCGGCCGCGTCGTCCAGTACGACACGAACCTGCTGCGGACCGTGGCCGTCGTCGGAGCGCGGGTCAGACTCGTCGAGCTGGCGATCGAGAGCGTCACCGATGCGAACGGCGAGTATCTTTTTCGCGAGCTGCCGGCGGGTAAATGGACGATCGCCACGAGCGATGCGGTCACTCACGGCGGAACGCTCTCGCCGAGCCCGATCGTCCTTCGTAACGTCGATCTGAATGTGGGGCGGCAGCGATGATGCCGCTACGTCGCAGCGCCGAGGCGGCGAATCACGCGGCCGAGCGTCAGCCCCTGGACGAGGATCGCAAACACCACGACACCATACGTCGCGCTGAGAATGCCGGCACGGCCGGAAAACGGTGGCAACGAGAGGGCGAGCGCGACGGAGATGCCGCCACGCAGGCCGCCCCACGTCAACACGCGGACGATTCCGTGCGGCATCTCGCGCCGGCGCCGAATGATCGACATCGGCAGACCGACGGAAACGAAGCGCGCCGCGAGCACCAGGGTGATCACCGCAAGCACAACCGCCGCGTGGACGGGCGACGCGATGCGAAACACGGTCGCCTCCAGTCCGAGGAGAAGAAAGAGCACCGCGTTCATGACGTAGTCGGCGAACGACCAGACACGGTCGAGCGCTTCGCGCGTGGCGTCGCGCATAGCATGACGGCGGGCGTCGTTGCCGACGATGATGCCGGCCGCGACACACGCCAGCGGCGCCGAGACGTGAAGCCGCGCCGCCGCGGCGATCAGCGCCACGACCATCGCCACGCTGAGCTGCACTTCCACATTCGGCTCGTCGACCCGCTTCATCGCCTGATAGACGAGGAAGCCGCCAGCCATACCGAGCAGTACGCCGCCGATGACTTCGCGCGCGAAGAGCAGCGCCACCGCCGGCGCGGAAACGCTTCCCGGCGCCGCAGCCAGTTCGAGCAATGCGGTGAAGACCACCACGCCGATGCCATCGTTGAGCAGGCTCTCGCCTGTGACGTTGATCTCCAGCGCTTTCGGGACGTGCAGCTCTTCCATGATGGCCAGCACGGCCACCGGATCCGTCGGCGAGATCAACGCGCCAAAGACGAGGCAGTAGCCGAACGGGACCGGCACGCCGGCGACGGCAAAGAGGCACCACGTTCCGCCCCCGACGATCGCCGTCGACAGCAGCACGCCGGCGCTCGCCAGCGTCAGCACCGGCCCGAGGTTCTCGCGAAGCCGATGCACATCGACGGTGAGCGAGCCGGCGAACAGCAGGAATCCGAGCATGCCGTTCATCAGCAGCGACGAAAAGTCGACATCGGCGAGCAGCCCCACGACGCGCGTACCGACCCCGGCGTGTGGCCAAAGCCGGTCGACAGCGAGGATGGCCATGGCGCTCACCAACCCACCGACAAGCATCGCCACCGCCGACGGCAGCCGCGCAAAACGGTAGTTCAGATAAGCGATGGCTGCCGCGATGGCAAACAGCACCGCGGCCATCTCGAAAAGACTCATCCAATCAACAGTACTTCAACGAAGGACACGAACAAATGACATCGATTCCGAAAGATTCCGCTTCATCCACACAGCCACGATCCAACGCCTTCATCCGCCTGCTCGGACTGCCATCACCGCAAGACGGCGCGATCGAGGAGCGCGTCATCGAATCCGCCGATCTGCGCGACGGCGCCTACTGGCTCGAGCTTCTCTTCGCCGCCGCCATCGCCACCCTCGGCCTTCTCGTCAACAGCCCGGCCGTGATCATCGGAGCCATGCTCATCTCTCCCATCATGGGACCAATCCTGGCCACGGGCCTCGGATTGGCCGCTGGCGATCTGCGCCTGACAATCCGAGCAGCAGGCAAGCTGCTCCTGAGCGCCGCGACCGCAGTCGTCTTCGCGGCGCTGCTCGTCGCGCTCCTGCCGTTCCGCGAGATGACGTCAGAGATCGCGGCGCGCACGCAGCCCAACACCATCGACCTCGTCATCGCACTCTTCGCCGGCGCAGTGGGATCGGTCTCGCTATTCAAAAATCTGCGCGGCGCCGCCACCTCGATTCCCGGAGTCGCCATCGCCGTGGCCTTGATGCCGCCACTATGCGTCGTCGGCTACGGCATCGCCGTCATGGCCACGCTCGATCCTCTCCAGGGCGCCGCCATCGCCCACGGTGCCGGACTGCTCTTCGCCACGAACTTTGCAGGGATCGCGCTCACGGCAATGATCGTGTTTCTCCTCGCGCGGATTGAGCGACCGCTTGGTGAAGAGAGACCGGGGCGCCGCGGCCTTTCCGTGCGGCTGATGCTCATCGTCGCGTTCGTTCTCGTTCTTTTCGTTCCGTTGCACCGCTCGTATGCCCTGATGAAGAGCGAGCTCGCGCAAAAGCGGATCGAAACCGAGACTCACCGGAAGATCGCCGCGCTCTGGGACGAGTCATTTGCCAGAAACGCGGACGGCTCGATCCGTTCCTACGTCGACACATTCTCGGTCGATGGGAGCGCCGTGCATATGCGCATCTTCAGCAATCGCCCCTACTCGGTTGCGGAACGTGCGGCATTCGCCGAGCGCGTCGCCACGACGCTGCAGCGAAAGATCGACGTTCAACTCGTCGAGATTCCGACGTCGCAGCAGGGAGCGCAGCATGCTCGCTGAATTTCGCTCCTTCCTGAAGACCGCGAACGTTCTCCCGCTGGCGGTCGGCGTGATCATCGGCGCCGCGGTCGGAAACCTCGTCTCCGCCTTGGCAACCGTGACCTTCACACGGTGCGGGTCAACGGTTCGAGTCCGCTAGCGCCTACAACGCAAGCCACTGACGCCGCTCAGGTTAGCAAGACCGAGCGGCGTTCCCATTTTCTACCTGGAGACCGTGATTGCGCTCATGTTCAGTGTGCGTTCCCGAGATGCTTCAAGGCGGCCTCGGCGTCTTCGAGCTCTTCCTTCCGGCGCAGGTAGCCGTGTTTGAAAATCAGGCGACGGGCCTCGGCGAGGTCGTGCTGCGGGGATTGCCATG
>Ga0137393_10002637_pt1 | contig 11633 bp, 12 predicted proteins | sample 15con2h34BmetaG_FD_101396 | JGI IMG/M metagenome (GOLD analysis project Ga0137393, IMG submission 101396) | Vadose zone soil microbial communities from Angelo Coast Range Reserve, California, USA - 15con2h3.4B metaG | ecosystem: Environmental > Terrestrial > Soil > Vadose zone > Saprolite...
ATCCACCTTTCCTATTTTCCAGACCGTCGACAGCTATCGACCCTCTGCTGTGGATTTCAGGCTTGTCGCGGCCATCGCCCTCATCGAGCATGTCACGAACGCATATGGCGTCTCGCCTGACCTAAACGGCGTAATTCGTGCGTTGTGGGTATCCTGGGTCGATATTGCGAACAACGATGCTCAAGCACACTGCGCAGTCGTTCGCCCCCTTCTTGGCACCTTCTTTCGTGTTGCGGCACGAACACGCGATGCATCCCTCGTAACTTCCTGTGTGCATCTTGCATCGGTTGGGTTTTGGCAGTTTGATCTCGGAGATGATGCCGCTCGTCAACAAGCACAATTACTCGCAGTTGAATATTTGGCGGCAGCTGTCGTTTCGGGTAACACAGTATGGGAGAGAATTGTCGCGGAACTGCCACCTCATATGATGTTCCCGCAGTGGCAACCCATGTTATTCTTGAAGACTATTCTGCGTATCGTCCGCATGGATGCACAGCACGCAGTGGAGGTATTTCAATTGTGGCGGCGTTACCTACCTGTGCCAGACCTCTCCGCGCCGTTGGGCCTTATACTCGTTCAAGAAGCTCGCACGGATCTCGCTATACCGATACTGGGCGATATTAACTTCACAGGACCTTTCCTCGGTGCAATCCTTCGTCCGCTTGCGAAGCATAGGAGCCGATACATCGATCTGGAACTTGCAGCCATCCTCGCCAAGGCCCTGCTTAAAATATTTTCGTCCGAGGCACCGCCGCAGACTGCAGCCTCCCGTCGACACATGGCTTGGGTACTTCTTGCACTTGCATGTTCGGGACAGGCACCCGCCGCTGTCTCAACCTTCAAGAACGTGTATACGCGGGACCCCGGATTCTTCAATACTAACGCCGTGCGCAACTTTCTCCGTACACTACTACGCCATAGACAGTTCGGCGGTGCCGGCGAGATCGCAAACCTTTTCCCTCACATGCATTGGCGGAGATATGTATTACTTGGCCTCGCGCAGAGGGGCGGAGCCCCGCGAATAGAAAGGCGACTTGGCCCGTCGGTCCGACCAAGATGGCTAGCGCATGTGGTCGCGGGTATGAGATTAGGCCAGCGTCATCCAGCGGCAGGTCTTTTGCGCCACTGGATCACCCGGCGGTCACGTACTGCGGCCGATGTGCGGAATGGCCTGAAGACACTCATGTACGCACGCGGCATACGCCTAGTACTGCGGGTGTATAGTAGGGTGCGTACACTGCACGACACGGGGATGCAGACCGCGCTGGGGAACGTCATCCTCGACGGGCACGTATCGCATGCCAAGCCACGCGGGAGCCGAAGTGTGCGCACCGTCTTACGTGCGCTGTGTCTACTCGTCCAAGAGCATGGTTTCGTGCCCGACCGCGTGACGACAAATATCATCGTCAAGGCCGTATTGCGATGGCCTGCCGTGTTTGACGCGGTGCATGTGCGCCGATTATTCGATTATTTTGTGTCGAGCGGGTATCCCGGGGAGGGCGTTGGTGTGCCATTTGGGACTGGAGATGCGGCGATAAAGGAAGCGGGGGTGGTGTTTGGTACGCCGATTCCGATGCCCAAGTCGAAGATGTCATTCACGCGGCACGTGGAGCCATTATACAAGATGTTCATCAAGGCATTCTATCTACGGAAGGACGTGGCGGGTGCGAGAAAGATCGTGGGGGCTTTAAAGGAGGCAGAGAAGGTAGAGGCTGGAAGGATTGCAAGCAGACGAAAGAGGGCATGAATAGAATTTGTGTGGTCTTGTTTGACGAGTCTGGTACGTCCGTCCACGTGAGAAAGCCCGTGCACTTATGGCCTCCAACTCTCCACCGACAACAATGTCAACCACTTCCGACCTTCCAGAAAGGATCTCTAAAGTTACTATTCACTGTTCATTATTCCTCACCTGTGTCTAACCTTTCTCCTTTCAGCGTAAGCTCGACGATGCCCTGCAAAGTCTGGACGATGCGATGGGGCCACACCAACCATCAGAAGAACGTCCTGCCAAACGTCCCCATCTAGTTCGTACGCTATATTCGACCCTTTCCAAGTACGGAATCAAAACTGGTCAGCCGACATCGTCAGTCTCCTGGTTCCCTTGAACGCGACCCAGCTCTGAAACTTTCCCCAAATATACCAGAATGACCTCAAGTGGCAGAAAAGCAGCGGATCTTTCCAAGACTCCTCATCTTGCTGCCATCCTCGCTCGAGCCGCTGCCAAAACGCGCAAGGCGATTCCTACTAAGTTTCGTATGACGACACCTCTCAGCTCAGGCTCTCCCGCGTCATACGAATACCGCCCGTCATCTACACAGAGCCTATTGGAACGCCTTGCCACGTACAAGCTCAATACATACGCCAACAAACCATCCGTGATTGATGCGCTTTCCGCTGCGAAGTGTGGATGGGTGAATGACGGAAAGGACAGACTCGTCTGTGGGGTCTGCAGAGTATCGTGGGTGCTTGCTGGACGAGAAGGGATGAATCGTGATGCTGGTAAGTCCATGAGCAATTTACTGCAGGCAAAAATGAATTTAAGCACAATTCGTAGCAAACTCTCTCGTGGAGAAGCAGCGCATACAATTGGTGGACATGCACAAGGATGGCTGCCCATGGAAGAAGCGACAGTGCGATGGTAAGTTTGCCCCTTGAGAGTCATGTGCTGGTGTTTCTGACCTCTTCATAGCCGACGTGTATCGTATCCCTCTGGCAGCTCCCGGTGTCATGGCGAAGGAGATCAAGACCCGAGCACGTTCCTTGGAACCCGTTCTAGAAGGTGTTGAGATCGAGCATCCTTTGGTACAGCAGACTCACCCTCAGTGGGGGTTCTTTTTCTGATTGCTTTCTTGAAGTCCTCGACGCAAGTGAAGAGCCTGTTGGGGATCATAGCGTCTGTTGAAACCGAACTTTCCATCAGAGAACAAACGGGGACAGAAGGTGCAAGAGAAGAAGAACCAACTATCACAAGATCGTCACCACCCCCAGAGCCATCTTCCACTGCGATCATCACGTCGTTGTTCGGCTGGTCTCTTGTGCCATCAGCGCCACCCTCGCTCCTATCTACAACTGCTTCTCCTTCCTGGTCTCGTGCGTCTTCCGTTGCTCCGCAAGAAACTCCCGCAGCATCAACTATCCCCCAGACACCGCGACGGTCGTCAGGAATCAATGGTGCACATCAAAACAAAGCACCGTCACCGGCTTCTCGCACAACGTCGCACGATACAGCTACTACTTGGAGCCCCAGGGCTAGCGTGGCCCCAGAACTGCGGAGAGACACTTCGCTCTTGCACTGTGCTTTGTGTCATAGGCGACTCGGTCTTTGGGCTGTTGGTTCAGCTCCTCGCGCGAGCCGCCCGACTAACGGTGAAAATACAGGTTCAGCCCTGCCCCAAAAGCCACGGCAGATTGATTTACTCAGAGAACATCGACCGTATTGCCCGTACGTCGTGCGCTCAACAATAGTCCCTTCATTGCCTATTGCTCCAACCAACGCTTCGCACACAAGAGTGCCCTCCTCTACGGCTTCATTGACGTCGTTTCTGTCTTTGTCGAGCAATTCGCATACGCAGGTTGACGCGCAACAGTCGAACGCCGTGGAGGGTTGGCGAGCTGTGTTAATGGTTGTCTTGCGATATCGCATGGGTCAGTGGCAACGTCGGAGAGCATCCAAGAGTGCGACAGAGCAAGCTAATAGCGAACCAAATACGACACCACATCAAGAGAACATAGTAGCACCTGTATCACATCCCGAGACTGGCGAAGAGCCCTGGATTGAAGTTGACCCTGTGGAGGCAATGGTCGAGGGGGTTAAAAGCAAAGGGGTGCGTTTTTTTTTTCTTGTACTATAACGCGCATGATTTAGGCCTGATGACTTGCACAGGGAAGTGAGTTGATGAGATATGTGAGAGGGCTGTTAGGGTAGATAGATATTACGTTGTCATTCGTGATCAATTTGTATATCGGCACACCTAACAACCATCGTCATCATCACCCTCTCTTTCCCACTCTCCTTATCCACTATATTTCTTCACTTATTATAACATCGCTCACCTTCCTTCATTATGGCCTCTGCTCGACGTGATACCCTTCTGTCCAATGCACGGAGCCTGCACGCAGTCCGTGAAATGGACGATGCGTTCGATGACAATGACAATGATGATCAACAAGAGGCAATGCCTCTCACTCAATTTCACCCGCAATCTCCTGTGTCACTGTTGTCGTCCCGTACTGGCACTGATGCTGCTGGGCCAAATCCATACGATTTTGAGCGTGAATACGACTTCCCACCCCCAGGCTCCCCCCCTTCACCCTCCCATTCCGCCCTCCCGAATAACTACGGCAACTCCAATGGCTACCTTCCCACATCTCCCATCATCCGCTCGCCACCCCAGTCTATTTTCCGCAGGACATTTGGCGCGTTTCTCCCACAGTCCTACTACCAGCCCCTGAGCAGCGATGGGCGTCCAAGAGGCGGGGGCACGGACAACGACGGAGTCTTCGCAAACGTGACAGCCAAGCCTGCGTCATCAATGTCTGTACAGACTGACAATGGGGACATCCATATCGCCCCCGAGGAGACGCAGCAGGAAGCGCCCCCGGTACGTTCGTCGGTTTGTTCCGTGCCAGGCGTATGCCCTGCGCAGGCTTGACACTCACTCGGCCTTTATCCTTTATCCTTTCATCGGTTGCTTATCTAGTCGTACGTGGCAGCATCAGCAGATGCTGCGCCCTCCTACTGGGATACCATTGTACACGCGCCGTCTGGAGTGGACCTGAACGGCGACATGATCATCGAGGAGCTACCTACGGGCTCGGTGCTTGTATTCGTGCTCACAACCCTCATATCATGGTTCTTCCAGCTACCAGGCTTCATACTCACATATCTCTTGCACACCACGCACGCCGGCAGATTTGGCTCACAGGCCGGCCTCGCCCTTACCCTTATCCAGTGGGGGTTTGGCACGACGGTCATGGGCTCGTTTCCCCCTCCTGATGAGCCGCCACCGCCACCGCCAAGGCCCGGGCCAATTGATTCGCCGGGAGGCGAGTTACCTGTCGGAGGGAATCTAGAAGACGATATGATGGGAAATTCGACGATGATGGATGGGAATGGCCCTATGTTGGCGGATATGCAGATGCCGTATACAGGGCACGAATGGATATCCTTCTTCTTGATGACAATCGGTCCGTCGTCTTATTTCCTCCGTCTCCGCTCGCCGTTTTGCTTGTTGTGAAGCTGACTGACATATTCCGTGTGTCACAAAAACACTGTCACGACAGGTTGGTTCCTGCTTCTCACGTCCTTGATTGGTTATTTCCGCGTGAAACGTTTCGAATTGTCTGTCCGCGCATCACGCGCTATCCCTCCTTCGACACCAGCAATGTCGGCCGCTGAAAACGACGTCGAGCGTAATGTGATGTTACGGCGGAATTTCGAGGGCGTTTTTGGCGGCGTCAGCGTCGTGTTTGACTCGGAATTGGCAGCCGCCGCCGCCGCCGCCGCGAACCCGACACAACAACACCGTTCAGATAGAACGCATCAAAACGGAGTGATTTTTCGGGCGATCGAGGAGGCGCGACTACAAAATGATCTGCGCAACGCTGGACTGCTATAACGTCCCTGGTCACCGTGCTTTAACATTTAATTCGGATGTATATACGTAGATCGCTGACTCGTTGGGATGTACTTAACTTATCGCGCTCTTGCTACTCATGCTTGGCCCTTGCTGAAGGTATTACTTATTGTAGAAATAGGTCACTCGATACCCGGGTGAGATCCGACCATTTCACTGGCCGACTCGAAGTTCTAGAATTAATGTGTCATAGAGCTAATAACCCTCAGACCGTGTCTCGTACAACGTGAACCCCCAATACACCCTTAGCACGTTCGACATGTGTGAGAGTAACTCGAACGCGGCCACATGACTGGCATCGTGTCTTCTTTAAATAGACGGTGTTCTAGATCAAGCACGCCCCCTTCTCATCTTCGAGAAGAAAGATAATCTATGTTTATGGCCCTGGGCACGACCCTTCGCAGGGTCGGGGCCGATGGTGTTACTCTACCGGTGAAACCGTTCCGGAATGAACCTACTTTTACTTTTGCAGTAGGATTTTGATAGATAGAAGCTTCAATCATAGTGCCTAAAAAGGAGTGTGTAAAGACGTAAAGACGTAAACGCGCTTGTCTGTCAAGTGATGGCGTACGCTTGCGTCTTATCTGCTTCATAACGCGGGGCACGGCGGGTCAAAGTAATCGTTTACAATGTCCCTCGATACGTAGTAGCACGGAAGGAGACCGACAGACCCAGAGCGACCCAGAAATATTGAGGTAACGACGTAATACAAGAGGGAAAAGGACCCCAGCACATGGCTTAGAGGTGTTCTGATCTGATCATGATGATACTAGGATGAGAATGAATGACCGCATCCGGTCAGGGGTTGAGAAACTTTTGCAAACAAGGAAAAGAACAGTACCACGATGGAGCGCAGCGTGTGCTCTACGATACGATTTGACACCTTGACACTGGAGCAAAGTAACAGGACAGAGGTGCACAATAATAGGTATGATACCTCATGCCAGTGCGAAGTGTGATATCGCAGCACCACCCTCTGCTGCATTTCACAATCTTACATCGCGGCAATGGGAATCAAGGTTATGTTAGAAACCCACCAATAATTATCTTTTCCACCGCACGTTGTGATCCTTCCGCGCCCTCCACCCCACCGATCTTGCCCAATAGAGCACATAGTCGGAATTTTCTCAAGCCGTGACTTCATCTTTCCCTTAAGTATGTGACGACGAGGGCTGGCTCCACCAAACGCGTGTTTTCTGGTGCCTCGTATCTCCCATTCGATGACGAGAGGGGCGCGGGGCGCGTGGACGCGACAGATTTCCAGTAGCATGTCCCTGATAGTAGTCTCCAGTCCTTGATGGCTTCAGATAATGACGAAGCTGAAAAGGTGTATTCCCAGAGAGAAAGACTGCGGAGTGGCGCGAGATAGGGGTGAAGACCGGATGAACCAACACGAGGTGGGGTATTGTGCATGGGAGGGCGGTCTCGAGTCGCTACTAAATCACAAGGGCCCGACGCGTATACTGTGGATCCTATCATCAGGACCATACCTTGGGAAAGATCGAATGCCTCTAGTAGAACGTCTTCTTCCCCTTACGGCTACTTGGTACCTTTTGCTCTCCTTCGTGCTTTCCCTTCTCGTATGAGAGTGGCGCGTCCTGCTAACGATCTCGGGGCAGATGCGCCACCCGCAGTCTGTCTCCCGCTGAAATCAAATGTCCGTGAGCAGACGTGCCGGCGGAAACCACCTTCATGGCTCGTCTCACCGAAAAAAGGGCGCGCAGCGATTCGGAGCGATAAACAGCAGGCTCTGCGAGAAATAGCAAAAATGGCAGTTCTGTGAGAAAAACAGAGGAAAAGCCTATCCGCCGTAGACGTACGTTGTCCACCTGATCGTACAGAATGCGGTTTGAGATGACATATGCAGAGATGGGGCTCAAGTTCATCCCTAGGGGCGGCGTCAGAGATAAGGTGTAAATTGCGCCATGTTTCACCTCTCAGGGACAGACTAGGGGAGGGTTTTTTGCGGAGAAGTTCAGCACTTGTAGGGTCAAAGACATCGTAGCTGAACGAGATTCTGGCTATTCACGTGACATCGCTCTCCCGCAGTGAGCCGTGACCGTGACGATGGCCACTAGGCTTCCTCCTAACTCTCACTCCACTTCCCCAAAGAAATTCTCCTAGACCAAGGCTTGATCGCAGTCAGTATAGTTCTTCAGAGAAGGCGCAGGTCAAGGGCCTGGATCTGATATCTAATCCGGCCGTAGCGCGTTCGTTATCGACTTGCGCATTTTCCCCAGATGGAGGAATCTCCCTGTCCTGCTCTGCATATAAACCCATGGCCTCCTTGTCCCGAAGACATCAACTCCCCTCCTATTCCTGTCATGGATAACACTATCGCTGCTGATCTTGAAGTCGCCGAGGTCAAATTCGTTCCCCCCTTGCACGAGCAACGCCGCTCGTGGGCTCTGGAAATACTCAGACGCGAGGGCGTCCCGACGGTAGGACCTCTTGGCCACGAGATCGTAGCTGTATCCCGACTAACTACTGTATTATCCTTGCAGGTGCTGGATGTAGGCTGTGGTGAGGGGGTATTCCTCCAGCACCTCACACACGCTCCACCGTGGCGTGCCTACACCTCCGAAACCCCTGCACCTCCCGTGTTTGAAAAACCGGACTTTATCCATGTGCGCGAGCTACACGGACTCGACATCCTACACGACGATCTTGTGTATGCGGCCGAAATCACGGGGCCTTCAAAGCATGCCTACGGTTGGACCCGGTTTGAACAACTTGATGTATCCATCTGGGAGGGTGGGTTACAAGCACCGAATCCCGCCTTCAAAGGTATCGAGTGTATTGTTGCCACCGAAGTGTATGCATTATACCTGCGAATACTCTCACTGGCTGACTCACTACGTCTAGAATTGAACACCTGCCCGAGGATGTCGTGGAAGCTTTCGCCCCAGTCTTACTGGGCAATTATTCCCCTCGCCTCCTCCTACTCACCACCCCGTGTTATCAATTCAATGAGCGCTTCAGTCCCCCCGGCGAGAAGCATTGGGGCTTCCCAGATCCTACAGGCCGAACCAACCGGATATTTCGCCATGATGACCACAAATTCGAGTGGTCAGTGGACGAATGCGTCAGCTGGTGCAAGGCAGCGGCGGAGCAGTGGGGTTACGACGTCACTATCGACGGTATTGGACGGTCTGTGAACAAGGACCCGTGGGGGCGCGACGGCGCCGGCGACACGCTCCGGGCTAGTCAGGTGGTCACTTTTCGGCGACGCGACGGCGAAGGTTGGGCCACAAAACGCGCTGCAAAGTATGCAGAATGGGCGTCGAGAAGGGAGAAAGAGCCATCACACAAATTATTCGCTTCACAGCGCTACGAGGCACACGTCGGGGTACTGAGTCCTGCGCCGCGTGAAGACATCGCCACCGCAGTCAAAACAACCATCCAGGACATCGGCTCCTCCGAGGTCACCATATTCGAGATATGGCGCGAGGATGCCGTCTCGACGATCTGCGGAGGGTGGTTGGAGGTGCTGCTTGATGTCCTGGAACAGGACGACGCCTTCGTAATCCACAAAGAGGGTAAAAACGCCGACGACTGGCTAATCGAGCTTCCGGGTGTCGAATTGCAGGCCAAGAACCCATGGCAGTGCCCTCCGATACGTGACGACGCGTGGGGAGAATGCTCCGAATCCACGGAGTCCACCTTCGACGACGATGAAGAATGCGAAGAAAATAACGAAGACGAGTACGACGGAGATTGTTGGGACGAGACGGAGGATTCAGGATGGGCCGTCTCTGATGATGGTTGGGGTAAGGACGATTCGGACATCAACACCCTGAAGGCCTGGGCAGATTGGCGCCCTGAGCCTGGCTGGTTCGTCGACGTCGAATGCACCTGGAATTAGGCGTCCTTTTCCTTACCCCTCGGGAATTGTACTAGCAGCATTTTCAGAACGAATGACAGTGGCATTTTGCAATCCATTACAGGAATTTCGAGTAATCGTTGATAATAAGCACACTGGGGAGGGATATTTTCTGTTTGAAGCAAACATTTCTAATATTTCCTAATCTCCCGAGTAGTTTTATACTACCAGCAGTCGAGAATATTAGTCAATGCTCGAAAGAGTGAATAGCTAACTGAAATCAATTATACTAATTGATAACATAAGGGACAATAATGATATTACCTTATTATTAGTTGTCGTCCAAAAATTGGTGCCAGAAGACTCGGTAAGGTCAAAGACACAAACATTAATCGTATAAACCACAATGCCTGAATATTATATAAGTTAGTCGTGGCCCTCAAACTCGCCATAGAATTGGCTAGTGACGTACGTAAGAAACCCTTGCTCCCTCATTGCACCTCAATGCTCCAGCGCAAGATTCACCCTCGGTACTAAGAATAAAACCAAGCCATAAGTCAGGGTCAGGACGGACTCTTAGAAAAAGACGAAATCGCCGCGTACCTTCGAGAGGGTGTAACTGTGCCAAGTATGCTATGGCCCACATCAAGTAGCAACAGGTGAGAGTTAGTATCAGGCTGGTGCGAATGAGTCTGCGTGGATGGTTGAAAGTAAGGCCAAGGGCTGCGCAGCGTGACTAGGGTACGAAAGGCAAACGCACGTTTGATGAGGTCCCTTGCGGACAGAAAACCAGGAGGTGCCCATAAGACCGAGAACGACAAAGAAGATGAGGAGTACGGGGAATGCAGAAGCCATAACGTCTATCACAAGCGCAGGAGTTCCACTCTGCTCTGCGGCTGCGGGGGGGCCAAGTGTCTCAAATCACGTGAGTGTGGGTATGTATTACTAAATTATCTGAATCAACATGCACTATCTAATCAAGCTAAGTTTCAAACCTCCGACGACGGTAAGTAATCATCCGCGGCTGCTTCGGAAGTGTAATCATGGTCTACACATGGATTAGTGGCACGTATGGAGGCCGAATTATCAGAACATACGTGGTAGTTAGGTGGCGGAACACCACCCGGGATGCGCATCTCAATATTGCGCACCACCGTGGAGATCACTATGCCCAGTTGCAAGTACGCGAATTGTTCGCCAATGCACCGATGCCTACCAGCACCGAACGGTTGGTATGGACTTTCCGTGCCCTTGCTAACAGCACCAAATCCATAATCAATTTTCTCGCCATTCTCGTCAGTGTACTGCTTAAACGTCGCCTGAGCCTGGCCCTCTGGGTCCGTCCACCGACTTGGCATCCATTCCTCGGGTTGAAGCCACAGCGATTTATCCACTTGTGACACGGCAGGAGACGCGAGGACATAATGACCTTTGGGCACAATATATTGAGAATCTTTTGATGGTGCGGAGAGTGTTCCCGGAACGATGAGATCGTTGCGGACATATCGCATGACACTGTGGATTGGTGGGTGCATGCGGAGGGTCTCGCGAATCACGGAATCCAGGACCGGAAGGGATTTAAGCTCTTCATAGGTTGGTAGGGAGAAGGTGCCGTCAGGATTAGAAAGACGTTTCACTTGCTCTTGATAGAGTTCCTCACTGACCAAGCACTGTCAAATTCAAAATAACGGGTAGAGAACGGCGGCACCCACGCAACATCACGCTTATCGGCCAGGTGCAGGAGAGCCCAAGCGGCTGTTGCGGAGCTGGTATGTTGCCCAGCCATAAGGAGGGCAATCATTATATGCGCGACTTCATGGTCAGGAAGTGGAGTTCCGTTGCGGTACGACTGGCCCATAAGGGCACTAATCATATCTGGTTCATCATTCTAACAGAACGCGGTATTAGGTGATTTTAACAGAAAACAGGATAAGCCAACGAACCGTGCTCGTGCCTTCCTTCCTCGCCTTGATAATATCGATGAAGAAGTCTGCCATTTTTCTCTGCGCACGGTCACGCTTGCGATAGCTCTCAAGCGGTAGATTTGGGAAAAAAAGGTTGACCGGGGTAAAACCACCATCCAGATCTGTGAACAACTGTGCGAAGGTTGCGTCCAGGTTACTGCGAACTTCTTTTCCTTGGAGCGTACGAGAGGCGGTGAGGATCGTCATCTC